>JAESFT010000242.1_pt1 | contig 49537 bp, 58 predicted proteins | sample 9269451 | NCBI WGS metagenome assembly JAESFT01 (sample SAMN14502557, study PRJNA617106) | algae metagenome | isolation source: Scytonema hyalinum WJT4-NPBG1 and co-occurring heterotrophs from well... | place: USA: Mojave Desert, Joshua Tree National Park, California | collected 2006-05-25
CGGAAAGTGTGGGGAAATCCGCGCCATCTGCCGCTCGCTCAGCAGAAATAGACCGCTCATCAGCGCCTCCTCTACAGGGACACTGAATCAGCCCTCAGCCGAGATTAATAGGTCCTGAGCCTAGACCGCACAGCGGCTCGGAGTTTGGTCTCCACAGTCGTAACTGAATACGAGCGCTCGTTCGGCGCTCCCCCGCAAGAGTTGTTCATCCACGCCAAATCAGCGTTTAGCGACGACGAGTGGCTTGGCTTTCGCGAGGCGTGTGCACCAGAAACCAATGTAGTCGGCGTGCAAATTGTTGATGTTCGGGATGACATAAAGCTGTTTCGTCCAGGCAACTATCCAGTTATCCGCGGTACGGTGCTCTACACGAGCGATAGAAGTGCCTATTTATGGACCTCGGGCTACGTTCCACGGCTCGACACCTACATGGGACCCGAGACGCCGAACCCAGTTCTCGTTAGAATCTTGAATGGCGACTGTGATCTAAGCACCGTCTTGCAGGACATACTTGGGCTGACAAAAATCAATTTTAATTCGTGCCTACACAATGACCGTCTGCCGGTCACTATCCGTTTTGCGGATGCGGTAGGCGACGTGCTTATCTCAGCTCCGATGGACAGCGAGCCCAAGCTGCCATTCAAGTTCTATATCTGAGGCTGCGTGCCCACCGTCTGCTAGGTTGCTAAACCTAAGGCGCGTTGCCCGTTGATGTTCTTTAGAGCGACCACTCTGGTGTCTGGAAGAGCCACATGTACCTCCAAAAATTCAACCTCTCCGGCCGCACGGCCATCGTCACCGGCGGGGGCCGGGCCATTGGGCTGGCTTGCGTCGAGGCGCTGGCCGAGGCCGGGGCCCGCGTCGTGATTGCGGATTACGATTCCAGCGTCGCGGAAGAAGGACGCGATACCATGCGGGGCAAGGGCTACGACGTGGAAGTCGTGGCGCTCGACGTGACGGACTCCGCGCGCGTCGCGGCCGTCGCGGACGAGGTGGCGGCGCGGCATGGGCGGATCGACATTCTCGTCAACAATGCGGGGATCGCGCGCTCGGAAACGCCAGCCGAAGAGGTGGCGGACGAGCATTGGCTCAACGTGATCGATGTCAACCTCAACGGCACCTTCTGGTGCTGCCGCGCCTTCGGCCGGCATATGCTGGCGCGGGGCTCCGGGGCGGTGGTGAATGTGGGCTCCATGTCGGGCTTCATCGTCAACCGGCCGCAGCCGCAGAGCTATTACAACGCCTCCAAGGCCGCGGTGCACCAGCTCACCCGCTCGCTCGCCGCCGAATGGGCCCCGCGCGGCGTGCGCGTGAACGCGGTGGCGCCCACCTACATCAACACGCCGCTGAACGCCTTCGTGAAGCAGCGCCCCGAGATGTACAGCGCCTGGATCGAGGGCACCCCGCAGGGCCGCATGGGCGAGGTCGACGAGGTGGCCTCCGTGGTGCTGTTCCTCGCCTCCGACGCGTCGAGCCTGATGACGGGGAGCATCGTGCTCGCGGATGGCGGGTATACGTGTTGGTGAGCACTCATCCCTCCCTGCCAAGGGAGGGTGGCCTCGCAAAGCGAGGTCGGGTGGGATGAGAGCTCAAGGCGGGGAGGTGGATCCTTCCACCCCACCCGGCCGCGTTCCGCGTCCACCCTCCCCTGGCGGGGAGGGATTTTTACGCCACCACCTTCAACCTTGCCGCGCGCACGGACTTGGCCAGCGCCTCGCGCATGTCCGCGGCGCTGTAGGGTTTGCGCAGGATCGGGAAGCCTTCGTCGGCGGCGGCCTGGGCCACGTCGCTGTAGCCGGTGGCGAGGAGCACGGGGATGCGGCTCCCATGCTCCGCGCGGACCTGACGGGCGAGGTCGAGGCCGTTGCGGTCCCCCGGCATGACGATGTCGGAGAAGACGAGGTCCACGGGCCCCTGCCCTTCCGCGAGGATCGCGGCGGCCGCGGCCACGTCGCCGGCGTGGATCACGGAATAGCCGATCTCCTCCAGGTGCCCACGGGTGATCGCGGCCACGTCCGGGTTGTCCTCGACGAGGAGCACGTGGCCCTGGGCTTCCGCGCGCTGCAGGACCTCGCGCTTCGGCGCGGCGGGGCCCTCAGGGCGCTCGAGGGTGCGGGGCAGATAGAGCGTCACCGTGGTGCCGCGGCCGGGCTGGCTCGCGATGGTGGCCGTGCCGCCGGACTGCTTGGCGAAGCCGTAAACTTGGCTCAAGCCCAGCCCCGTGCCCTTGCCGACCTCCTTGGTGGTGAAGAAGGGCTCGAACACCCGGGAGAGCATGTCGGGCGGGATGCCGGCGCCGGTGTCCGTGACCGAGAGCGCCACGTAATCTCCTTTCAGCCCGATGGTGGCGGTATCCGCGAGCACCACGTTCTGGGCCGCGAGCGTGAGCCGCCCTCCCCCGGCCATGGCATCGCGGGCGTTGACCGCGAGGTTGAGAATCGCGAGTTCGAGCTCGCTCAGGTCCACCCTGGTGCACCAGAGGTCGTCCGGCACGCGCACGTCGATGGCGATGTCGCCGCGGAGCGAAGAGCGCAGCATGTCCTGCAGGCCCGGCAGGTGCTGCGAGAGGTCGGTCGGGGTCGGCTCGTGGGTCTGGCGGCGGGAGAAGGAGAGCAGCTGGCGGGTGAGCGAGGCGCCGCGCTGGGCCGCATTCTCGATGGCGTCCAGCGCCCGGCGCTGGCGCTCGTCGGCGGCGGGGTAGCGCTTGAGGCGCTCCACGTTGCCGTTCACCACCATGAGGAGGTTGTTGAAATCGTGCGCCACGCCGCCGGTGAGCTGGCCCACGGCCTCGAGGCGCTGCGCCTGCTTTAATGCCGCTTCGGCGACCTCGCGGCGGATCACCTCCGAGCGGAAGCGCTCCGTGCGGCGGATGGCGTAGAGCGCGAGCGCAAACATCGCGAGGCTCGCGGGCAGGCCGAAGGCGAGCTGGCCCACGAGGATCTCGCGCAGCTCGCGCGCCATGCCCGCGGTCTCGATGCCGCTCTGCACATAGACCGGATAGCCCGGCACCTTGCGGTAGCCGATGCGGCGCTCGATGCCGTCCACCTGCGAGGTCGCGGTGAACACGCCCGCCTGCGGCTGCACCTGGATCGCCTGCACGAAGCGGCTTTGCGCGTTGAGCCGCCCCGGCTCGGCCCCGACCTGCGGATGGCGGGCCAGGAACACCCCGTCGGCGCGGATGATCCCGAAAGAATCCGCGACGCCCTGCGAGAGCCGGGCGTAGAACTCGCGGAAATGGTCGGGCAGCACCGTGACGCCGATCACCCCCGTGAAGGCGCCGTCCGGGGCCTCCGGGCGGCGGCCGCTCACCACGAAAAAGCGGAGCGAGCCCACGCGGGCCTGCACCACGTCGCCGATGAAGGTGCCGGCGTCCCGGTCCACCTGGGCGCGGAAGTAGTCGCGGTCGGCGTTGTTGAGGCCCTGCGGCACCGGCAGCACCGTGCTGGCCACAAGAGGCGCGCCCTTGGCGTCGAAGGCCCAGATGGCCTGCATCTGCGGCAGGGTGGCGTGGATGCGCCCGAGGCGCCGGGAGATCGCGGTCTCGTCGGCCCGGATGTCCTCGTCGGTGCGGCCGCGCAGGACCTCGTTGGCCTCGGCGATGGAGCGCTCGATGGTCTGGAACGCCTTCAGCGCATGTTCCTGGGTGATGTCGAGGGCGCGCTCGATCCGCTCCCCCGTGCGCTTCTCGATGGCGCGCTGGTTCGACCAGGCCGAATAGCCGAAGACGAGCGCCGGCCCGAGCAGGCTCAGGGCCGCGATAAGACGGAGGGGCCGGACGACGTTCAACTTCGTGTGGGGCACAGCCGGAACTTAGCCCTCCCGCGGGCTGCCGTGAAGATGGGACCGGCGGCGACGCGGACAAGGCGTTCGGGGCAAACCATGCACAGGCACCGCGTGGACGGGACGGCTGGCGCGCGCCAAGCCGGGACAAGGCGCGGACGGGACGCCCAACCACAGCCGCACAAGCAAAGAGGCCCGGGCGCCAAAGGCGGCGCGCCGGGCCTCTCTCCTCAGCCCCCCACGGCACGATCGCCAATCCGGGGGCCAAGCACTGGTTTCGCTTCTGCTCTCTCGTAGCACAACGCCCGTCGCGCGACCCGGTTTCAGCCTGGCCATGGGGGAGATCTCAGCGGGCGGCCCGGCTCCGATCGGGGCCGGGCGCCTTCCTGGGGATAATGACGCCCGCTCTCCGGCCGCGCTGAAACCGGCTCGTGCGACACGGGTTGGTTTCGAAGAGAGTGAGCATACGAGGCACCCATGCAGGTTCACGCGAACCGAGCCGCGTTGCGGACCTGGGCCAGCGTCGCCGGCCTGTCGGGCTCCTTTGCGATTGCCTGGAGCATCCTGGCCGCGTCGCTGCTCTGGCGCTGACGCGCCGAACCAAACGATATCGTCTGCGGCACGGCATCGCCGCAGCACCGAAACTGCTGGCGAGCGGCCCAGGCGCCCGTTTGTCGTGCGGACGAGCAGCTTGTTGCCCCCATCGCCTGACGCGAGCCGCGTCTATGCGCCCTGCGCGGCGCCGGCGGCCCTTGCCCCAAGGCGCGGGCGGGCGAGCCATTGGGCCCAGCGCGGGATCGGCGTGCGTCGGGGGTTGAGCAGCACCGCACCTTCCTCGGTTTTGCGGATGTGCAGCGTACGCGTGTGAAACTCCTCCAGGCCCGGCCGGTGGCCGATGGAGAGCGCGGAGGTGCCCGCCACCTCGTTGTCGAAGAGCGAGAGCATCTGGGACTGGTTCTCGTCGTCGAGCGCCGATGTGGCCTCGTCCATGAACACCCATTTGGGGCGATGCAGCAGGATCCGCGCAAAGGCGATGCGCTGCTGTTGGCCGAGCGACAGGGTCTTGTCCCAGCGCTCGTCGCGATCGAGGGCTCCGACGAAATCCTGCAGGCCGCAGCGCGCAAGCGCCGCCTTGATGGCCTCCTCGTCGAAGGCGTCGGGCGCGGCCGGATAGGTGACTGCAGCCCGCAGGGTGCCGAGCGGCAGATATGGCCGTTGCGGCAGGAACATGATCTCGTGGCCGGGAGGCGTCAAAACCCGTCCCGCCCCCCAGGGCCACAGGCCCGCGACGGCGCGAAAAAGCGTGGACTTGCCGGAGCCGGACTCGCCCATGATGAGCACGCGCTCGCCGGGGCGCACCTCGGCTGTGGCATCCTCGATGATGACGCTGCCGTCCGTCATGGCGATGGACACGTTCTCGAAGGCGAGCCAGCCCTGCGGATGGGGAGCGATCTCGATCTTGCTGCTCTCGGCGATGAGCCGGTCGAGGTCGGCGGTAGCCTGGTGGAAGCTCGCCACGCGCAGCACGGCGGAGCGCCAATCCGCGATCTTCGGGAAGTTGTCCACGAAGTAGCGCAGGGCCGTCTGGACCTGGTTGAAGGCGCCCACCACCATCATCATGTCGCCGAAGGAGAGCTTGCCCGAGAGGTACCCGGGAGCCGCTGCGACGATCGGCACCACGATGGCGAGCCAGCCGTAGGACGAGGTGATCCAGGTGAGCTTGGCGAGGGCCCCGGAGAGCCGCCGCGTGGCCGTCATCACCGATTGCACGAAGCCCTCGATGTTGCGGCGCTCGTCCGCCTCGCCGGAATAGAGCGCGACGCTCTCGGCGCTCTCGTTCACCCGCACCAGGGCGAAGCGCAGCTCCGCCTCGCGGGCATAGCGTTCGGTGTTGAGGCGGATGAGCGGGCGCCCCACGAGCCAGGTGAGCCCGGTGCCGAGCCCCGCATAGCCGATCGCCACCCACACCATGTAGCCCGGGATCGTGACCTCCCGGCCGCCGATCACGAAGCTCGCATTGGAGGAGAGGCCCCAGAGCACGCCGATGAAGCTCACCAGCAGCAGCGCCGAATTGAGCATGCCGACGCCGAGTTCCGTGGTGAGCTCCGCGAAGAGGCGGCAATCCTCCTGCATGCGCTGATCGGGCTGGGCGCCGGTCTGGCCGACAAGCCCGAGCTGATAGGCGCGCGTGGGCTTGAGCCAGGAATCGAGGAGGATGTGGGTGAGGCGCTCGCGCAGGCGGATCTTGAAGCGTTCCTGCAGCCAGGTTTGAGCGACCACAAGCACGAGGAGCACGGCGATGATGCCGAGGAACACCACGAGCTGCCACTGGAAGGCGTCGGTGTTGCGCTTCTCGATGGCGTCGAAGAAGGCGCCGTTCCACTGGTTCAGCCGCACCTGGCCGAACATGTTGGCGACGAGGATGATCACGATGGCGATGCCGAGCCGCAGGATCGGGATTCCCTTGCGGCCGCGCAGCATGGAGCGGAACAGGGCGTAGAGATCAGCGAAGACGTTCGAATCCTCCGGCACGCTCGGCCGCTTGGCCTTGGCCTCGCCGGTTTCCGCCGCTTCCTCGGCGATGCCGCTCGGGTCCGGGTTCTGGGCGCCGAGGCGCGCCTCCCGCTCGACCCCCGTGGTCGCGGGCGGCGGGTCGCGGCGCTTCGAGGGCTCTTGCGTGTCCGCGTTCGCGGCCTGGCCGAGGCCAGCGGGACGCTCGCGAAGCGGGTGATCGGCGGTGTCGTGGTCGTCGGCGTTCATCGCGGTCCTGCGGTCGCACGCGGATGCGCCGGGCCGGGCAAGCCGGCTGAAACGCAACCTTGGCTATAGGCAGAACGCGCAAGCGCGGCCGTTGTTCACGGCCCCGCTTAACATGGGTTAGGAAGGGTGCCGCACGAAGCCCAAGAAGCCAACGAGGCCAGGGCGGAGCGGATCAGTCGCATTCCTCGACGCGGAGCACCACGGGCTTGCCGCGCAGGCCCTTCACGACCTGAGTATCGACGTAGCAGTTCTCGGCCATCTCCCGGCGCGGGCCGACCGAAGCGGTGGTCTCGACGTCGGAGGCCTTCTGGAGGCCGGCGGACGGCAGGGAGGACTGGAGGGAGGACGGCCCGGGCGCGGCGGCCGCAAAGGCGATGTGGGACAGCGCCAGGGTGGCGCCGAGGGCAACGACGGCGAGGCCGCGGACGAGGGGAGCCGAGAGGGTCATGGTAAACGCTCCGTTAAGATGAGCGCAGGGATAGAGCCCCCCTGTTTCCGACCGATTGCGTGCATTGTTTCTGCAGGTAACGCGGCTCGGGCGTGCGGGTTCGAGGCGCCCGGCGGCGGAAACACGAGAAAGACCGGGCAGCCCTGGCCGGTCTTCACCGCAACAGGCCCCTGCCTTCCTTGACGGCTTCCGGGACCGGTGATTGCCTCCAAGGTGTCGTGCCGCCCTTGGGGTGCGGACGAACGGAAGGGGAGCGATCATGAAGCGGTTTCTTGGGGTATGCGCGGCTGTAGCGTTCGCGGGCGGAGCGGCGTTCGCTCAAGGGCCGGCGAAGCAGGTGATCTCGACACCGAACGCGCCGGAGGCCATCGGGCCCTATTCGCAGGCCATCAAGGCCGGCAACACCGTGTTCCTGGCGGGTCAGATCCCCATCGACCCCAAGACCAAGCAGCTCATGAAGGATGCGAGCATCGAGGACCAGACGAAGCTCGTGCTGGAAAACCTGAAGGCAGTGCTCGAGGCCGACGGCATGACGATGGACAACATCGTCTCGACCTCCGTGTTCATGACGGACCTCGGCGAATTTCCGAAAATGAACGAGACCTACGCGACGTTCTTCAAGAACGCGCCGCCGGCCCGCGCCACCGTGCAGGTCCCGCGCCTGCCGCGGGACGTGAAGATCGAGATTTCGGCGATCGCGGTGCGCTGACCGCCAGACGCGGCCCGGATCGCTCCGGGCCGCTTCCGAAACTTTTTATCGGGTCATGTCGATTGGGCCTGAGCTCGCGGCTCATCCCTGTAGGCGCCAATGACGGCGTCTCGCGAGAGGGGGCTTCGACCACCCTCCCCGTTCACACCCCGAGCGCGGGAGTTGAGCCCGCCCAACCGTAAGGCCAGAGCCATGCAGTACATGATCCTCTTCCGCGAGCCTGTTGAAACCTTCACCGAACGCAACGATCCCGACAAGGCCGAGGCCTATTGGGGCGCGTGGGGCGCCTATGTCGGCGCGATGCAGCAATCCGGCATCGTGGTGAGCGGCAACGCCCTCCAGGGGCCGCACACCGCGACCACGATCCGCCTGCGCGACGGCAAGCGCGAGGTGCAGGACGGGCCCTTCGCCGACAGCAAGGAGCAGCTCGGCGGCTACTTCATCGTCGACGTGCCGGATCTCGACACCGCGCTCGAATGGGCGGCGCGCTCGCCTTCCGCAGCCTCGGCCTCGGTGGAAGTGCGGCCCGTGCTGCCGCCCATGAATGCCCCGGCGTGAAGCCATGGGGGACGCGCGCCGGGCGGCCGAGGGTGTGAGACCATGACCGATGCGCGCCAGGCGGCAGAGGGCGTGGCGCGCGCCTCCTACGGGCGCCTCGTCGCGCTCCTCGCCTCCCGCTCGCGGGACATCGCGGCGGCCGAGGATGCGCTGGCGGAGGCGTTCCGCACGGCGCTCGAAGTCTGGCCTCGACGCGGCGTGCCGGAGCGGCCCGATGCCTGGCTTCTCACCGTGGCGCGGCGCTCGCTCGGACACGCCCACCGGCACGGCCGCGTGCGCGAGGCGGCCGCCGGCACGCTCGCCCTGCTCCATGAGGAGATGCAGGAGCGGGAGCCCGACCGCATTCCCGACGGGCGCCTGAAGCTGCTCTTCGTCTGCGCGCATCCGGCGATCGAGCCGAGCGTGCGCACGCCGCTGATGCTGCAGACGGTGCTGGGGCTCGAGGCCGAGCGGATCGCCGGCGCCTTTCTCGCCTCGCCCGCGGCCATGAGCCAGCGCCTGGTGCGCGCCAAGGCGAAGATTCGCGACGCCGGCATCCGCTTCGTGGAGCCGGACCCGGACGATCTGCCCGCGCGCCTCGAAGCAGTCCTCTCCGCCGTCTATGCCGCCTACGGGACTGCGTGGGATGCAACGCCCGGCGCGGCCGAGGGCGGCGGGCTCGGCGCGGAGGCGATCTATCTCGGGCGCGTACTTGCCGGTTTGATGCCGGGCGAGCCGGAGGTGCTGGGGCTGCTCGCCCTCATGCTCTATTGCGAGGCGCGGACGAAGGCGCGGCGCGATGCGGACGGCGCCTTCGTGCCCCTCGACCGTCAGGATCACACCCTCTGGTCCCGCGATCTGGTCATCGAGGCCGAGGGGTTGCTGACGGCGGCCTCACGCATCGGTCGGTTCGGCCGTTTCCAGACCGAGGCCGCCATTCAATCCGTGCATGTGCAGCGCCCGTTCACCGGTCGCACGAACACGCGGGCGCTCGTGATGCTGCACGACCTCCTGGCCGAGCAGGCGCCCTCCATCGGTGCGCACGTGTCCCGTGCGGCGGTCCATGGGGAAGCCTTCAGGGCGCAGGCCGGCCTCACGCTTCTCGACGCCTTGGAGCCGGCGCGGATCGAGACCTATCAGCCCTATTGGGCCGTGCGGGCCCACCTCTTGCGCCGGGCCGGCCGGGAGGCGGAGGCGGGGCCCGCCTTCACGCGGGCGATGGGGCTGACGGAAGACCCTGCGGTTCGCGCTCATCTCGCCGCCGAGGCAGCAGCAGGGCGGGCCGTGCCGGCTGGGACGGGCGAACCCCACCCGCGCCCTCGCGCAGCGCCTCCACCTCCGCCTCCAGCTCCGTGATGTTCTGCATCAGGCGGCCGGTGGTGAGGCCGAGGAAATAGAAGCCGAAGCTCGGGTTCTGATAGTAGAGCTGGGCCAAGTCCTCGTAGGAGATGGTCAGCATCGCGCCGGCCTCGACGCATTCGAGCGATTGCGTGCGGCACCGGTCCGGCGCCACGAAGGCGAGTTCGCCCACGAGTTCGCCTGGCCCGAGTTCGCGGCCCGATTCCCTCAAGCGGTAGCGCCCGCGCAGGATGTAGTAGAGGCAGCCCGCCGCATCGCCCTTGGCGAACAGCACCTCGCCCTCGCGGACCGAGCGCGGGTTCATGTAGGGCTTGAGCCAATCCATGGAGAGATCGGAGGAGGCCGCGTGCTCCACCCGGCGCACGAGGCGGATCATCTGCACGAGGCGGAGCGCATTCACGGGCAGCAGAATGGCGTTCACGACCGCCGTCGGCGCGAGGCCCGTGAGAAGCCCGTAGACCACGAACACCACATTGGCCGCGAGGCTCATGGAGCGCAGCGGGATCATGGTCCGCATCGCCGAGGTCCCGATCGCCAGCAGGATGCCGGCATAGCCCACCGCTTCCGTGAGCGAGATTCGCCCGAGAACCTCGGCGAGGTAGCCCGGTAAGGCGATGAGGGAGGCCTGATCCATGGAACGCTTAGAGCACGCGGGTCGCGGTGGAGGTCACGAGCCCCGTTCAACCCCACGGATGTTGCAGCACTGTTGCGTCGCGGTGGAAGGCGCCGTTCCAAGCGAGGGGGCCACTTGCATACAGTGCATAGCGCTGCCGGTGCGTGAGGTGAGCCCCGCCCCCTGGCAGAAGTTTCAGGCGCCCTCAGCCGAGCGGCGGGCATGGACCACGGCCATGCCGAGCACCGCCATGGCGAAGACCTGATGCGCAAGCCCGGCCCACAGCGGCACCACGAGGAGGAGCGTCACGATGCCGAGGACCATCTGGGCGAGCGTGAGCCCTGCCACCACGCGAGCGCGGCGGAAGGCGTCCGTGCCGCGCAGGAACCAGGCGTGCCACACCGCGAAGGCCACCAGCGCATAGGCCACCATGCGGTGGTTGAACTGCACCAGGGTGACGTTGTCGACGAAGTTCTCGATGAAGGGCTCGACCACGAAGAGAGCCGAGGCGGGCGGGATCAGCATCCCGTCCATGAGCGGCCAGGTGTTGTAGGTGAGCCCCGCCTTGGAGCCCGCCACCAATGCGCCGAGCGCGATCTGGACGAAGACGAGGGCGAGGAGAACCTTGGCGCCGGTCGCGGCGCGGCCCGGGCTCGTGGCGCGCGAGGGGGCGGACGTCAACCCCGTCGCCACCCAGACGAGGCACGCGAAGATCACGCTCGCGAGCGTCAGATGCAGCATCAGCTTGACCGGCGCCACGGCGACCATACCGGGTTTCAGGCCCGACGCCACCATGATCCAGCCGACGGCCCCCTGCAGGCCGCCGAGCGCGCCGATGGCGAGGAGTGTCAGCGCGAGGCGGCGGGTCACGAGGCCCTTGGCCCAGAACCACACGAGGGGGATGAAGAACGCGAGGCCGAGCAGGCGGCCGAGCTGGCGATGGCCCCATTCCCAGGCATAGATGACCTTGAACTCGCTCAAGCTCATGCCCCGGTTGAGGAGCTGGTATTGCGGGATGGCGCGGTACTTCTCGAACTCGGCCATCCACGCGGCCTCCGAGAGCGGCGGGATCGCGCCCGTGACGGGGCGCCATTCGGTGATGGAGAGGCCGGAGCCCGTGAGCCGCGTGGCACCGCCCACCGCCACCATGGCGACCACGAGGGCGGCCAGCACGAAGATCCAGGTTCGCACCGGGGCGAGCGAACGCACGCGAAGATCGGGGAGCGATAGCGGGGCTTCCGCAACGGCGATGGCCATCGGTTCTCTCGTCAGCGGCGAAGGACGATCCCGGGGCTGCGCTGCCGTGGCGCGGGAGGGACGCGGCACGCCTATCTTGCACCCGGAAGGGGTCCCCGTCACATAAGGCGAGGCCCCTTCCCGCACAATCGCAGCCGGTGACGCACCGCGGCCGGCGGAGGGGCTCTCGGATCAGGATCTTCGCCCTATGCCCAAGCGCCTCCGCAAGCTCGTCGGCACCGTCGTTCTGCTGCTGTTCGTGACCTTCTATGCGCTGTTCGCCATGGCGGTCGCGGAAGGCCGCATCCAGGCCGCTCCTTATGCCCTGCAGGTGGTGCTCTACGTCGTGCTCGGCCTTGCCTGGGTGCTCCCGGTGATGCCCCTCATCCGCTGGATGGAAAAGCCGGACCGGGCGTGAGCGAGCCGCCCGCGCTCATGCGGGCGACTTTTGACGCGATCTTGGGAGGAAAGGCGCCTTAGCCCCCGCCCATGCCCTCGTTGACCTTGCCGGTGCCGCCGCAGGTCGGGCAGGCGCGGCTTTCGAGTTTGCCGGAGCCCTGGCAGTCGGGACACACGTTCTCGCCGGTGCCGGGTGTGCCGGGCGGCGCGTCGTCGCCGGGGTTGAGCTTCGGGGTTTGAGAGCCTTTCGGATCGTTAGCCATGGCGCTCCTCCTGGATGCGTCGGACCAACGTCGAAGCGGGGGTCAGGTTCAGGAAGCGAGGTTTAGGGCCAATGAAAAAGGCCCGCATCGCTGCGGGCCCTGTCGTTCCTGGGATGGGAGCCGGTCCTAATCGCAGATCGTGCGCTTCACGGTCTGCCAGCCGTAGCCCGACACCCACTCGCGGGTGCGCTCGATGTAGCAGCGCTCTTCCGCAACGACGCGCGGGCGCGGCACGTAGACGGGCTCGGGCTCCACATAGACGGGAGCCGGCGGCGGCACGTAGACGGGGCGCGGCGCAGCATAAACGGGCTGCGAAGCGGCACCCGCGATCGCAGCGCCGGCGGCGACGCCGAGGACGCCGATGGCCACCGCGGCGCCCGGCGAGATGCCCTTGCGGCGGTTCTGAGCCTCGGCGGGCGCGACCATGAGGGCCGATGCCAGCGTCGCGGCGGCAACGGTGCCGGTGACGAGACGGAAAGCTTTCATTTCTAAACCCCTTGCCTTGGACGTCCTGCCCGTGCCGGTTCAGCGCCGGCCTCCTGGCGTGTCCGCTTTTAACCCCCAGGAGAGCCCCGCGCCCTCCCGTGTTGCCCTATTCGACCCGGACCGGCCCTCGCCGTCCGACGCCTTAGCAGTAGTGCCTGCTTCCTCTCCGATTGCTGAACGAAATGTGGCAAAAGGAAAGATCGGCGCTGCGGACGACGTTATGGTGAATCGCGCCGAAGGCCAAGCTCCGGCCGCGGCGCCGCTGTGACGCAGCTCCCGGGTTTTCAGCAAGAATCCTGAATACGGTCAAGTAATCCACAGAACTGAGCAGCAAAAACTTGCGGCTAAGCCAAATCAAGTCAATGGTTTAGCTGAAACTCATGCGGGGCTCGCCTGTTCTTAACCCATGATAACCAACCCCTCATAGGAGGCCGCCTGGAGAAGATCCAAGCCAGGCCTGTACAGCGAGCGAGAGCAATGAAGTTTGTAACGCGTGACAACCGGTGGCACCTGCACCAGAGCAGCACGCCATCCCGCGGCATCTCAGATTCCGCATTGATGTCCGAGATCGGCCGCGATCTGCGATCGGTCTACACCGACCTCGTGAAAGAGCCCCTGCCCGAGCATCTGGCTTGCATCGTCCGCAAGCTCGACAAACGCGGCGGAAGCGCCCACTAGCGGCCCGGTCCGCCCGCCCCACCGCGAGGGGGCCGCCACCTGCCCTGGCTCGTTCCGGGCAGCCCCCAAAATGCCCTGATTGGCCCCGGAACGGGCCGGAAGCCTGGGCGTTTGTGCATCGGTGGATCGTTGGGGGTTTGCGGCACGTGCTCGATCTGGCGGAGCTCCCGGGCGCCCAGGCCTCAGGCCGCGGAGCGTTTTCAGGCCCTGCGCCGGACCGCAGCGGTGGACCCTTTGCAACGCTCGCTCCGGATCAGGGCAACCCCGTGCGTTCGGGCCCCGCGGGTGCTAAGGCCTGTCTCCAGCATGCGACGACGATCACCGGGACGCACCGCCCCGGTGCCTTAGGCCCGATTGGCGGACGAGTGCTCATGACCGAGGACAGCACCGAGGACGGCCGCGACCCGTCCGACGAACCGCCGGGCGCCAAGCCGCATCCCGATGTGGCGACGCCGGGGGCGGAAACCTGGGGAACCGGGCCGTCCGGTGCCGGTCCATCCGTGCCAGCCGGGTCCGCGGAGGCGCCCGGAGCCGGGGCGAGCAATGTGGCGCGGCTTCACCCTCCGCGCATTCCGCACCACCCCACCCTCGACCGCGCCGTGCAGGGCATGATCGGCGCGCAATTGCGTTCCATGTACGAGCACTACATCGAGCAGCCGATCCCGGACCGCCTGCTCGAATTGGTGCAGCGGCTGGGCGCCGATGCGGCGAGCGACACTCAGGACGACCGGGGAGTGCAGCGGCTGGGAGCCGATGCGGGGAACGACGCACCGGATGACGGGGGAGTGGAGCGATGACGATCGAGCCGGCCCTGCGCGATGCCCTCCTCGCCGCCGTGCCGTCGCTTCGCGCCTTCGCGATCTCGCTCACCAACGACTTCAACCGCGCCGACGACCTCGTCCAGGACACGCTCGTGCGGGCGCTCGCGCATATCGACCGGTTCGAGCGCGGCACGAACCTCAACGCCTGGCTCTTCACGATTCTGCGCAACCTGTTCCACTCGGAATACCGCAAACGTCGGCGCGAGGTGGACGATCCGGAAGGCGCCTATGCCGGCCGTCTCAAGGCGCATCCGGAGCAGCAATCGCACCTGGATTTCGAGGATTTCCGCAGCGCACTCGCCAAGCTGCCGCCGGACCAGCGCGAGGCGCTGCTCCTCGTCGGCGCCGAGGGCATGTCCTATGAGGACGCCGCCAATATCTGCGGCGTTGCGGTGGGCACCATCAAGAGCCGCGTGAACCGGGCCCGCGCGCGCCTCGGGCAGATCCTCCAGCTCGACGACGGCGACGAGATCGGCCCCGATGGCGTCACCAAGGCCGTGCTCGCGCCGAAATAGGCTGGACGCCCCGGCGTCTTCCGCCATTCCTCGAATCGCGGCCGCAACCTTCCCCGCTCTCAGCAGAAAACACGTGCCGCGCCCGGGAAAAGGCCTGTGGGGTGATGCATTTGTGTGCCGCCCGCGCACCTTCTTGCAGCTCCGGGGAAGCAACGCTTCACATCCTCGACAGGTGTGGCCGAGAAGCCTCAGGGTTCGGGTTGACGCTCCGACACGGCGGTCTCTATCAGTTCATGAACGGCCCTGGTTTGCGTTGGGCCCCACCCCTCAGGACAGGTCGCTCGGCCGGTCTGCCGGCAGGCTCCGAACGGGCCGGCTCGTCGACGATTCCACTGGAAGCGTACCTTCGTTTCCGCTCCACCCATTCCGGGATTTCGCGCTCGTCTTGCGTTGCGAAGCCCCCAAGAAGAGGCCCGACGTTTCGCCATGACCGCGATTGCTCGCCGTACCTTTCTGATCGCCCTCGCCGGATTGCCGCTCGCCGCCTGCAACACGGCCCAGCAGGCTGCCGCGCCCGCGATCCCCGCAGGCGTGCAGGACGATTATGCCGCCTGGTATGTGGGCTCGATCCCGGACCAGCCCCACAATATCCCCGTCGTGGACAAGAACCGGATCAAGCCGGAGTACCGCCGCCAGACCGTGCAATACACCGGCCCCGAGGCGCCGGGCACCATCGTGGTCGACATCGACCAGCGGGTGCTCTTCCTCGTGCAGGAAGGCGGCACGGCAATCCGCTACGGCGTCGGCGTCGGCAAGGACGGCTTCTCCTGGCGCGGCACCGCGCGGGTCGGCCGCAAGGGCGTGTGGCCGAACTGGAGCCCCACCACCACCATGGTGAGCCTGAAGCCCGACCTGCCGCGCTTCATGGAAGGCGGCATCGGCAACCCGCTCGGCGCCCGTGCGCTCTACCTCTACCAGGGCGACCGGGACATTCTTTTCCGCATCCACGGCACCAACGAGCCCTGGTCCATCGGCGACGCCGTCTCCTCGGGCTGCATCCGCATGCTGAACGAGGACGTGGTCGACCTCTACAACCGCGTGCCGATCGGCACCACCGTGTATGTGAAGCGAAACGGCCGCTACCGCGTCTGACGCCGCCGCAAAGCAGCCTCTCGATCGAGCCCTCCCGGACCCCCGGGAGGGCTTTTTTCATGCGCGCCGCCTTCAGGGCGCGCAAGGCCGGCGGCCCGTCGGAGTTGCGCGCGCCATGAACGCCCTAAACGCCATGAACCGGCACAAGAAAAAACCCTCCTGGGCAACAGGCCCGGGTGGGTTTGGGAGTTTCAGGGAGAACCTCTTGGAAGAGGCTTGTCGAAGACCCCCGTGCCCCCACGGGTATCTTGCGGCGGGAATACCAATGGGGATCCGTGATTCGTCAGGTAAGGGCGCCGAGTTTACGGTTAACGGCGGGTGCGCGGACCGCTTGCGGCGGGAGGAACCGAAGCGGATTCAAAGCGTTGCCAAGGACGACCGCCCTCCCCCGCTCAGCTTGATCCCCGCGAGGCTGCCTTGACGAATATCGTTGAAATTCACTGGAACGCGAAGCCTCACCTCACGCGCCTCGGCGTGAAGGTGACGAGCAACGCGCTCGATCCCCGGGCCGAGCGCCTGTTCGACGAGGTGCGTGCGAGCGTGGCCGATGCGTTTCCGGGCTGCGTGACCCTGGTGCGCATCGCGGTCCGCAGCGCCAACCCGGAGGACGACATCCGGATCGTCCGCCACGGCGCGGATGCCTGCGAGGCCGACCTTGCCGAAATCCGTTCGCGCATCGAGAGCGCGGTCGAGCGCGCCGCGGCCGCGGCAGCCGAGGCGGCGGCCGCCTGAACGGCGAGTCCGTTCCCCTCATCACCCGGCCGAGGCATCTGCCTCGGCTTTTTCTTTGGCGGAGCGCCAATCGCGAGACGAACCTGCCGGTGGGCGGAAGCTCCGCATCGGCGATTGCATCCCGCGGCGGGCCGGCCTATATGGGCCGCAGTCGGAGCGTAGCGCAGCCCGGTTAGCGCACTAGTCTGGGGGACTAGGGGTCGGAGGTTCAAATCCTCTCGCTCCGACCATTTCTTTCATGCTCGGCCGCGTGCCATCCGTCTGGCCTCGCCGTCGGCCGCCCCCTGCGGCCTCCTGGGCCATGACGCTGGAAGGCTGCTCCGGGCGGCCTGCTCCCCTCGCGGCCGCATGTGCCCTCGACCATGATGCCTCCCGTTCGCAGCCTCCTCGTGAGCCCTCGATGACGAAGCCTCCCTTCCGCCGTTCCTCCGACCCGCGCCAAGCCGCCGAGGCCGCCTTCAAGGCGGTGACCACGAAGCCGCGCGAGCCCGACGCGGCCCCGAGAGCCCCGTTGGTCCCGCATGCGCGGGAGACCATCTCGCTGCGCATCGACCGCGACGTGCTGGAGCACTTCCAGGCCGAAGGCCCCGGCTGGCAGGAGCGGGTCAACGCCGCGCTCCGCAAGGCTGCGGGCCTCTAGTCCCTCGCGCGCCCCGCTTCTGGCGGCGCCTTTAGGCCTGGCCGGCCGGAAACGGGATCACGGCCACCTGCCCACCCCGGTGATCCTGAACGCTCACGAGCCAGCGCGACCAATCGACGGCGCCGGGCGCCTCCTGCATCAGGCCGCCCGCGACCGTAAAGGCCACGCGCTCCGCATCGCGGCGCGAGCGCACCCGCCGGCCGCGCCGGTCGAGGACGAGTTCGTAGCCGTCCGTGCAGTGAAAGTAATAGGCAGGCATGCGGGATCCTCCAGCATCGAGGCTGCGGGTGACGGCTTGTGGTGGATGCAGAGGCCGGATGGCCGATGACATCGCCTCTCGTGCGGTGAATCGACGAGAGTCACGCGAGTTCCACACCGATGTGACAGCCCGATTCCGCGAGTCCCCTTCTCCCCGCTGTCCCCGTTGTCCACAGGGGGAGGTACTGTCTCGGTCGTGTCTCAGTTTGAAATAGAGACCTGCTGAAGCACCCATTGCCGAGCCGCGCTGGGTGACCTGAACATGAGGTCCGTTCCCGGGGGTTGAGCACAACGGCCGTAGCCGGTTTCCAAGTACCAAAGCCCTTTCAGGCTTTTGTCATCCACTGAGCCGTCGAGGTGCATCATGACAGCCGCGAGGACGTCATCGGCAAAGATGAGCATCCCCTCCTCAACCGTGCTGGATGGGGTCGCGGGGACAAGGACAGTCTGACAGGTGATGTGCGGTGCCATCGGTTAGCATGGCACAACCCCACGGACTCGGCTCCGACCTGTGTTACGCTTGGCACCAAGCATGGAGCACGCCTCGTGTCGGAACGAAGAGAGTTATATCGCAGCCCCAATGGTGACTCGTGGTTCCTTGGCCGGGAGCCAACGAGCGGCGAGGCATTCATCATCCACCAGCCCAATGGTCCCTCCGGCGGTCAACTGAGCCACGTCGATTTAGCGAAGTTCTTGGAGAACAGGGCCGACAGAAAGCCCGAACAGCGCGCGTTGTTGCGCCTCATCGGCACGCTTGTGGAGGTTCCCCCCTATGCCGACCGGACATAAGCGTCCTGTCGCTCCACTTCACCTTCGACAACTTCGTGCGCCTGCATAAGACGCTCCGCATGTCCCCTGCCATGGCGGCGGGCGTGTCGGATCGGCTGTGGTCTATGGAGGATTTGGCGGAGATGATCGAGGCGTCGCGCCCGGCTCCAGCGAAGCGTGGGCGATACAAGAGAAAAGCCGCAGCGTAGGCTCGGCGTCTGGCTTTGCCCGCACCATCGCACTTCCGAGCGGGGTGGCCTGTGCCAACGAGAGGCGAAAGCCCTGTCAACCAGACCCGAACACCGGGCCGCCCTGCCGCGCCCACTATGCTCTGGATCGCTGCCTCGCTCGTCACATATTCAAGCTGAGACAGTACGCCCGGGGGAGGTGCTGAATCGGTCGTGTCCCTGGCCGAGCAGGGCCAAGCAAAAAGCTCCCGTCAGTGATCCCGATAGGTCCGCTCGGGCTGCGCCGGCTGGGGCGGCGTGTAGGGATAGTAGCCGCGGCCGGTGGTTCGCTCCTCGTAACGGTATTGCGGCGTCTGGGGCGCGGGTGTCGCGTCACCATAATACCGATAATAGCCGCGCCCGGTCGTCCGCTCCTCGTAACGGAATTGCGGCGTCTGAGCGAAGGCGGCGCCCGAGAACGCCAGAAGCAGACCGAGGCTGAGAACTTTGGCTTGCAACGTTGCCTCCTCGACAAACTGACTTGCTGAGGGGCTAACGCGGCCCCTCCCGCCCGGTTCTACGATGCACAGGCTGAACGGGACATGAGCCTGTCCTTGGTTCATGCCTACCGAGGGCACCTCTGGGGATCAGCACGTCGCGGCGGCCATGCGCTGCGCTTCGGCGCTCCATCGCCTAGGATGACTCCTGGGACGGCGCCGCATCGGGCGCTCGCGAGGGGTGATATCGAGCGTGGACGATCTTCAGCGAACAGGCGTCCCTTTCTGCGGCGACGAGGAGCTCGGCTACGAGCGAAGCCGCACGCGGTTTGCGCCGGGCCGGGGGCTGGCCCTCGACGATGCCTACCGCCTCGCCCACCTTCCGCTGGTCGCGCCCGACCACCCGGGGGTCATCCCGGCGCGCGAGGGCGCCTCTTACGATCGGGGCCGGCATCCCTGCGTGTATTCCCTCGTTCTGCCGGTTTCCTGGACGGCGCTGACGGCGTCTCCCGCCTTTCGCGAGCTCGACGGGGAGCTCCGTTCCGCGCCGTTCGCGCCGAAGATCGCATGGGAGGTGATGGAGCGGCGGCGCGAGCGGGTGCACGCTACGGTGTGCGGGTCGCTCGCCGTCGAGCCCGAGGCCCCGCCGACGATCGCAGCCGCACACCGTCGAGACCTGGCCGCGCTCGGCCCGATCGCCGTCGAACTGCGCGGCCTCTTCTCCGGCAGCGTCAATGTCGGCCGCCTGTATCTGCGGGTGTATCCGGAGCGCCGAAAGGGGGCGAACATGCTGCGCCACGTGCAGCGCATCCTGGGCCGGCGGGAAACGGATCTCTACGTGGTCGGCCTCTACAATCTCACCGACGATCTGAACGCCGCCGAGGCCGCGGCCCTCGCCGCGATGCTGGAGCGGTGGTGGCACCGCCCCATCCTGCGCCTCGACCTCTCCCACCTTTGGCTGCTCTGGGCCCGGGACGATCTCGTGCTCGACGGCGGCGTCGTGGAGAGCGTGCCTCTGGTGCGATCCGGTTGAGCCGCCAAGACGGGTAATCGTCTGCCCGGCGGTGCTGCCTCGCCGAGCCGCCCCGACGGCTATCGTTTGCCCGGCGGTGCTGCCTCGCTGAGCTGCCCCGACGGGTATCGTTTGCCGGCGGTCCTGCCACGCTGAGCCGCTCCGACGGGTAGTCGTTCGCCCGGGCGGTCCTACATGCTGGCGGCAACGCGGGAGAGCACGATGGCGTTTGTGGTGATCGCACGGGATGATGCGTCGGCCGAGTCCTCGACGCCGCACGAGGGGCCCCAGGAGGCCTACGAGCATGCCATCCGCCTGCTCGAGGACGGCATGTCCTATGTGGCCATTCGCGACGACGAGGGGCAGGAACTCTCCTCCGGCGATTTCGCGGCGCGCTACCTCGATCCCCTCGGGGACGGCGGCGCCGAACGCGCATAGGCGCGTGGCCGCGATTCCGATCGCGGCCACGGCCAGACGGTCAGGAATCAGGCCCGGCCGCGCTCGCGCGAGGTGGCCTTGCGGGTGCGCGAGGCCTGCCGCTTGCCGGAGGTCACGAGGCCGAAGCGGGCCATCTCCGAGCCGCTCAAGGTGCGGATGCTGGAATGGGGCACCGCATGGGCCACGTCGATCACCTTCGTGCTCACGCCCATGTAGCGGGCATAGGAGCGCAGCGCCGGCTCGGCGAGGCGCCGCGAGGTTTCGTCGTCGAGCACGTAGCGCTGGCCGCGCACGGTCACCTGCGTTTGCGGCGAGTGCACGCCGACGCGGCTGCCTGGCAGCACGGAGCGGTTCACCCCCGCCATCAGCACCATCACGCAGGCCGAATGGCAGTTGCCGCCGGCGATCTCGACCCCGCCGTAGGCGTCCTGCGCGAGGGCGCCGACGGTGGTCTGCATCCCGGCTTGGCGCAGGGTCTGGCCGAGATCGAGGGCGCTCTCGAGGACGCCGCCGGGCGAGGAGATCACGAGGGTGCGGGGCATCGCGCCTCGCGCCTGAGCGCTCTGAAGAGCGGCGATGAGCCGCCCGCTCTCGTCCCCCTCGATCCGGCCCTGCGCCAGGATCGCGGCGCCGCCGTTCTGGAGCGGAACGAGGCTGTAGGTCATGGCATGGGCGCTCCCGACCGTGAGGGCCGAGAGCAGAGCAGCACTTGCAAGAATCCGCATGAAAGTCCCCTAGTGCGCAGCGTTCTTTGAGCCGCGTTGGGAACAGCCTAGCTGAGTCTTCTCACCCGCCAGCCGCCAAGGAGTCGCAGATCGTTTGCGTCGCAGGGGCGGCTCACGGTCCCTTCCCGCGCCACAGTCGCCCGCATCGCAGCGGCGGGTGCTTTGAGTCCCCTTCCCGCCCTGTCAGCGCTTCCCAAGCGTCAGCAAAGCCGGTATGGCCAAGCCCAAGGAACCAAGAATGTGAGAGGTCGATGAGCTGGGGTGCCATCAACGCCGCCCTGAATCGGTTGGTGAGCGAAGGTGTGATCACCGGGTTCAAGACCAATCTGGCGGATCGCAAGGCGGCGCTGGCCCTGCATGTGATCGTGCAGGCCGAGAACGCGACCGACGAGGCCGGCGCCGAGGCCGTGCGCCATCAGGTCATGGCGGTGCTGGACGAACTCGGCGAGGACGCCACCGTGACCGTCGACCGCTCCGGCGCAGCCCTGCACGAGGCTTGAGCCCGTCGTCCGCTCAGGCGCGACACCGCAGGAGACGTGACGCTCCATGATCGACGCCTCCGGCGCGGCCCTGCACGAAGCCTGACCCCGTCGACTGCTCCGGTGCGGCCCTGCACGAGCCTTGAGCCCGTCAGGCGCTCAAGGCCCGCGGCTCCGCGGGCTTGGCGCCCCGCTTCAAGCGCACGAGCACCCAATCGAGCAGCGCACGCACTTCCGCGGCGGCCTTGCCGCGCGGATCGTGCTCGGTGACGCCCAAACCGCAGGCGAGCGCATCCATGTGATCGGCGCGCATGGCGATCGTGGCCTCGGCCACGGGGCTGATGAGTTGTAGGGCGCGGACGGCGTTCGCCGTGCGGGCGGTGCGGCCGCCCACCGGGCACTGGTTCAGCACGAAAGCGTAGGGCTTCCCACGGTCCGAGAGCTCGCGGATCGTCGGGCGCGCGGCCTCGATGTCAGCGACGCTCGGGCGTACCGGCAGGAGGCACAGATGCGCCTCGCGGATCGCCGCATTGGTGGCGTGGTTGTCGGACCCGGGCGTGTCGATCACCACGAGGTCGTAATCCTCGCGGCCGAGCGCGTAGAGGCGGGACGACAGGGAGGACCAGCCGATGCCGGCAACCTCGGGGGCCTCCGCCTGGCGGCGCGTGTGCCAGCTCGCGGCGGTGCCCTGCGGGTCGGTGTCCACGAGGGCAACCTTGAGGCCGCGCTCCACGGCCGCGACGGCAAGCGACACGGCCAGGCTGCTTTTGCCGGTGCCGCCCTTCTGGGTCACGAGAGCGAGAACATCCATGGCGCACCCTTGTCGCGGGAAGCCGCTGCTGAACCGGCCGGGCCGGCGCGGCGAAGCGCTCCGATGGAATCAGTTAATCCCGAACCGGGTACCGCGCCAAGCGGATATCGCACTGCAACATCACCGCCCTTCGTCGCGAGGAGCCGGGGACCCGATCGGCTGCGACTGAGGGCCAGCCGTCCGCCGCCGCAGGCGGGCTATTCCACCGGCAGCGGCTCGGGGCTGTGCAGGTTGCGCAGGACGCGGTCGCATTCGCTGAGGTCCTGGAGCACCGCACGCAGGCGCTCGAGATCGTCCGCCGAGAGGGACGGACTGCTCGAGTCACGATCGGTCCCGGCTCTTGAGGATTCGAGCGCCGGGAAGGCTCCGGTGGCGTCCGCCTCAAAGAGGTTCGCTTCACCGTAAGCATCAGCCGGCGATGCACGGCCCTCGGGCGGCGCCGCCACCTGCTGCTCGCCTCGTCCGACCGATTGCACGAAGCGCGGGCCCTCTTCCTTCAGGATCCGCTGCACGCCCTTGATGGTGTAGCCCTCTCCGTAGAGGAGGTGACGGATCCCTTTCAGGAGGTCCACGTCGTCGGGGCGGTAGTAGCGCCGTCCGCCGCCGCGCTTCAGCGGGCGGATCTGGGTGAACCGTGTTTCCCAGAAGCGCAGCACATGCTGCGGCAGATCGAGGTCTTCGGCGACCTCGCTGATGGTGCGGAAGGCATCGGGGCTCTTGTCCACGGGGCGCTCGGGGATCCGCGGATTGCTCAATCCTCGGCCCCGTCCAGCGTGTCGCCGTTGATGCGGGCTTTGAGCACGTTCGAGGGTTTGAACACCATCACGCGCCGCGGATCGATCGGCACCTCGATGCCGGTCTTCGGATTGCGGCCGACGCGCTGGCCCTTGTCGCGCACGATGAAGGAGCCGAAGGACGACAGCTTCACGGTCTCGCCCTTGGCGAGGCAGTCGCAGATCTCGCCGAGCACCGACTCGACGAGGGCCGCCGATTCGGTACGGGACAAGCCGACCTTCTGATAGACCGCCTCACTGAGGTCGGCCCGGGTCACTGTTTTTCCGGTCATCACGCCCCCCAGCGGATGGTTCTTGGCAGAGGTGTGGTCAAGCTGGACGCTAGGCAGCGCAGCCCAAGCGGTCAATAAGACTTCCGCTCCTCGGCGAAGGTTCGGGTCCGGCGTGGCGCAAGCGCCACCGTGCGGGGCTCCGGGCGCGACCGAACCCGCAACGAAAAAGGGCGGCTGAGGCCGCCCTTTGTCTGCCTTGCTGGAGGCCAGGTTTACTGGAGGGCGACCGCCACGAAGCGCACCTCTCCCTGAGCGTTGGCGACGAGGAGGAGCGCCGATTTGCGGCCTTCCTTCTTCAGCGCCTCGATGCGGTTTGTCACGTCGGCGGGATTGGCGACCGCCTCCTGGCCGACCTCGACGATCACCTCGCCGGCCTGGATCCGCTTGTCCGCGGCAGCCGAGTTGGGATCGACGCGGGTCACCACGACGCCCTTGAGGTCCTCCTTGAGGCTGTAGCGGCGGCGCAGTTCCTCCGTGATGCCGGAGAGGTTCATGCCGAGAGCCTCGCGTGCGACGGGCGGGGTGTTGGTCGGGGGCTGCTGGAGACCGGCCTGCTGCTGGCGCTCGCCGTCCTCGAGGCGGCCGAGCGTCACCTGCTTGACCTCCTCCTTGCCCTTGCGGATCACCGTGACGTCCACGGCCTTGCCGACCGGCGAGGAGGCGACGATGCGCGGCAGATCCCGCGATTCCTTCACGTCCTTGCCGTCGAAGCGCACGATCACGTCGCCAACTTCGAGGCCAGCCGGCTTCGCGGGGCCCTTCTCGTCGATGCCGGCAACCAGCGCGCCGCGGGGCGTGCCGAGGCCGAGCGCCTCTGCGGTGGCGTCGTCCACGCCCTGGATGCGCACGCCGAGCCAGCCGCGGCGGGTCTCGCCGAACTGGCGCAGCTGGTCGATGATCGGCACGGCCGTCGAGGCCGGAACCGCAAAGCCGATGCCGACCGAGCCGCCGGTGGGCGACAGGATCGCGGTGTTGATGCCGATGACCTCGCCCTTCATGTTGAAGAGCGGACCACCGGAGTTGCCCTTGTTAATCGAGGCGTCGGTCTGGATGTAGTTGTCATAAGGGCCGGATTCGATCTGCCGGCCGCGGGCCGACACGATGCCGGCCGTCACCGAGCCGCCGAGCCCGAAGGGATTGCCGATCGCCATCACCCAATCGCCGGGGCGGAGGATTTCCGAATCGCCGAAGGGCACGAACTTGAGGGGCTTGTCGGACTTCACCCGCAGCACCGCGAGATCGACCTTCGAATCCTTGCCCACCACCTCGGCCTTCAGCCGGGTGCCGTCGGAGAAGATCACGCTGATGTCGTTGGCGTCGCCGATCACGTGGTTGTTGGTGATCACGATGCCCGAGGGATCGACCACGAAGCCGGAGCCGAGCGAGTTGGACCGGCGCGGCTGGGGCGCGTTGCGCTGCCCGCCCGGCCCGCCTTCGGCGCCCGGACCTTGACCCGGCCCCTGGCCCTGCTGGCCGCGGCGGTTGAAGAACTCCTCGAAGAGATCCTCGAACGGGGTGCCCTGGGGGAGTTGCGGCAGGGTGCGGTTGCGCGCCTCCGCCGTGGTCGAGGCCGAGATGTTGACCACCGCGCCCATCACCTGCTCGGCGAGGTCGGCGAAGGATTCCGGCGCCGCCCGGGCATGACCCGGCTGGGGGACGAGAACAAGGAGCAGGCTGAAGACCGCGATCCATGACGCCGCGAGGCGCTTCGCGGAAGATGCTCGCGTCAGCGACGCAGCGCTCACGACATGTGCCATCGGTAATCCTCTTTCGGCGAACAATGATCGATATAGATTGGCTGCGGCCGCCCGCATTCAAGCGCGCCATGGCCGCACCAAGGCGTTGCCCTATCGGCGCCTCGATTGAGGCTAAAGCGCGGCCCGCTCTTCACGACTTCGCGCGCTCGACCTTTCGGCAGCCCCGTCCGCGCGACTTCGCGCCAGACCTCTCGGCGGCCGACGCTGCACGGCCTCGCGCCGGGCCCCTACCCCGCGCTCTTGACGAGCCAGATGATCGCGACGCCGACGATCGCGGAGACGATGCCGACGAGGCGCATCCGGTCGCTCGGCGTGTGGGCGGCCTCGTACATGGCCTTGCGGACGCCGTCGGGAAAAGCCGCAAAAAGAATGCCCTCGACCGCGAGAGCGAGGCCGAGGGCAGCAACGAGATCGAGCACGGGCGGAGCAGGTTACTGCGCCGGCGGGGCTGGAGGTGCGGCTGGAGCCGGAGCGGCCGGAGCGGGAGCACCCGCGCCCTGGCGGTTCGGGGTGACCCCGTTCGGGAACGAGCCGCCCGTCCGACCCTGCGCATCGTTGAAGTAGCGGAAGAAGTCGGAGTTGGGGCTGAGCACGAGCCGTGTGTCGCCGCCCTTCAGGCCCGTCTCGTAGGCCTGCATGGAGCGGAAGAACGAGAAGAAGTTCGGGTCCTGGCCGAAGGCCTCGGCGAGAATCCGGTTCTTCTCCGCGTCGCCCTGGCCGCGCAGTTCCTCGGCGCGACGGTTCGTTTCCGCGAGGATGACCGTGGCCTCGCGCTCGGCGCGGGCGCGGATCGTCTGCGCCTGCTGCTGGCCGTTGGCGCGCAGGTCCGCGGCCTCGCGCTGACGCTCGGTCTGCATGCGCTGGTACACGGCCTGGCTGTTCGCCGCGGGGAGGTCCACGCGGGTGAGCCGCAGGTCGATGATCGCGACGCCCAGATTCTGGGCCTGCCGGTTCACATCCTCCTGAATGCGGTTCATGAGACCGCCGCGGTCCGTGCGCACGATGGCGTCGCGGGAGGCACTGGCGAGCACGTTACGCATGGAGGCGTTCACGAAGCTCTGCAGGCGCTGGTTGGCGACGGCGATGTTGTTGACGGCCTGGTAGAAGCGCAGCGGATCGGAAATCCGGTAGCGGGTGAAGGCATCCACCTCCAGGTTCTGCCGGTCGGCCGAAAGAATGGTCTGCACCGGCAGGTCGAGGTCGAGAACGCGCTTTTCCAGGTATACGATGTTCTCGATGAACGGCGCCTTGAGATGCAGGCCCGGCTCCGTGATCACCGCGCGAACCGCGCCGAACCGGAGCACGAGCGCCTGCTGGGTCTGCGGCACCGTGAAGAGCGAGGCGTAGAGCAGGACGGCGAGAGCGCCGAGGCCGACGAGGATGCCGGTCCGAATGAGGGAGTTATTCATCGGGTCGCTCCCTGCGGGGCTTGGCCGCCCTGATTCTGGTTTTGGGCCTGCGCCGCCGGACGGCGCTGGAGGTCGTTCAGCGGCAGGAAGGGCACCACGCCCTGGCCCTGGCCGTTCTGGTCGATGATGATCTTGTCCATGCCGCCGAGCACGCGCTCCATGGTCTCGAGGAAGATGCGCTCGCGGATGACGTCCGGCGCCTTGCGGTACTCTTCGTAGACCTGGCGGAAGCGCGCCGCCTGACCGGAGGCGTCGGCCACGGATTGCTCGCGGTAGGCCTCGGCCTGCTGCAGGTTGCGAGCCGCCTGACCGCGGGCTTCGGGGACCACGCGGCTGGCGAACGTCTCGGCCTCGTTCTGCACGCGCACCGCATCCTGCTGAGCGGCGTTCACGTCGAAGAAGGCTTCGCGCACCTGCGCGGGCGGCTGCACGGCCTGGAGCTGCACCACGTTGACGAGCACGCCGGCGCCGTAGGCGTCGAGGGTGCCCTGCATGATGTCGCGAACCTCCTGCGCGGCGCTCGCCTGCTCGGTGGTGAGCACGGCCTGGATGTTGCGCCGGCCGATCACCTCGCGCATGGCGCTTTCCGCCACCGCCTTGATGGTGCCGTCCGGATTCTGGAGGTTGAAGACGTAATCCTGGGCGCGGGCCGGGTTGACGCGCCATTGCACGTCGAAATCGATGTCGACGATGTTTTCGTCCGCGGTGAGCATCAAGCTCTCTTCGAGCACGTCGCGGCCGCGGCCCTGCTGGGCCGGGCGATAGCCCACGGAGGTGGTGTTCACCTGGGTGACGTTGGGCTTCTCGACGCGTCCGATCGGATAGGGATAGTTGTAGCGCAGGCCTTCCGCGGTGGTTTCCGAGTAGGCCCCGAAGACCATCTCGATGCCGACCTCGTTGGGGCGCACCGTATAGATGCCGGTGAGCAGCCAGATCAGAGCGGCGCCGAGACCGAGAGCAGCAAGGCCTTTGCCGCCCACGTTGCCGCTGCCGCCGCCGGGGATGAAATCCTTGATACGATCCTGGCCGCGCCGGAGAATGTCTTCCAGGTCCGGCGGGGTATTGCCGCCGCCGCCACCGCCGCCAGGGCCCGAGCCCCAGGGTCCGTTGTTGCGGCCGCCGCCCGACCCGCGGTTGCCCCAGGGGCCACCGCCGCCATTGCTACCGCCGCCACCGCCGCTTTGGTTACTCCAAGGCATTTCCGGCCTTTCCCTCGACTTTATGATTGATCCGGCCGGTTGAAGCCGAAAAGGACGTGCAAGCGGTTGTGGTTAGGGTTTTGTCCGCCTGTCAAGGCTGGGAGTTGGGAATGGCCCAGGCTTTCGTCAACGGCCCTGCGGCAAGGAAGGCGAGCGGCCTGACGCTTCTGTGACCCGCCGTTTCGGCCGGATGCCGCCGGAAGTTCCGCCTAGGGGGCCCGCCGTTCGAGGTCCACCGTCGTGAAGGCGTGTTCGTCGAGGGGTCCGGCCGGATAATCCTTCCGCCGCACCTCCCGAAAGGCCAGTCGATCATAGGCCGGGAACACCGTGTCGCCCTCCGGCGCCGCATGGACTTGCGTCAGGTACAGCCGCTCGGCTTCCGCCAAGGCGAGCGCGTAGATCTCCGCTCCCCCGACCACCGCGACCGCATCGGCCGCCATGGCGGCGCCGAGGCGCTGCGCCGTCGCGACCGCCTCGTCCCAGCTCCCGGCGCGATGCACGCCCTCGGCCGCAAAGGCGGGATCGCGGGTCATGACGATCGTCTCGCGGCCGGGAAGCGGCTTGCCGATCGACTCGAAGGTCTTGCGGCCCATGATCATCGGCTTGCCCCAGGTGAGCTCCTTGAAGCGCCGCAGGTCCGTGCGCAGGTGCCAGAGCAGCCGGTTGTCGCGCCCGATGACCCCGTTTTCGGCGACGGCCACGACGATGATAAGAGGGAGATTCATGGGGCTCCGTTTTCGGAGGCAGCCACGATGATGCGAAGGGTCATGGCTGCGCTGCGGGCTTGGCGAGAGCGTCACCGGTTACACGCTGCACGGTCCACTCGTCCATCGGCACCGCCCCAAGCGAGCGGTAGAAGCGGAGTGCCGGCTCGTTCCAGTCCAGCACCCACCATTCGAGCCGGGGCAGCCCTTCGGCGATGCAGCGGCGTGCCAGATGCGCCAGCAGCGCCCGCCCGATGCCGTGGCCGCGAAAATCCGGGTGGACGAAGAGGTCTTCGAAATAGATCCCGTGCCGGCCGCGAAAGGTGGAGAAATTGTAGAACCACAGGGCAAAGCCCGCAGGCTCCCCGTTCCATTCCGCGATGTCGGCGAAGACCCGCGGCTCGGGGCCGAATAGGGCCGCGGCGATGTCGCCGTCCGTGGCCACCACCTCATGGGCGAGCCGTCCGTATTCCGCGAGTTCGCGGATGAAGGAGAGCACGAGGGCGGCGTCGGCGGGCGCGGCCGGGCGAATGGCGAGGGACATGCGCTGGGTTTAAGCGTTCGCCGGCGGGCGGCCAAGCTCAACTCTCGGCGTCCTCGCCGGAGACGCGCCGCCGCGAGCCCCATTCCTCCAGCGTGCCGTTGATATCGTCGAGGACGAAGAAGCGGGCGCTTTCGGGATCGTAGCCCTCATCCAACAGGCTGTCGTATTCCGTCAGGCGGTGGCGAATGTATGCGGTGAGCGAGAGCCAGGCGGCTCGCTCGGGCATGGCCTTGCGCAGGCCGGGGCTGACGAGGGCGTGGTCCACCACCGCCTCGAATTCGTGGGCCGGAATACGGGGTGCGAGCGTGCGCACCGCGTCCTCCAGCGCCTGGCGGCGGCTCATCGAGCGGCCCTCGCCGGGCTCAGGCGTCTCCATCGCCTTGCGCTGGGCCTCGCGTCGGTTCATGGGCGCCCTCCGCACAGAGCGCCTGTTGCCCGGCTGTACGGCCTCGGGACCCTGTGCTGTGGCTCGGGTGGGGCTTCGCGTTGGTTCATCGGCCCCTCCCTCGGGGCTCCGGACTAGACCGCCACAGGCGCCCTGATCGCCGGATGGGGATCGTAATCCTCGAAGGCGATATCGTCGAAGGTGAAATCGAACAGGGAGCGCACGGCCGGATTGAGCCGCAGTTTCGGCAGGGCCCGGGGCTCGCGGGAGAGCTGAAGCCGCGCCTGCTCCAGGTGGTTGAGGTAAAGGTGCGCGTCCCCGAAGGAGTGGACGAAATCGCCCGGCTGCAGCCCGGTGGCCTGCGCCATCATGTGGGTGAGAAGCGCATAGGAAGCGATGTTGAAAGGAACCCCGAGGAACACGTCCGCCGAGCGCTGGTAGAGCTGGCAGGAGAGCCGCCCCTCAGCCACGTAGAACTGGAACAGGCAGTGGCAGGGCGCGAGGGCCATGCGGTCGAGGTCGGCCGGGTTCCAGGCCGAGACCACGAGGCGGCGGGAATCCGGGTTGCGGCGGATTTCGTCCAGCACCCAGCGGATCTGGTCCACGGTGCCCCCGCCCGGCTTCTCCCAGGAGCGCCATTGCTTGCCGTAGACGGGCCCGAGTTCGCCCCGCTCGTCCGCCCACTCGTCCCAGATCGAGACCCCGTTCGCCTGCAGGTACCGGACGTTGGTGTCGCCGGCCAGGAACCACAGGAGTTCGTGCACGATGGACTTCAGGTGCACCTTCTTGGTCGTCACGAGGGGGAACCCCTCGGAGAGATCGAAGCGCATCTGGTGGCCGAACACCGAGATCGTGCCGGTGCCCGTCCGGTCGTCCTTGCGGACGCCCTGGTCGAGGATGCGGTGGAGGAGGTCGTGATACTGCTGCATGGGCGATACTCAGCCCCTCGATCGTGACGCGGGTGCCCCGACGGTCACCGGGGCCTCGTCTATTGTAGCGGACCGCCGGCCGAGGGGCAGCGGGCCATGCGGTCTTATCAACGGGATCAGATTCCTTCCCTGCGGCGTTGCACACCTGAGCAGGAGCATCCACCGGATCCATGGCCCAAGGTGTCGTCCGAAGCGTCGTGAGGGGTACGAGGCGCAGCCCCAGCCTGCGGGCGCGCCTGAAGTACCTCTACCACGGCAACAACCCCGGTGCCCGGCTGTTCCGCTACGCGATGCTCGCGGTGGACCTCGCCACCATCGCATTCTTTCTGGTGACGGTCGCTTTCGACGAGGCCGCCTGGATCATCACCGTGGACTTCGTGGTCGCGGCCTACATTCTCGTCGATCTCGCCATTCGCCTCTATATCGACGACCGGCCCCTGCGGTGCCTGCTCAACTGGACCACGGCGGCCGATCTCATCGTGGCGGTGTCGCTCCTTCTGCCGGCCTTCATCGACAACCTGGCTTTCCTGCGGGTGCTGCGCGCGCTCAGGCTCCTGCGCTCCTACCACCTCGTCCGGGATCTGCGCCGCGATTCCCAGTTCTTCTGCCGCAATGAAGACGTGCTCACGCGGGCGCTGAACCTGCTGGTGTTCATCTTCGTGGTCACATCGGTCGTGTTCGTGAGCCAGAACGACATCAACCCGAAGATCGCGACCTATCTCGACGCCCTCTACTTCACGATCACCACGCTCTCGACCACGGGCTTCGGCGACATCACGCTCGAGGGTCCGGGCGGGCGCATGATCGCGATCTTCGTGATGGTGATCGGCGTGAGCCTGTTCCTGCGCCTGCTGCAGGCGATCTTCCGGCCCCCCAAGGTGAAGTACGAGTGCGAGGATTGCGGGCTCTTCCTGCACGACCCCGATTCGGTGCATTGCAAGCATTGCGGCAACACCCTGCACATCCGCGACGAAGGCTTCGTCTAGGGTTGATCGTGAACGCCTCTTGAGCGCGGCAGCCGCGCGCTCCTTCAATCCCGGCAGAGCCCGGCAGCCCAGTGCCCTTTCAAACCCGGCGGAGCGCGCCTATAGTTCGAGGACCGCCTCCGCGGCCCCAGGGCTGGGCGCTTCGGCGGCGCCGGTTGCCCTGCAGCCTGCCCCTCTCGCGAATGGGCTCTCCATGGCCCGCTCGTGCGGGCCGGGTTCGGGGTCGCTCACGACAGCCTCCCATTCGAGACCCGCACGAGCACCTGATGGCCAAGGACCTGATTCGTTACGATCTACTCGTGCAAGAGGCGCTGAAGGGAGTCGTGCGCAAGGTTCTCGTGGACGCCGGCAAGGACGGGCTGCCGGGCGAGCACCATTTCTACATCTCCTTCCGCACCGAATTTCCGGGCGTACGCCTGTCGCAGCGCCTGCGGGACAAGTACCCGCAGGAGATGACCATCGTGCTCCAGCATCAGTTCTGGGACCTTGGCATCACCGAACATGCCTTCGAGGTCGGCCTGTCCTTCTCCGGCATTCCGGAGCGGCTCCTCATCCCCTTCGATGCCCTGACCGGCTTCTTCGACCCGTCGGTTTCGTTCGGCCTCAAGTTCGAGATCCAGGGGGAGGCGGAGCCCGAGGAGCCGGAGCCGACCCCTGCCCCGCACCCTCGCGGCGCGGGTTCCGAGCCCGTGGAACTGCAGCCCAAGAAACCCGCCGTTCCGGTGCCGGCCAAGGGCGCCCTGCCGAAGCCCGCCAAGGCCGAGGACGAGAAGAAGCCCGAAAAGCCCGCCAAGCCTGCGGCGGCCGAGAAGCCGAAGGACGAAGGCGGCACCGCCGAAGTCGTCAGCCTCGACGCGTTCCGGAAGAAGAACTAAGCGCCCGTTCTCACTCCCCCTCGGGAGAGGCAGAGCACGCGGCGGGCTTCTAGGCCCCTAACCTCGCTTGCGCAGCCGCATCGGCATGCCGCCCTCGGGCCTTAAGGTCACCCGGTGGAGCGGGCGGATCGGATGCGTTTCCACCATTTCGAGGCGAACGGCGCGCAGCAAGCTCGCGAGCACGATCATGGCCTCCTGGATCGAGAAGCTCATGCCGATACAGACCCGCGGACCCGCGCCGAACGGGAGATAGGCATAGCGGTCGATGCGTGCCCGGGCGTCCGGCAGGAACCGCTCCGGCATGAAGGCGTCGGGCTCCTCCCAGAGCGTTCGATGCCGGTGCAGGATGTAGGGCACGATCGCGACGAAGGACCCCCGCGGGATCCGCACGCCCCCGACGTGGTCGTCCGCCGTCGGCGTTCGGCTCATGAAGGGCACGGGCGGATAAAGACGCATGGCCTCGTCCAGCACCGCGCGGGTGAAAACGAGCCGGTCCAGGTCAGCGGGCTCGATGGCGCGCTCGCCCAAAACCTCGGCGATCTCGGCCTCGACCCGCTCGCGGGCCTCCGGGGCCTGGGAGAGCAGGTACACCGTCCAGGTCAGCGCGTTGGCGGTGGTCTCGTGGCCGGCGCCGATGAAGGTCACGATGTTGGCCCGCACCTCCACATCCGTGAGCCCCTTGCCGGTTTCGGGGTCGGCTGCTTCGAGGAGCAGGGTGAGGATGTCCCGCGGCGCCTCCTCGCCCCGCGCCAGCAGGGCGCGGCGGGTTTCGGTCAACTCGCCCACCACCTCCTCGAAGAAGCGGATCGCGGGCTTGGCGCGCCAGCGGCCGATGCGGGGAATCCAGTCCGGCATGCCGAAAAGGTCGAGGGGATCGACCGGCCCCAGCGCCTCGAAATAGCGGGTGATGGCGCGGCCCAGGGCATCGGGGTCCCGCGCCAGGCCCTGCGTGAAGATGGTGCGCTCTAGAACGTCGAGGGTCACGCGGGTCATCTCGAGGGAGATGTCTACGGGCCGCCCTTCCGGGCGCCGGGCGAGGCGGCGGGCGAAGCGCTCCGCCGCCTCCACCATGGCGGGCCAGAAGCCGGCCACGTGCCGGGGCGAGAACAGGGGTGCAAGGGTTCGGCGCTGCAGGCGCCATTCGTCGCCCTCGGCGGTGAGGAGCCCATTGCCCAGGCCCGGCGCGAGCACCCGGCGCTGCAGCTCGTCCTTGCGGTAGTTCGCGGCATTGTCGACGAAGATGTGCCGGATGGCGGCGGGATCGCTCACCACCGTCACGCGGCCGAGCGCGCTCTCGCCGGAGACGATGGGCGTGCGGAAATGCTCCTGCGTCCAGGTGGTGAGCGGGTTCTTCCGCAGCGCCCGCAGCATGGGAAACAGGTCGAGGGGCGCGTGCAGCGGCGTCGGGGCCGGTGGACGGAAGAGAGCGGGTCGGACGATTTCGTTCACGGCTGCGGCCCTTGCCGGGGATGGACGTGACCATGACAACGCCGGCCCCGGGGGTGAGGTCCTGGTCTTGGGGCGCCGGGTCGAATTGGCGCGTTTCTCCGTTAATTGAGAAGCGGGCCCCGTCGAATTGGCGCGCCTCCACCTTAAGTGAGGTGCGAACCCAGTCGAATTGGTGCACCGCCACCTTAAGTGATGCGGGACCCCGTTCGCCAGAAGAGGCCAGGATGTCGCCCTCCACCCCCAGCCAAGCCGCCGATCGGACCACCGGTCACGCCACCCGCACGGAATCCGACACCTTCGGCCCCATCGAGGTGCCCGCGGAGAGCTATTGGGCAGCGCAGACCCAGCGCTCGATCCAGAACTTCCGCATCGGCGTGGAGCGGATGCCGCTTCCCCTGGTGCATGCCCTGGCCCTGGTGAAGCAGGCCGCGGCTTTGGTGAACCGCGACCTCGGCGTGCTGGAGCCGCGGCTCGCGGACGCGATCGCGGCGGCGGCGGCGGATGTGGTGCAGGGGAAGTTCGACGACCAGTTCCCGCTGGTCGTCTGGCAGACGGGCTCCGGCACCCAGTCCAACATGAACATGAACGAGGTGCTGGCCAGCATCGCCAACGAGCGCCTGGGCGGGCAGCGCGGCGGCAAGACCCCCGTCCACCCGAACGACCATGTGAACCGGGGCCAGAGTTCGAACGATTCCTTCCCGACCGCCATGCACATCGCGGCGGCGCGGGAGATCAATGACCGGCTCCTGCGGGCCCTGAGGCACCTCCATGAGGCGCTGCAGGTGAAGGCGAACGAGTTCGCCGACATCGTGAAGATCGGCCGCACGCACCTCCAGGACGCGACGCCCGTGACCCTTGGGCAGGAATTCTCGGGCTACGCCGCGCAGGTGCTCTTCGGCACCACGCGCATCGAGGCCACGCTGCCGGGGCTCTATGCCCTGGCGCAGGGCGGCACCGCGGTCGGTACGGGGCTCAACGCCCATCCCGAATTCGCCGACCGCTTCGCGGCCAAGATGCTGGAGCTGACGGCGATGCCCTTCACATCCGCGGTCAACAAGTTCGAGGCGCTGGCCTCCCACGACGCCCTGGTCTTCACGCAAGGCGCGCTGACGAGCCTCGCGGCGGGGCTGTTCAAGATCGCCAACGACATCCGCCTCATGGGCTCCGGCCCCCGCTCGGGCCTCGGCGAGATCACGCTGCCGGAAAACGAGCCCGGCTCCTCGATCATGCCCGGCAAGGTGAACCCCACGCAGGCCGAAGCCCTGACCATGGTCTGCGCCCAGGTGATGGGAAACCAGGCCACGGTGGCCTTTGCGGGCAGCCAGGGCCATTTCGAGCTCAACGTGTTCAAGCCGGTGATCGCGAATGCGGTGCTGCAATCGATCCGCCTGCTGGCGGACGCCTCGATCAGCTTCGCGGACAACGCGGTGGCCGGCATCGAACCGAACCGCGAGCGCATTGCCGACCTGATGGAGCGCTCGCTCATGCTCGTCACCGCGCTCGCGCCCAGCATCGGCTACGACAAGGCGGCGGCCATCGCGAAGGCGGCGCACAAGAACGGCACGACCTTGAAGGAAGAGGCGGTGCGCTCCGGCGCCGTGAGCGCCGAGGAGTTCGACCGCGTGGTGCGGCCCGAGACCATGCTGCAGCCCGGCGGCTAGCGGGTTCGGCGGGCGGGCGGTACAATCGCGGCCACGGAGGATGCGATGGACGACGGCAAGCCCACACCCCCGACGGTGCAGGTGGAGATCAGCAAGGATCTGGTCGATCAGGCGCAGGCTCTGGGCGTCGATGTGGCGCGCGTGGCGGAGCACGCGCTTCGGCGCCACACGCGCGAGGCACGTCGTGCCATGATGACCGACGACGAGCGTCAGGAGCAGATCCGTCAGATCAACGCTGAGATCGAGTGGCGCAACAAGCAGATCGACGAGCACGGCCTGTTCGGTCAGGAATGGCGACCACTTTGATCCGTCAGTTCGACGTCTACGCGAATCCGGAGCGCCGCACGCGCGAGCAGATCCCCTACGTTGTCGTGCTCCAATCCGACCGATATGCGGAGACACGGGGCCTTATCATCGCACCGCTCGTCCCCGCCGACCGGGTGCCATCCGATCCGAAGCTTTATCCGGTGGTTGTCGTGGTCGGGGCGAGGCTCGCCGTGGTCGTCACTGAGATCGCGACCGTTCCGCGGACCTTGTTTCGAGAGCCTGTCGCGACACTGGCAAGCGACCGGGATCGCCTCGTCACCGCCCTCGATCTCCTGTTCCTCGGGATCTGACCCCATGGCCGACATCGTGAACCTCCGCCAGGCGCGCAAGCGCAAGGAGCGGGCCGCCAAGGAGGCGAAGGCGGAGGCGAACCGGGTGGCGTTCGGGCGCACCAAGGCCGAGCGAACGCAGACGCAGGCCGAACGCGATTTGGCCCACCGCCGGCACGAGGGTCACCGCCGCGACGGCAGGGACGACGAGTGACGAAGGGCATCGTCAAGCGCTCGGTGATGATCGCGGGTCATTCCACGAGCGTGTCGCTGGAGGAGCCGTTCTGGGACGCGCTGCGCGGGATCGCGGCGGCGCGGGGGCGCTCCGTGCAGGCGCTCATCGGTGAGATCGACGCCGGCCGAGGCGAACAGAACCTCTCCTCCGCCATTCGGGTCTTCGTGCTCGGCGCCGTGCAGGGGGAGAGCGCCCCGAAAGCCGCGTCGACCCCTTAAGGCCGGATCAAACTCTCGTTCCCGAGCGCCGGCCTGATCGCGGGCGGCGGGGGCAGCGTAATGGCCGGGTCCAGCGGCGGCAGAGCCCCCGGGATGGTGGGCTGGTTGGACGAGCGCAGGAAATCCCGCACCCCATTCAGGGCTCCGGGGCGAGCCTCGCCGCGCTGACGCTCCTGCTCGGCGGCTTCCGCGGCCCGGCGCTCCTCCGCGCGACGTTCAGCCTCCTCACGCGCTCGTTGCTCGGCCTCCAGGCGGGCCCGTTCCTCGGCGGCGCGGCGCTCCGCCTCCTGCCGCTCGCGCGCCAACCTCGCCTGCTCTTCCGCGGCCCGCCGCTCCGCTTCGAGCCGGGCGCGTTCTTCCGCCGCCCTGCGCTCGGCCAAAGCTCGTTCCTCAGCAGCGCGGCGCTCGGCCGCCGCCCTTTCCTCCGCCAGGCGCCGCTCCTCCGCCGCCCGGCGCTCCGCCTCGATGCGGGCACGCTCTTCCGCTAGACGACGTTCCTCCGCGGCGCGGCGTTCGGCTTCGATGCGGGTACGCTCTTCGGCCAGTCGGCGCTCTTCGGCGGCCCGACGCTCGGCCTCGATCCGCGCGCGCTCCTCCGCAGCGCGACGCTCCGCTTCGACCCTGGCGCGCTCCTCGGCGGCGCGGCGCTCGGCCTCCTCGCGGATGCGGGCCTGGCGGGCGGCTTCCTCCGCGGCGATCCGGTCGCGCTCGCGCTGGCGGTCCATTTCCAGGCGGTTGTTGCGGCGTTGCCGCTCATTCCCCTCCGCCTCGAAGGCTTCGATCTTTTCAAGCTCCCGCTGCAGCACGATGGAGGCGACGCCGTTGGTGAGGGGACCGCTGTCGATCTCGCGCAACGGCGCGCGGAAGGGCCCGCGCCAGTTCACGCCCATGAAGGGCAAGGCGCCCGTCCAGCCCCGCACATTGCCCCGGGCCGTGAGCGTGCCCCGGGCGTCGAGGGCGAGGGTCTTGGCGTCGAAGGCCACCGAGCCCTGCCACAACCCGGCGCCCCCATCGGCCAGGAACGGGCTGAGGCGCAGCGAACCGCCCACCATCGTGGCTTGCGCGGTCACGGGCAGCGGCCGGAACGCCGCGCGGTTCAACTCCTCGGCCATCACGGCATCGAGGCGCCGCACCGCGAGGGGATCGTCCTCCGCGAGCAGCCGCGCGAGGCCCCGGGCCAGACCCGCCGGGTCCGCATTGGGGATCTGGAGACCCAACACTCGCATCTCGCCGCCGCCGCCGAGATCCGCCGCGAGGCCGGCGAGGGTCTCCGCGGTCGCGCCGAATTGTAGGCGCCCCGACAGGGTGGCGGCGAACGGCGTCTGGCCCACGAGGGTCGCAAGCGAGACCTCCCGCCAGGTGCCCTCGCCCGACACCGATGCCCGCGTGCCTTCCCGCGCGACATTCACTCCGCCGGCGATCAATCCGCCGCCGACGAGACTCGCGTTGAAGTTCTGGATCGAGAGACCGTCCGCCCGCGCGGCGAGGGCGAAGGCTGCGTTCTCGGCCTCCAGCCCCCGGCCGAGATCGACGCGCCGCGCGCTCACCTGCGCCTGCAATCCGGCGAGGAGCCGGCCCGGCTCGCCGAACCGCGCCGCGGACCAGGGCGCTGTCGGACGCGGTTCCGCGGGGGCGTTGAGGGCAAGCGCATTGACGAGCCACGGCAGGGAGAGGCGGTCCACCGCCACCTCGCCCGTGATCTCCGAACGCGAGCGCGCGAGAAGGCGGGCGTTCACGCCCTCGCCCGCCACGCGCCCGCCGATCTGCAGCAGGGTCGCACTGCCCTCGCGGGCGACGCTCACCCGCCCCTGCACGGGCACGGGGGTGCCGCCCGCAGCGCCCTCCCCCATCAGGGTCAGGAACGGCGTGATGTCGGCGGCGGTCACGTCGGCCTCGCCCGTATCGACCACGCCGTCGAACGTGTCGAAGGCGAAGGGCCGCAAGGTGGCGAGGCGCGCCCCCGCCACATCGCCCGCCAGCGTCACGCTGTAGCGCCCCGCCCCCGTCCGCGTGCCCGCGATCTCGAGGGTCGAGGGTCGCCGCAGAGCCGGCAGGTTCGGCCGGTCGATCCACCGGCCCGTATTGTCGGTGCCGAGGCGAACCAACAGGGTCTGCGTCGCGCCATCCCGCGAGAGCGCTTCGCCCTCGAAGCGCCCGCCGGCCGCCGTGCCGCGCACGCTGGTGCGCAGCGTGAGGTCGGGGGCACCGGGCGTCGCCGGCGTGCGCTCCGACACCACTTCGAGATCGAGGGCGCCTTCGCGCAAGAAAGGCGGCACGAGGCGGGTCACGCCGCCGACCCACAGGGTTCCGATGAGATCGACCAGCGGCGCCGCGCGCTGCGCGGTGACGCGGCCGGCAATTCGGCCGGTGCCGTTCGGTGTGATGCGCCCGCTCACCCGGGCGTTGGCGCCGGCGAGGTTGGCGATGTCGAGGGTTTCGACCACGAGCGTCGGCCCGTCCGACTGGATGCGCGCGGTGATGCGCCCGGCGGTGCGCTGCGGGCCGTCGCGGATGTCGCGCCCGTCGAGGGTGAAGCCGATGTCGAGATATTGCGTGGCCTCGAAGAGCCCCGAGACCTGGGGCAATTGCTGGATGTCGATCCCTTGCGCCGCGATCTGCGCTTCGAGCCGGCCGCGGGCGTTGGCTTCCGGCACCGTGTAGCGGCCGGATCCGGTCAGCAGGGCATCGCCCACCCGCAGCCGCGCATTGCTGAAGGAGAGCACCGGCGGGGCGAGCGCCACGTCGGTCGAGACGTCGAGCGGGCGACCGTCGAGGAGACCCCCAAAGGGCCCGCGCAGGCCGAGCCGGTCGAGATAGCGGGCAAGGCGGTCGGAGGACGAGGAGGTGAGTCCGATGCGTCCGCTCGCGCTCCCGCTCGCGGCAAGCGCCGCCCGCCCGGAGACGAGCAGCCGGGAATTGCCGGGGCCCGTCAGGGCGAACTCCTCGACGCGCACGCCCTCGCGGTCGAGCGCGCCGCGCAGCACCACATCGGCGAGTTCCTCGCCCGCCAGCCCGATGCTGCCGAGAGTAAGGGACAGATCGACGGGAAAGGTCGGCAGGGCCGGAGCCCAATCGGCGAGCCGCGCCTGCAGCGAACGGCCGTCGCTCGAGACGAGGATCGGCTCCGCATCGACCCGCCGCCCTTCGAGCCGCAAGGTCAGGCGGGGATCGTCCGTGCGGAACGTGCCGGTGCCCGAAAGCCGAATGGCGGCCCCCTCCCCGGCCTCGACCGTCAGCGGATCGAGGAGGATGGCGCGGTCCTCCGTCTTGAAGGTGGTCTGCACCACCACGGGCACCTGCACGCCGGAGGTCACGGCCTGCGCGGGCGGCCCGAAGGCGAGGCGCGCGGTGCCCGTGGCCGCCGGGGTGTCGCCCGCCAGGGCAAGCCGGGCATCCACATCGAAGCGGGGCACCCGGTCGCCGCCGCCGGCAAGCTTCACCTGCACGGTGCCGTCGGGGGCGAGCTCGCCCGTGACCAGCCGGAAGGGCACGCCGGCGCTCAGGCCTTCGGCGCGCCAAGGTCCGGCAAGCCGCTGGGCCTCGATGGTGACGTCTTCGGCGCGGAACTGGTCCGTGCGGCCTGTCGCCGGCACCACGGCGGTGACCGTGAGGCGGCCGATCTGCAGGTTTTCGACCGTGAGTTCGTTGGTGCGGGCGGCGTCGAGGAGGTCGGGTCGCAGACGAAAGCCGCCGCGCTCGTCCCGGGGAATGCGGATCTCGGCCCGCTCGGCGCGGGCCTCGCGAAAGCGCACCTCGCCGCGGAGAAGCGGGGTGAGGTCGAGTTCCGTTGTGACCCCCCTGGCTTCGAGAGCCGCGGTGCCGGGGGCCTGATCCCCGATGCGCAGACCTTCGACCTGCAGGCGGGGCGACGGCAGGAGGCGCAGTTCGATGGCGCCGTCCGTGCGCGCGTCGGTGCCAGCGGCCCGGGTGATGGCGCCGTCGATCCAGTCCCGCTGCCCCTCCCAGTCGATGAGCGGCGGCGCGATGAGAGCCGCCGACAGGACCAGGATCACCAGCGAGGCGATGATCGTCAGGATGTCGCGCAACGGCTCACAAGCTCCTTGTGGGCCCCGGACGGCAGGCCCTGTGTGTCCCTAGCAGGGCGCAATCGCCCTCGAAACCACCTTGTCGCCGCGGACGCTCTCGATGACGCCGGTTTGATCGGCCCCTTGGTCGCAGCCCTAGAACGCCACCACCTTGCCGGGGTTCATGATGTTGTCCGGGTCGATGGCGCGCTTGAGGGTGCGCATGAGGTCGAGCGCCTCCGCGCCGTGCTCGGCTTCGAGGTACTTCATCTTCTTCTGGCCGACGCCGTGCTCGCCCGTGCAGGTGCCCTCCATGGCGAGCGCCCGGTCCACGAGGCGCTCCACGAAGGCCTGGCCGCGGGCGATCTCGTCCGGATCGTCCATGTCGATGAGCGGCAGGACGTGGAAGTTGCCGTCGCCCACATGCCCGACGATGGGCCCGAGAAGCCCCGTCTCGTCGAGGTCGCGCTTCGTAGCCTCCACGCATTCGGCCAAGCGCGAGATCGGCACGCACACATCGGTGGAGATGCCCTTGGCCCCGGGCTTCAGGGTCATGGAGGCCCAATAGGCGTCGTGGCGCGCCTGCCAGAGCCGGGTGCGCTCCTCGGCTTTCGTGGCCCATTCGAAGGGCCCGCCCCCGTATTCGGTCGCGATTTCTCCGAAGCGCTCCGCCTGCTCCTTCACGCCGGCCTCGGTGCCGTGGAATTCCACGAGCAGCATCGGGACCTCGGGCAGGGTGAGCTTCGAGTGCAGGTTCACGGCCCGCACCTGCACCTCATCGAGGAGCTCGATCCGGGCCACGGGCAGGCCCGACTGGATCGTCACGATGGTGGCGTCGCAGGCGGCGCCGATGGAGGGGAACGGGCAGATGCCGGCCGAGATCGCCTCCGGGATGCCGTAGAGCTTCAAGGTGATCTCGGTCACGATGCCGAGGGTGCCTTCGGAGCCCACGAACAGGCGGGTGAGGTCGTAGCCCGCGGAGGTTTTCTTGGCGCGCCTGGCCGTTTTCACCACGTCGCCGTTGGGCATCACCACGGTGAGCGAGAGCACGTTGTCCTTCATGGTCCCGTAGCGCACCGCGTTGGTGCCGGAGGCGCGCGTCCCCACCATGCCCCCGAGCGACGCGTCGGCGCCGGGGTCGATGGGGAAGAACAGGCCCATGTCGCGCAGGTGCTCGTTCAGCTCCTTGCGGGTGACGCCGGGCTCGATCACGCAGTCGAGGTCTTCCGCATGCACCTCGATGACCCGCTTCATCATGCTGGTATCGACGGAAACGCCGCCGAAGGGCGCGTTGGTGTGGCCCTCGAAGGAGGTCCCCGTGCCGAAGGGCACCACCGGCACCTTGCTGGCGGCGCACAGGCGCACGATCTCGGCGACCTCCTCCGTGGTCTGCGGGTAGACCACGATGTCCGGCGGCTGGTTCTCGACCCAGGTCAGGGTGTTGGCGTGCTGCTGGCGCACCGCGAGGCTCGTGACCACGCGGTTGCCGTAGCGCTTCTGCAACTCGCCCGTGAGCGCGGCGATGGTGGCGTCGTCGGGACGCGGGCGGGGCGTGGCGAGGGGAGCGTTCATGGGGAATGGTGGCCTTTTGAACCCGGCTTCGTGGCGTGAATCCTGGCAGAGTGCGAGACGTGAACTCGGCTGGTCGTGAGGCGAATCCTAGCAGAGTGCGAGAAAGGCGAACACTGCGCGTGACAAAGGCACTCACGCGCCTAGAATGTGGAATCGGCGAGCAGGCGCGGTCTTTCGCGCCTTCGCAGGTTGTGTGTGCGTATCCGATGCAAAAGCCGCCCGGGCGGGCCCTTGTGGCCACCTCCCGGATGCAGGAACGAATCGTTCGTGCTAACGTCACGGCAGGGGCAGAAGACCAACGACACCGGCGAAATGTGTGGGAGAGCGCCGATGACGGATGAGCGGACCGCTCCGATCTTCTTCTTTGCCCCCTTCGTCTCCTCGACGATGCGGGTCGAGCCAGCCTGGATCGATTACAACGGCCATCTCAACATGGCCTATTACCACGTGCTCTTCGACTGGGCGATCGAGGAGGGCTTCACCATCGTGGGCCTCGGCGAGGATTACGTGGAGGAGCGCCGCGCCTCCTACTTCGCGGCCGAGATGCATGTGCTCTACCGGCGCGAGCTGAAGGCCCACGACGAGGTGCGCGCCACCCTCCAGCTCATCGACTACGACGAGAAGCGGCTGCACTTCTACATGGAGCTGCGACATGCCTCGGAGAGCTGGATCGCGGCCTCCTGCGAGCACCTGGCGCTCCATGTAGACATGGAAACCCGCAAGGTCACGCCCTTCCCGGACGACATCCTGCGCAACCTCGCGGTCATGAAGGCCGCCCATGCGCGCCTCGCCCGCCCGTCGTCGCTCGGCCGCGTGATCGGCGTGCCGGGCCGCACCGAGGCGCCGGAGGCGATCCACGCCACCGGCACGCGGCATTAGAGACGCGGGAATTCGACCGCTAGGCCGCTGCGTCAAAGGCGCGGGAGTTCGACCGCCTCCGGCCAGTCGCGGCGGAAGAGCCAGTCCGAAGATTTTCGGGCCGCGCGGGCGAGCGCCGCCTCTTCAAGTGGATTGTGAACTTCGGTCCAAGCGCCCTCCGAGGCAACGGCAGCCTGCCAGCCCGCAAAGGCGCCGAGTACCTGGCGCGTCGCTGCTAGAACCCCTTCGTCTCCATGCACTTGGCGCAGGATCTTCGGATGCAGCGAGAGCATCACGGCACTCTGCGGCGCGTTCAACGCCGGCACGAGGTGGGGCACGATGGCGTATTCCCCGCCCTCGATGTCCACCTTCACGAGCCGCGGGCGGTCCGTGCCGATGAGGCGGGCCAGTTCGGCCGGCGTGAGGGCCTGTGCGGTCCAATGGGCGTCGGCTTCGGCGAACAGCAGGCTCGACATGGAATCGCCGGGCATGCGGCCCGCTCCCATACGCACCTCCCCGGCCTCCACCGAGAGCGCCCGCGGCAGCACGGTGACCCGCCCGGCGAGCCCCGGATTGGCAGCCAGGTTGGCGCGCAGCTGTTCGAGCGCCGCCGGATCGGCCTCGACTGCGATGACCTCGGCGCCCGCCCCGGCCGCCACGAGGGTCGTCGGCCCGACCCACGCGCCGCAATCGACGAACCGCACCCCCGGCCGGCAGAAGGCCCTGAGCGTCGCGAGGGTCAGGGGCTCCCAGGTGCCGCGCTCCACCGCATCCCAGAACGTGGGCTGCCGGTCCGCGACTGCGATCTCGAGCGCGCCGACCCGCACCCGGCGTCCGGTGTCGGCCGTCAGCACCCGATCTCTCCCGGCGCGCAGATGCGCGGTCCGCCGATCGTGGGCGGGGGCGTCACGGCCTGGATCCGGTCCCGCTCCTGGCGCAACTGGTTCAGCTCGAACTGGGTTTGCTGCTCAACCCTGAGGTTCCGTTCCTGGCGCTGCAGGGAGCGGTTGATGTCGTTGTAGTTCTGCTCGGCCGGGCTCGTGCGCGGCAGGCGGCTCTGGGCCTGGGCGGAGACCGCACCCAACGCAAGGGCGGCCAGGAGGATCAGGAACTTCATCGGTGTGCTCGCACGGCTTGTCGGACAAGCCTCGATGTTGGAACGCGGGGGCTGAAATGCTATTGGTAGAAATGCGGAGCGTTTTCTACCATGCAGCTCAACATCAAGAACGGCGAAGCCTATCGGCTTGCGACCGAGCTTGCGACTCTCACGGGCGAGAGTTTGACAGAGGCCGTCACGAAGGCGCTTGCGGAGAGGTTAGAACAGGAGAAGCGCGCGCGGTTGGTCCCCTCGGCCGAAACCATCGCGGAGCGTCGCGCTGCTGTGAGTGCGATTCGTGAACGGGGGCGGCGCTTGCGCGAGGAGGGTCTCACCTCCGAGCACGGCTGGCTCTATGACGAGAACGGGTTGCCGGTTTGATCGTCGACAGTTCGGCGCTGCTGGCGCTGATCCTCGACGAAGAGGATGCGGACCGGTTCGCCGACGCCCTCGTGGGCTCGGCAGAAGCGGTGATGTCCGTCGCCAATCTGGTCGAGGCCTCGATCGTGCTCGCCCGACGGGGAGAGCACGCGGACAGCCTGCTGGATGAGACGCTCCACCAGCTCGGCATCCGTCCGGTCGACATAACAGTCGAGCAAGGCCAACTCGCGCGCGAGGCTCATCGCCGCTTCGGCCGCGGGCGCCACCCCGCCAAGCTGAACTTCGGTGATTGCTTCGCCTATGCCCTGGCGAAATCCCTCGGCGCGCCCCTCCTCTTCAAGGGCGGCGACTTCGCGCAAACGGACGTGAAGGCCGCCTGAGGGCCCCTGCCCGAGGGGTGCATCCGGCGCCCCGAAACCCCATATCCAGAGCTTCCCGCAACGCCGCACCGACCCCGGCGCGCCTCGACGGCGTTCGCCTTTTGGTCCATGACTGCCCGATGAATCATTCCGAGCCGCCGGCCCCCAGCCCCGACCTCCAGCACGAGCCCCGCGCCGGCTCCTTGAGCGCCCGCGCCCGCGCCGCGGTGGCGCCGCAAACGGCCTATCTTCAGGGCCTCAACCCGGAGCAGCGCCAGGCGGTCGAGACCACCGACGGCCCCGTTCTCGTTCTGGCCGGCGCCGGCACCGGCAAGACCCGCGTTCTCACCACCCGCATCGCCCACCTCATCGCCACCGGCAAGGCCCAGCCCTACGGCATCCTGGCCGTGACCTTCACCAACAAGGCCGCGCGGGAGATGCGCGAGCGCGTCGCCCATCTCATCGGCGACGTGGCCGAGGGTATGCAGTGGCTCGGCACCTTCCATTCCATCGGCACCAAGGTCCTCCGCCGCCATGCGGAGCTCGTGGGCCTGCGCTCCGATTTCACGATCCTGGGTGTGGACGACCAGATCCGGCTCCTGAAGCAGGTGATCGAGGCCGAGGGCATCGACGAGAAGCGCTGGCCGGCGCGCCAGCTCAGCCAGGTGATCGACGGCTGGAAGAACCGCGGCCTGGCCCCCGATGCGGTGCCGGCCGGCGAGGCGCAATCCTTCGGCAACGGCCGCGGCGGACGCCTCTACCGCGCCTATCAGGAGCGGCTCAAAACCCTCAACGCCGTCGATTTCGGGGATCTCCTGCTCGAATGCCTGCGCCTGTGGCGCGAGAACCCGGACGTGCTGGAGCAGTACCAGAGCCGCTTCCGCTACATGCTCGTGGACGAGTACCAGGACACCAACGTCGCCCAGTACCTGTGGCTCCGGCTTCTCGCCCAAAAGCGCAAGAACCTGTGCTGCGTCGGCGACGACGACCAGTCGATCTACGGCTGGCGCGGCGCGGAGGTCGACAACATCCTGCGCTTCGAGCACGACTTTCCGGGCGCCGCCGTCATCAGACTGGAGCGCAACTACCGCTCCACCGGCCATATCCTCGCCGCCGCTTCCGGGCTCATCGCCCGCAACGAGGGGCGCCTCGGCAAGACGTTGCGCACCGAGGACATCGCGGGCGAGCGCGTCACCGTCACGGGGGCGTGGGATTCCGAGGACGAGGCGCGGCTCCTCGGCGAGGAGATCGAGGCGATCCATGCACGAAAAGAGCCGCTCTCCGGCGTCGCGATCCTGGTGCGCATCTCGGCCCAGATGCGCGAGATCGAAGACCGGCTCGTGCAATTGGGCGTGCCCTACCGGGTCATCGGCGGCCCGCGCTTCTACGAGCGCGCCGAAATCCGCGATGCGCTCGCTTACCTGCGCTGCGTGATGTCTCCCTCCGACGACCTCGCCTTCGAGCGCATCATCAACGTGCCGAAGCGCGGGCTGGCCGATGCCACCCTCTCGGTGCTCCACAGCCATGCGCGCCGGGCCAAGGTGCCCCTCATGGAGGCGGCGCGCTTCATCGTCGAAACCGACGAGCTTAAGCCGAAGCCCCGCGGCTCCTTGCGCGATCTGCTCATCTCGTTCGGCCGCTGGTCGAAGCTGGCGGAAACCCAGCCTCATGCGGAGGTCGCCCAGACCGTGCTGGAGGAATCCGGCTACACCGACATGTGGCAGAAGGAGCGCTCGGCGGACGCCGCGGGGCGGCTCGAAAACCTGAAGGAACTGGTCCGGGCCATGGAGGAATTCCCGGATCTGCAGGCCTTCCTCGAGCATATTGCGCTGGTGATGGACATGGGCGACGGCGACGGCGCCGAGAAGGTCACGTTGATGACCGTCCACGCCGCCAAGGGCTCCGAGTACGATACCGTGTTCCTCCCCGGCTGGGAGGAGGGCCTGTTTCCGAACCCGCGCGCCCTCGACGAGAGCGGCAAGGCAGGTCTCGAAGAGGAGCGTCGCCTCGCCCATGTGGCCCTCACGCGGGCGAGAAAGCGCGCCAAGATCTACTTCGCCTCGAACCGGCGCATTCACGGGATGTGGAATTCCACGATCCCGAGCCGCTTCATCGACGAGTTGCCGGAGGATAGCGTCGAGGTCTTGGAGGCGCCCGCGAATTTCTCGTACGGCGGCTACGGCTCCCGCTTCGACCGCATGACGCCTTTCGGCTCGTCCTATCAGACGCCCGGCTGGCAGCGTGCCCAGCAGAACACGGCAGCAGGAGGCCACGCCTTCGGGGGCAGCTTCGGCTCCGGCACCTCGACCCGGGGCCAGTCGCCCCGCCGCAACGGCCCGACGCTCATCGAGGGCGAACTCGTCGCCAAATCCTCCGGCGGCTCCGCCTACACGACGGACACCCGGGTGCTTCACACGAAGTTCGGCCCCGGCACGGTGGTCGCCGTGGACGGCAACAAACTCACCGTGGAGTTCGACAAGGCCGGGCGGAAGATGGTGCTCGACAGCTTCGTGGAGAGGGTGGGGTAGCGGAGGACGCGACCATCATCTAGTTCGCGGCCCGCTCCAGCGTGCGCGCGATCCATCGATTGAGGCTCATGCCGGAGCGCTTTGCAGCCGTGACCAAGGCCCGGTGCAAGCCCGGCTCCACGCGGACGACGAACTGCCCCGAGAACGGCTTCTCGGGTTCCTCGCCGCGCTCCCGGCAGAAAGCGAGATAATCCTCAACCGATTCCTCCAGGGCCTGCTTGAGTTCGCTCACGGAGGATCCCTGGAAGGTGATCACGTCACGCAGGTTGATCACCTCCCCATGGAAGAGGCCAGCCTCCTCATCATACTCGATGACGGCTTCGTACCCGTTGTAGACCATGGTACTCATGGCGTGATCTCCGCCTCGATCAGAAAGCGCCGAACGGATTTGAGGGCTCCCCTATCGGTTTCCTTTTGCGGGTGCGGCCGGTGAAAGACCGCTCGGACGCCGTTGAGCGCCACCCGCACCCGAGAACCCTGCCCTTCACTGACCTCGCCGCCGCAGGCTCGGAACAAAGCTTCCACGTCCGTCCAGACGACGCTCGCGCGAACGGGATCGGCGAAAATTGCCTCCAGCGTGGCACGGTGGCGCCCACTCAGCTTCATTGATATCACATTTTGGTACTACAGGAGCGTCCTGCAAGGCTCAACAATCCGGCACCACCCGCTCCCGCGCCTCCTCGCGCTTGAGATGGGTCAGCGGCAGCGCCGCGTCCGACTTCACGCGGCTGAGGGCGAAGTTCGAGCGGATGTCCGCGATCATCGGCAGGGTGAGGAGCTTTTCCGTCAGCAGCCGTTCGTAGGCTTTGAGATTCGCGACCACGATCTCGGCCACGAAGTCCGCCGCGCCCGAGACCATGTGGCACGACACCACCTCGGGCAGCGCGCGCAGGGCCTCCTGCAGGGCCTGGGCGGTCTCGCGGTTGTGCTTCTCGACCTTGATGTCAACGAACACCGTGAGCCCGAGCCCAATCGCCTCCCGGTCCAGCACCGCGCGATAGGTGCGGATGAAGCCCTCCTTTTCGAGCCGCCGCACCCGCCGCAGGCACGGCGAGGCCGAGAGCCCCACCCGGTCGGCGAGATCGCTGTTGGTGAGCCGCGCATCGTCCTGGAGCGCCTTCAGGATGCGAAGATCGATGGCATCGAGCTGGATGTACGGCATGGGCGATCTCGGAGAGGCTTTCGCGCAATCTTCTGCTAATCCCGAGGGGTCGCGCAACCGAACTTCGCAAGGACATGCCCCGTCTTGGTGCGTCATGCTGAATTCCACCGAGGCCCCGCCTCGCACCGGAGACCCGCATGATCGCCCCTGCCCCTGCCGTTGCCGCCGCCGCGTCGCGCCGTGGCCTCCTCCTCGGCTGGCTTGCGGCCCTCGCCACGGTGGTGATCTGGGCGCTCTGGATGGTGGGGACCCGACATGCGGTGACCCACGATCTGCCGCCGGCCGCCATCGGGATCCTGCGCTTCGGCGTGCCGGCGCTGGTGCTGGCTCCGGTGTGGTGGCGCCTGGGCCTCTGGCCCCGCCGGGTTCCGCCCCTCGTGCTGCTGGGCCTCCTCGGCTCAGGGGCGCCGTTCTTCTTCATCGTCGCCAACGCCATGCGCTTCGCGCCCGCGCCCGATGTGGGCCCGCTGCTCCCCGGCACCATGCCCCTCTTCGTGGCTCTCATCGGCTTCACACTGTTCGGCGAGCGTCTCGAACGCTGGCGGGTCGCGGGCTTCGCCCTCATCGCGGTGGCGGTGCTCTGCATCGGCGGACGCGGGCTGCTCCAGGCCGCTGACGGGGCCTGGCGCGGGCATGGGCTGCTGCTCGTCGGAGCCTTTCTGTGGGGCCTCTACACCCATGCCTACCGGCGCAGCGGGCTCACCCCGGCCCAGGGCGCGGCGCTCGTGGGCACCTGGTCGTTCCTGATGCTGCTCCCCTTCGGCGCGATGCCCCTCGCCACCGCCGTCGCCAATGGGCTCGCCGGCGCGGTGTTCGTGCAGGCGCTCCTGCAGGGGCTGATCTCCGGGGTCGGCTCGATCATCCTCTACGGCATCGCCATCGACCGCCTCGGCGCCTCCCGGGCCGCCGCGGTGTCCCCGATCGGCCCCGTTCTGGCCGTCCTGCTCGCCATCCCTGTTCTGGGTGAATGGCCCGACGTCGCAGCCCTCGTCGGCCTTGTCGCGGCAACGGGGGGTGTGATGCTCGCAACCGGTGTTATCGGCAGGCGGTGAGGCTTATGACGAGCAGCGACTCGCTCACCTCCGTCATTCCGGTCGCCGCGAAGCGGCGGGCCGGAACCCAGGAGATCTCTCCGGAGAGGTCTCGCCATCTGGGTTCCGGGCTCGGCTGCGCCGCCCCGGAATGACAGCTGTGGAGCATGCGTGGAGCCTCTCTCCTGATCCTATCCCTTACAATAAGCCTATGGTGTGCTTGTGTGGGGGTGTCCTGTTCTGGTGGGGCGCGCTCGCGAGGCGTCGTGACGTGGGACAGCACAGAGGA
>JAESFT010000243.1_pt1 | contig 49256 bp, 46 predicted proteins | sample 9269451 | NCBI WGS metagenome assembly JAESFT01 (sample SAMN14502557, study PRJNA617106) | algae metagenome | isolation source: Scytonema hyalinum WJT4-NPBG1 and co-occurring heterotrophs from well... | place: USA: Mojave Desert, Joshua Tree National Park, California | collected 2006-05-25
CGCCAACACTCTTGGCCAGAACACGCACAAACAGCGAAACCACCCCCAGGCCAACACGCCCAAAGACAGCACACGCCAACCGTGTCCGAAAAAACCCAACCCGCCAAATCAACCAGCAAACCGGGAGGCGGGACACATAATCGAATCGCCGGACGATGCAAGCGAAAAGATCAAGGGTTTGTCGGCCTTCTTCGGTGCCTGTGTTACGGGAGAGCCGGCAGGGAGTTCGCTCGAACTCCCTGCCGGCTCTCCTCATATGAGGGCTGCCGATCCAAGTTCAAGGCCGGCAAGCTCTCGGCGCCGATCATGGAACCTACCCCTTGCAATCGGGGCGGCGGCCCTAGTCTTTTCAAGACAGCAGTTCGGCCTTTCGCCGTCATCCCACGCTTCGTTCAATTCCTCCCGCGAAGGACGCGATGAAGCTCTTTCAGTGCCAAGCTTGCGGGCAGCCGCTCTATTTTGAGAACATCCGCTGCGAGAAGTGCGGCAGAGGACTGGGCTACCTGCCGGGGGCCGAAACCATCACCTCTCTGGAACCGGGGGAGGGGGGCTTGGTCGCCCTCGCAGACCCCAGCAGGTCCGTCCGGTTCTGTGCCAATGCGGAGCATGAGGTCTGCAACTGGCTCGTGGCAACGTCCGGGCCTTCTGTCTACTGCCTAGCTTGTCGCCACAACCGGACGATTCCGGATCTCGCGCAAGCCGACAACCTCCTCCGCTGGCGAGAGCTGGAGACGGCCAAGCATCGTCTCTTCTACACGCTCCTGCGGCTCGGGCTCCCACTCCATCACCGACAGGAGGATCCGAAGGGCTTAGCCTTCGACTTTCTCGCAGACGAGGGCGGGAGCGGCGCCTCGGTGCTCACGGGACATGACGAGGGTCTCATTACTATCAACATTGCGGAGGCGGACGATACAGAGCGGGAGCGGCGCCGAACCAGCATGGGCGAGCCTTACCGAACCCTGCTCGGGCATCTGCGCCACGAGGTCGGCCATTACTACTGGAACGTGCTCGTCCGGCATGACCCTAGCCTCGAACAGTACCGAAGCGTTTTCGGTGACGAGCGGGCGGATTACGGGGAGGCGCTGACGCGGCACTACGAGGTCGGAGCGCCCGCGGACTGGCGCGAGCGCTTCGTCAGCGCCTATGCAACCTCGCACCCGTGGGAGGACTTCGCCGAGACCTGGGCGCACTACCTCCATATGGTCGACACCCTCGAAACGGCGAACGCGTTCGGACTGCATGTGCGCCCCGCCATCGCGCCCGGCGGCAGCCTCAGCGCGAAGATCGATTTCGATCCTTACCGGGAGAGCGACATCAACCGTCTGATCGAGGCTTGGCTGCCGCTGACCTTTGCCGTTAATTCGCTCAACCGCAGCATGGGTCAGCCCGACCTATACCCCTTCGTTCTGCCGCCCGCCGTGATCGGAAAGATGGCGTTCATTCATGAGCGCATTCGGGCCGAGCGACAGGGCTGACGAAACGGCAAGATCGGTTTAGCACTCTCAGAACAGCACAGCGAACGGACGAGGGGAGGAACACCATGACGGTTCATCAGAAGAACTTTATTGCGGGGGAGTGGGTGGCAGCAGCGGATGCGGCCCCGGATCTCAACCCGTCGAACACCAACGACATTGTGGGGGAGTACCCGCGCGCCTCGCGGACCGACGCCGAGGCTGCGATCGCGGCAGCCAAGCACGCTTTTCCGGTTTGGTCGCGCTCTACGCCACAGGAGCGGCATGACGCCTTGAAGCGCATCGGCGACGAGATCATCGCCCGCAAGGACGAACTCGGACGCCTCCTTTCGCGGGAGGAAGGCAAGACTCTCGCCGAGGGAATTGGTGAGACCGTCCGGGCCGGGCAGATCTTTCTGTTCTTCTCCGGCGAATGCCTGCGCATGACCGGGGACAAGCTCGCCTCCGTGCGCCAGGGGGTCGATGTCGAGGTGACCCGCGAGGCCGTGGGCGTCGTCGGCCTAATCACTCCCTGGAACTTTCCCATCGCCATCCCGGCCTGGAAGATCGCCCCAGCCCTCGCCTACGGCAACACGGTAGTCTTCAAGCCGGCCGACCTTGTCCCGGCGACCGCCCATGCTCTTTCCGAAATCATCGCCCGTTCGGGCCTCCCGGCGGGGGTCTTCAACCTAGTGATGGGACGGGGCTCTGAGGTGGGTCAGACCCTCCTCGAACACCGCGACGTGAGCGCCATCTCGTTCACGGGCTCGGTGCCCACGGGCCGGCGCGTCGCAGCCGCCTGCATCGGGTCCGATCCCATGAAGAAAGTGCAGCTCGAGATGGGCGGCAAGAACCCGCTCGTGGTGCTGGACGATGCCGACCTGAAGACAGCCGTGGAATGCGCCGTCAACGGAGCGTTCTTCTCAACCGGCCAACGTTGCACAGCTTCGTCTCGCCTCATCGTGACCGAAGGCATCCACGACCGCTTCGTCGCAGCCGTGAAGGAGCGGATGGGGGCGTTGGTGATCGACGATGCGCTGAAGCCCGGAACGCATATTGGCCCGGTGGTGGATCAGAACCAACTCGATCAGGACATCTCCTACATCAAGATCGGCCAGGACGAAGGGGCGACCCTGGTGGCGGGTGGAGAACTCCTGAAGCGGGACACGCCGGGCTATTTTCTCGCGCCGGCGCTGTTCACGAACGTGAGCAACCGCATGCGGGTGGCTCGGGAGGAAATCTTCGGACCGGTGGCCACCGTCATTCGGGTCAAGGATTACGATGAGGCGCTGGAGGTCGCGAACGACACGCCCTTCGGCCTGTCGGCCGGGATCTGCACCACGGGACTGAAATACGCCTCGCATTTCAAGCGCAACGTGGAAGCCGGAATGGTGATGGTGAACGTGCCGACCGCCGGCGTCGATTACCATGTGCCCTTCGGCGGACGGAAAGGCTCATCCTACGGGCCCCGCGAGCAGGGGCGCTATGCCCAGGAATTCTACACCACGGTCAAGACCGCCTACACCTTCGACGGGAATGAGCCTTACGTACCGAAGACAAGAGCAAGCGAATAACAGGGCGGAAGCTGGCGCTCAAACCCTCGAGCGCCAGCGCTCCCGACCAACGGCACCGAGTGCTCTCCTGGTACTTGCTTGAGGCTGGTTGCCTGGAGCGTTCCTTGCCTCTGGCACCACTGCTCCCAGCAAGCCGGTGAGCTAAGGCGCGCTTGCAATCCGCTTCGCGGAACTCAGGCCATACGCGTCCGCCATCACCTCGATCCGGGCGAGTTTTCCGTGGAACGCGGACCAGTCGTCCGATGCCGCGATCGGCTCCCACAGGGCTTCGACCTCTTCGATCAGCATGCTACAGGGCCGCCCTTCGGCAAAGTGCGGGTGGTCGAGCCGTTTCGGTTCAGCCGGCGCGTAAGCGTCCAACTGAGCCCTGACATCCTGAAAGGCGGGATGCTCGTAGAAGTCTGACGCCGGGCCCGCTTTTGCTCGCGTGCCGCTCGCAGCGCCGCCGAACCAATCGAAGAAGGTCTGCTCGAACGGGGCCTTGGTGTCGAGCAGGAAGGTCCAGAGTGCCTTGGCGAGTGCTCCGTCGCGCTGGAAGCCGAGAGAAGCGAGCCCCAGCCGCCGGATGGCTGCCTCCGCAAACGCCCGGTGAAGGGCAGGCTCGAACGCCCGCAGCGAAGTCTCGAGACGATCCTGAGGTGCGATCGGCAGCAGGCACTCGGCGAGCCGGTACAGATTCCACAAAAGGGCGTCCGGTTGTCGCCCGAAGGCGTAAAGGCCGGTCTCGTCGAAGTAGGCGGCGGTGAAGAGCGGATCGTAATGCGGTAGGAATCGCCAGGGTCCGTAATCGAAGCTCTCGCCCGTAACGTTGATATTGTCAGTGTTCAGGACCCCGTGAACGAAGCCGGCAGCCATCCACTGCGCTCCCATGCGGGCCACGCGTCGGCAGACCTCTTCGAGGAACGCCGCCGCTCGCTCCGCCGTGTCGTCCCGCCAGATTTCCGGCATGTAGGTCTGGATCGTATAGTCGAGCAGCTTGAGGATGTTGTCGGTCTCGTCGAGGTAGAGAAGCCTCTGAAAGGTGCCGATGCGGATATGAGAGTGACTGAGGCGCACGAGAACAGACGAGCGGGTCGGGGAGGGTTCGTCGCCTCGTCGGAGGGCTTCCCCGGTTTCGATGAGGCTGAAGCTCTTCGATGTTTCGACGCCCAAGGCCTCCAGCATTTCGGTCGCGAGGATTTCCCGCACGCCGCCCTTCAAGGTCAGGCGCCCGTCGCCCTGTCGCGACCAGGGCGTCTCGCCGCTGCCCTTGGTCCCAAGGTCGAGAAGGCGACCGCTACCGACCTCATGCAGTTGCGCGAACAGAAAGCCGCGGCCGTCGCCGAGGTGGGGATTGTAACTTCGGAACTGATGCCCGTGATAGCGCAAGGCCAGCGGCTGCTGGAAACTGCCAGGCAGTGGCTCGAATCGGCCGAAATGCTGGACCCACTCCTCATCGCTCAAGCCGTCGAGGCCGACCCGCGGTGCCCACCGGGCGTTGCGGAACCTGAGGACGTGCTCGGGAAAGTCGGCCGGCTTGACCGCGTCGTAGAAGTCGCCGCCGAGGCTGCCGTGCCCGGTCGACGGGCGAAAGGTTGAGGAAAGAGGCATTGCGCCATCCGATCCGATGTGACCTGAAAAGCCAAATACGCCGGAAGGAAAAGGTTCAAGAAACAGGTGTTTTCAAGCTGAAGCGGTGCCGAAAGGATCACCAGAGCCAACTGGTCGCTCTCGCGTGCCGCGCTATGTCTCCCGTCCGGTAAGCTGTTCCAGGGATTGACGATGGTAGAGGCGAGGATCCGGTGGCTGGGAAGCTTCCTGCTCGCGCTCATCTCGGCCTGGGTGATCGGCGGCGAGGTGTTGCGGGTCACGCCCAGCGGAGCCCTATGGGACTTCGGGTCTTTCGTGGCCTCCGGCCGCGCGGCGGCGCAGGGTCTCAATCCCTATGGCGTCTACGAGCTCACGCTCAGAGTTGAGCTTCCGGGCTTCGAGTCCTGGAACCCGAACCTTAATCCACCGATCTCCGCGCTCCTGTTCCAGCTTTTCGACGTAACGGAGCCAGGGCGAAGCTTCCTCGTCTGGCGCTGGATCTCGGTAGCACTCTACCTCGCCACGCTCATGCTGCTCTTCAATCGCTTCCGGCAGCATCAAAGCTTGCCGGTTGTGCTCTGGGCATTTTCTCTCGCAGGGTTCTGGGACACATTGTTCCTGGGGCAGATCTACCTGCCCCTGGTCTTCGCTGCCGTTGCCGCCTGGCTCTTGCTGGAACGTGGCCGCGACCTGCCGGCCGGCATCCTCATCGGGCTCGTCGTTGCGATGAAGCCAAACTTTCTCGTTTGGCCGGTTCTTCTCTTTCTTGCGGGCTATCGCCGGCCCGCTGTGGCCGCCGCCGTAACCGGTGCCCTCGTGAGCCTGATCCCCCTCGCGGTGTACGGGCCCGAGGTCTACCGTCAATGGTTCGAGTTGATCGCTGCGGATCGGGATCGAGCGCTGTTTCTCACCAATGCGTCCTTCGCCGGTCTCGCCGCCCGAATGGGCGTGCCGCTGCTCGGCACGGCGCTGAGCTTGGCCCTTCTCGGCACGCTTGCCCTATGGGCCTTTGTGAAGTCGCCCGATCGTCAAAGGGTAAGCGCACTCGCGCTCCTCGCTTCTCTTCTCGCGTCACCGCTTGGGTGGATCCAGTACACCTTGTTCCTGCTGCCGGTCCTCTTGAGCCACTGGAGCCGTCCCTCGATTAAGGCCGTCGGGCTGCTCCTCATTGTGCCTGTGCCCTTCATCATCGACCGGCTCGGGGCGCCGAGCCTGACGCAGATCACCACCGGATCGGTCTACGGGTGGGCGCTGGTCCTGTGCCTTGCCATCCTATTGGCCGATGAGTGGCGGCTGGCACGCAGCCGTGAGCCGCTCGTTGCCCCGCGTCCGGCGCCAGTCTGAGCGTCTGTCCTGGCCTCAGCCGCCACTCGCCGGACGGGCGCTCTCCGGTTCCGGATCGGAAGCTGGTGAACGGCTGACCGTCTCTGCGGGCGAGGGCCTAGAGACGTGAATTCTCCAATCGGCGGTCTCGACGGCGACTTCGTATCGGTCGCTCAAGTGATCGGCATAGATCTGCCGCATGCCGGTCGCGGTGGATTCCTCGACCGCCCATTTCGGCTCCATGACGAGCCGGACGTCGCGAAAAAGCTCCTCTGCCGGTAGGAAGCTCTCCTCATTGATCGTTCGGCCCCAATGGTGCCACGTGCTGTCGCCCTGGGGGGGCTTCAAACCGAGCCCTGCGGTGAACGGATTGACGAAATCGAGCACCACAACGCGTTCGGCACCACCGTCCACACTGCCGAGTGCGGCGGCTCCGTCCCTCAGGCTTGCCATGTAGCGGACGAACATGGGGTAGGGGTACGGGCCGTCGAACCACAGGCGGGCCAGCCGGACGCCCTCGAACCGCTCGAGCGGAACGGGGTCGCCGTGCCTGACCGTTGCCAAGGTGCTGTGAAGGCCGAGAGCTGCAGCGTTGTGCAGCGTCATCGGCAGGAGCATCGCCAGCAGGAGAAGGTGTGCTCCGGTCGTCACGGAGGAACGCGGGGTCGGTTGCGCCGCGTGGGAGCGCGCCAGCATCTCGGCCGCAACGGCCGCCCCGACGCCGAGGGTGACGACTCCGGTCTGCTGGAAGTTTTGGCTGATCAGCGCCCAGCCGGACCCGGCGCAGAACCCGAAATAGAGCAGGTGGCGGATGCTGCGCGTCCGCCATAGGACGAGGACCGCGATGAGAGTGTAGAGAACGAAGTCGGACAGGTTCCTGAAGACGATCGCGACGAGGTCGTTGACCTGCGCGAGGCTGCCGCTGACGCGACTTGCGAGGCGCAGATCCTCGACATGGCCCAGGGTGCCGCCCCAGGCGAGTTCGACGCCGTAGGCGCCCAGAGGAACAGCGACCAGCGCCGCCGCGGCCCAGCGCCGTTGCTTTGAATCGAGGAGGAGAAGAACCAGGAATGCGAGGCCGACGAGCGCGTAGCTGATTTTGGTATAAAGCATCAGCAGGATCAGCGCCGTGGCGCAGAGTGCGTCGAGAACGCCACCGGACCGGCCCGGCCGGAGGGGGTGCAGGTGAAGCACCAGCAGGATGCCGAGGGCAGCCCACCCGATGCGATTGTAGAACATGCCGAACGACAGCGCGCCGATGCTCTCGCCGATGTTGATCGGCACGGCCAGAACGAGCAGCAGGAAGGCCGCGAGCGGAAGGCAGATCATCGGTCGCAGGCGGGATCCGAGGGCATGAGCCGCGATGGGGGCCATCGCAACCACCAGAATGGCCATCCCGACCGGCATGGCACCACCGAAGGTGCCGGAGAGCCAGTATCCCAAAACCGGTATGTAGTAGACGAGAGGACCCAGCGCCGTGTGGAAATCCCGGTTGGGGACCTGCCCTTGATCGATCCGGTGTACGCCGTCGAGAAAAATGAACAAATCGTTCAGGTACTTGGTCGTAACCGTCTCGCCGGGAGACGCCAGCAACAGAGCGCACAGCCCCGCCATGGCAAAGACAAAGGTTGCCACCGAGCGCGGGCGCTTGAGGGTCAAAGTCATCGTGTGTTTCCGCTACCGTGCCCCAACCCGGGGCCAGCGCCCAAGTTCCCGGCCGTCCGTTGATCGGCCCTTGTTGCATCGCGCCGCAGGTGGACCGTCCAGGACGCGGTTTCGATGACCGGCTCATAAGCTTGCCGGATGTGTGGTCCGTAGAGCTCGCTCAGGGGCAGGTTGTTAATGCCCCAGCGGGGCTCAAGCAGAAACCGCACATTCCCGAACAGTTCTTCGCCGGGCAGGTGGTGCTCGGTGCTGACGTTCCGGCCCCAGTGAAGCCACGCGCTGTCACCACGCGGCGGTTTCAGGCCGAGACCGGCCGAGAAGGGATTGACGAAGTCGAGAACCGCAACCGCCTCGGGTTTCTCGGGCAGGCCCTCGAGAGCGCGGGCTCCCTCGCGGATGCTGGCGAGGTACCTCGTCGAGAACTGGTGATCCCCGGGCGTCCAGAGCTGCGCCAGGCGAATTTGGTCGAAGCGCGGGAGACCGAAGGTCTCGCCCGCCCTGGCGACCGCCAAACCCGCATGGAGGCCGAGAGCAAGGAAGCAATGCAGGGTCGTCGGCAGGACCAAAGCCAGGAACACGACTGGTGCGCCCGCCGAAATCGACGTCCGTCCGAGGCCCCGCTGGTTCGCATCGATCGCGAGTTGCGCGGCGACCGCTGCACCTGCCTGCAGCGTGATGATGCCCCAAGGCTGTGAGTTCTGGCTCACGATGAGGAGCCCCGGAACGGCGCAGAAGGCGAAGAAGATCGCGTGCCGCCAGGACCATCGCTGCCATAAGACTAGGACGGCGAGTGCCGCGAACAGCACGTAGTCGGCCAAGTGGCGCAGAAAGCCGAGCACAAGCTCCTCGGCCTGCATCGCTCCGCTGACGCGGCTCGCCAGGAGAAGATCTTCGATGTGAGCGCCTGAGGATTGCCAGAAAGCCTCGACGAGGAGAGCGCCTGCGAGCACCGCAGCGAGTGCCGAGATAGCCCAGAGCCGCTGCCGGCGTTCGATAAGCATCAGACTCAAGAACGCGAGTGCAACGACGCCATAGGTGGCCTTCGTGTAGATCGTCACGAGAGCGAGGAACGTGGCGCAGGCGGTGTCGAGACCGATCTGCCTCGGCCCTGCTGCTCTCGCCGGCAGGTACATAATCAGCAGCAGGGCGAGTGCGGCCCAGCCTATGCGATTGTAGAACATCGCAAAGGAGAGCGAGCCGATACTCTCGCCCAAGTTCATCGGCACGGCCAGGATCAGAAGTAGAAACAGTCCCAAGGGCAGCGCAACGAGTGGCGCGAGCCGGGACGACAACACGTGCGCGAAGACCGGGGCCAGGGTCAGGACCGTCAATGCCATGCCGGTCGGCAGGGCTGAACCGAGGTTGCCCGAGAGCCAATATCCTGCGGCGGGCAGGTAGAAGGCGAGGGGGCCGAGCGCCGTATGGAAATCGCGGTTCGGCACTTGCCCGACTGAGATGCGGTGCGCACCGTCGAGGAAAATGAGCAAGTCGTTGACGTAAACCGTCGTGATCGTCTGCCCCGGTGCCGCCAGCAAGGCCGCGCACAGCAAGGCAGCGAGCAGGATGGCCCAACTCGGATGGGTTCTGAGACGGGAGGCGATCACAGCGGGCCAGGCTCAGCGGTGCAAGAGGCTCGGCAACTCGTCTGGACGGGAGCTGCCCGGCGTCGGTGGAGCTTCCAAGAGCCGGTTTCCGCCGCGATTTCGAAATGCGCGCCGAGATATGCAGCGTAGGCGGCTGCGGGATGCTTTCCGGACGCGAGAGCGCCTGCCGCGTCGCTGCCGGGAGCGGGCTTGGGCTCCAGCACGAAGTGTGGCTGCGCGAACAGGATCTCCGGGCGAGGGGAGGCAGAGGGCCCGACGGTTCGTTCCCATTGCAGCCAAGGAGTCTCGCCCCGCGCAGGAGACCGGTCCGTCGCGAGGGCGAACGGATTGGCTATGTCGAGAACGAGGACCGGCTCCGACCCGCTCGATGCTGCCTTTAGCAGATTCACCCCCTCGGCGACGGCCGCCAAGTACTCCAACGAGGTACCGTGGTCGCCCCACGTCCAGAGATTCGCGAGACGAACACGGTCGAGATGCGGGATCGGCAGAGCCTCGCCGGCCCGGGCAACGGCGGCGCCGGCATGAAGGCCAAGGGAAAGGGTGCAATGGACGACCGTCGGAAGAACGATCGCGGCGAACAGCAGCTTCGTACCGGCGATGGGCGACCAGGTCGAACTGGCGACCTCATCGGCGTCGCCGCCCATCCGCCTCAGGAGCGTTTCCGCCGCCACCGCAGCCGCGGCGTGCAGAGTCACGATGCCCCAGGCCTGGAAGTTCTGGTTGATCAGAAGAAAGCCAAGGGCCGCACATCCGGCATAGAAGACCGCGTCCCGCAGGCTCCGGGTTCGGCGAAGAGCCCAAATGGCGATGAGGCCGACCAGCACGAAATCGGCGAAGTTCACCAAGATGTGGTCGAGGATCTGGCCCCAGCTGCCCCGTAGGGCGCCGCTGACGTCGAGTGCCAGCATAAGGCTCTCGGCGTAGCTCGCATGAGAGCGCCAAACGACCTCGACCAGCAGCGCCGCAACAGCAACGATGAAAAGGGCCCGCACCGCCCAGCGGCGCTGGTCTTTATCGAACAGCATGAAGGCGAGAAAACCAAGGGCGACAACGCCGTAGGTTGCCTTGGTGTAGACCATCACCAGCGTCAGGAAGGCCGCCGCCAGGGCGTCCCTCATATCTTGGCCCGCTCGAACCTTGGCCGGTTTGAGATACATGACGAGCAATGCACCGAGCGCCACCCAGCCGATCCGGTTATAGAACTTGGCGAAGGTAAGGGAGGTCACCCCCTCACCAAGGTTGATGGGAACGGCGAGCACCAGCAGCAGGAAAGCACCGAACAGAAGCGCGAGAACCGGCTGTAGCCGCGAGCCGACAATCGCGATCACGGCAGGCGCGACGGCAAGGAGGAGCAGCGCCATCCCGACCGGCATCGCCGCCCCGTAACTGCCCGTCAGCCCGTAGCCGGCAGCCGGGATGTAGGCCGTCAGCGGGCCGAGAGGTGTGTGGAAGTCACGATGGGGAACGAGACCTGAGGAGACCCGGTAAGCGCCATCGAGGATCCGGAACAGGTCAGGAAGGTAGCGGGTTGTGATCGTCTGGCCAGGCAAAGCCAGCATAGCAGCGCAAAGCACGGCAAGGCCAAGCAGCAGAGTGGCTGCCGATGGGAATCGCAGGGTTGCGATCTGCATGTCGGGCTCCGGTGCTGCGCTCACAGGCGAAGGCGCTTGAAGACCCGCTCGGGAATGAGGCCGATCACCAGCATGACGAGGCGCCAGATCGGGCGGACGTACACGACGTCGCCGCCGCCCTTCTCGGCCGCCCTGAAGATCGCGCGTCCCACCTCGTCCGGTTCGGCCGTGAGCACCGGCGGGAGCTTCATGCCGGCAGTCATCTGGGTGCGCACGAAGCCGGGCTTGACCGTGATGACCCGAATGCCCGCGGGCGCCAAACGGTTGCGCAGCCCCGACAAAAAGGCCGTAAAGCCCGCCTTGGCGGCACCGTACAGGTAATTCGATGCCCGGCCGCGATCACCCGCAACGGAGCTCACGCCCACGATCGTACCGGAGCCGCGCGCCGCGAAGCGCTCGGCCAGGAGGCCGAGCAGAAGAGCCGGTCCTTCGAAATTGGTGCGCATCAGCAGCGTCGCATGGGCGGAGTCCGTCTGGCCCCTCGCTTGATCGCCCAACTCGCCCACGACGCACACCACCGTGTCGGGCAGCACGGGCAGGCCCCTGACGAAAGCATCCAATCCTTCCCCGTCCAGGATGTCGAGGCGATGCACATCGACGTCCTGTCCGGTCCGCGCAGAGATATCGTCCGCGTTGCGCCGGGCGTCCGCTTCGTTGCGGGCGGTCAGAGCCACCCTCCACCCGGCCGATGCGTAGACCTGCGCGGTCGCACGGCCGATGTCGGAGGTGCCGCCGACGAGGAGGAGTGTCTTTTCGGACGCCATCAGATGCCGAGCCTTGCGGAGAGCTTCGAGGAGAGGCGGCCGGCAGCACCGATCGCTTGCCGCGTGTCGCGAAAGCGGACGAGGCCGGGGTATCCGGCCTCGAATGTCTCTCGTGATTGCCGCGCGTCCTTGGCAAGATAGAGCCGCCCCCCGGCCTCGACTACCAGACGGTCGAGCTCGTCGAGCAGCGGGAATACCGTGTCGCTCACCGGAAGGTCGAGCGTGAGGGTGAACCCGTCCATCGGGAAGGACAGGTCTCCCCGCCCGGCCCCGAGTTTCTTCAGGACCGCCAGGAACGAAGCGGTGCCCTGCTGCGAGGACCGCACCAGAACCTCCTCGAGAACCTGCCGCGCCCGGTCGGTGGGAATGACGCATTGATACTGAACGAAGCCCCGGCTGCCGTAGATGCGGTTCCAGTCCCCGATTCCATCCAGGGGAAAAAAGTAGGGCTCCCAGGGGATGAGCTGCGGGGCCCCCACCTTGCGGGCGCCGGCCCGGTAGTAGATCTCGTTGAACGCTGCGACCGAGAGGCGATTGAGCGTGAACGAGGGCAGATCCAACGGGACCGAGAGGCGGCCTGCCTTCTTGGTCGGGAACGGATCGGCCCCCGGCCGCAGAGCGTCGATGTCCGCGAGGGTTGCATGTTCGGCCGCATAGATAAGGGAGCGGCCCAGCGAGGATCCGCGGGCGAGGCAGTCGATCCACGCGACGACGTAGGTGAAATCCTCCGTCTCCTCCAGCGCCCGCATAGCGCTGGACAAGTCTGGCGCTGCCAGCGTTGTCTGGCGCATCCAGCCGGTCTCGATCCGCTTGAGGCGGAACGTTGCATCAAGGATCGTGCCCGTCAGCCCCATGCCGCCGACGGTCGCCCAAAAGAGCTCCGCGTTCTGTTCGGGGCCGCAAACCATGGTGCTGCCATCGGGCAGCGCCAGCGTTAATTCCTCGACGTGGTCGCCAAATCCGCCGTCCCGATGGTGGTTCTTGCCATGCACATCCGAGGCGATCATGCCGCCGATGGTCACGAGCTTGGTTCCCGGCACCACGGGCGGGAAGAAGCCTGCCGGCACGACGATGTCGAGCAGGTTGGCCAGCAGGACGCCGGCCTCCGCCCTGATGCGCCCCGACAGGCGGTCGAAGGACCGGATGCGATCGAGCCCGCCGGTATGCAGCGTGACGCGATCGCCGATCGCCGCATCGCCGTAAGCCCGCCCGTTGCCACGGGCGATCAGGCCGGTTCGTCCCGCGGCAGCCGCCGCCGCCCGTGACGGGTCGGGCGGTGCGATCAAATCGGATCGGTGGCGCGGGTAACGGCCCCAGCCGGCCAGCTCCCTCATGCGCGGCGCTCCTTGAACACGAAGGTGCGGTCGAGCACGAACTTGGCGACGTAGCCGATAGCAAGGCCGATGACGGCCCCGGTGTACTTGGCTATATCCGTTTGCCAGATAAGCCAGAATGCCACCTCGAAACTCCAGAAGATCAGCGTCGTGACCACGCTGAAGGCACCGTAAAGCGTAATCTTCTGGGCCTCCTGCCGGTGCCCGCCATAGCTGTCGTTGAAAACCCAGCGCTTATCCAGAAAGTATTTGAGAACGAAGCCTGCGGCGGTGCCGGCAAGGATGGACAAGGTGAGCGGCGCCACCGGAGCGAGCCTGACGACGAGTTCCTGCGTCGCGAGATTGGCCATGGTGGCGAGGACGGCGAAGGCGACATAGCGCGCCAGCATGCCGGCATCCGTCGTGGCGGCGAATTGAGCGAGCCAGCTCCGGTGTGAGCTGGAGGCGGCAGGTTCGGGTGCCATGGGTCAGACGGCGGCAAGAACGATGACGGCAGCTGCACCGATCGTCGCAAGGCTGACGCGATCCTTCAAGGCGAACACCACGGGATCATCGTCCATCAGCCGCCGGCTCGCCAGCATCAAGGCGCGGGCGATCCAGTAGATCAGCAACGGTCCGACGAGCCACAGCATTTGAGGATGGGTGTAGAGCTCGTTCACGGCATCGCTGGAAATGTAGAGCGCGAACACCGTGATCGCGTTGAAGCCGGCTGCGGCTGCGAGGGCAGCCACCATGTCGAGGTCACTGGTGCGATAGTCGCGGCTCGTCGGATCGGGAAGATTGGCGTCCCGCCGCGCCGCCAGCTCCACGTAGCGCTTGATGAGCGCCAGCGAGAGAAAGATCATCATGCAGAAGGCGAGGAGCCAATGAGAGACCGATACACCGGCCGCGACAGCACCGCCGACGACGCGGATGGAGTAGAGGCCGCCGAGGGTGATGACGTCGACCAGCATCATCCGCTTCAGCATGAACGAATAAGCGGTCGTCAGGGCGAAATAGCCGGCCAGCACGCCAAGGAAGGGCAGCGACACGGCCGCTGCGATGACAACCGACGCGAGAAGAAGAGCCGGCATGGCGAGGACGCCGTGGCTGAGCGGGATGGCGCCGCTGGCCAGCGGGCGATTGCATTTGGTCCGGTGGCTACGGTCGTCCTGCAGGTCGACCAGGTCGTTCAGGATGTAGACGCTCGAAGCGCAGAGCGAAAATGCGAGGAAGGCGAGGACGGCTTGCCCGATGCTCTGCACGGTAAAGAGGTGCGAGGTGAGAAGAGGCACGAAGACGAGGGCGTTCTTGGCGTATTGATGCACCCGCATCATTTTCGCCCAGGTCCGCCAGGTCGGCCGGCTCGCCTCCAGGTGCTCCACATCGGAGCAGGCTTGATCGAGCCGACGCTTCACGCCCCGCGGCGTCCTGATCGCGATTGCTTTAGCGGCCTTTTGCCAGACCGGCAGATCCGCCGCGTCGTTGCCGATATAGTCGAAGCCGCGCTCGCCGAACGCCTCGACGAGCTCCCGTGCCTTCGCGGCACCCGCCAAATTGGTCGTCTCGTCCGAGGCGAACCATCCGGTGAAGAAGCCGAGATGGTTTGCCACCTTCTCTACGAGCCGCTGATTGCTGGCCGATGCCAAATAGACGGGCCGCCCCTGATCGACGGCGGCCCGAACGGCGTCCAGCACCGCGGGATCATAGGGCAGGGTGCTCGCGTCGAAATCGACGGGGCTCGCGAGGCGATGCTTCAAAGCCGCTTTCCCGCGCCGGAGGGCCGCCACCATGTCGAGCACAGCGTGGGGCCGGCGACCCAGTTCCGAAAAAGCCGTCTCGATGAGGAGATCGGATGCGATGAGCGTGCCGTCCAGATCCACGACGAGCGGGCGGTTCGTCCCGGCGAGCGCTGCGCGATCGGGATCGATCCACGGAACGTCGTAGTGGTGTTTGGGCCTTTGTAGCAGATCCCCGTGTTCCGCGGTTTCGGAACCAAGCTTAACCTGCATAACGGCCCGCCTCCCCAGTACTTGCACGAATGTCCGTCGGTCCGCCGCACGCGGGCTTCGGTCGGCCTTGTGGATCGGTTCGGGTGCATAGAACTGCCACCGGCAACGGCAGGGTACCGCCTCGCCAGTGTTCGGTCGTCGAACCAGCTTGAACACGAAAGCCGGTCACAAACGCGGTTGGAGGCGCAAAGTTTCACAGGATTGCTGATTTTTCCGCTCTTCTGTTCGGCGTCCAAGGCGGGTAGACCTGGGCAGAATGGCGCACGAGGGTGACAGGGCGGCCAAGCTCGATTACATTGAATGCGCCCTAGGGCGGTCCACCCAAGTCCCTCAGGACCTTAAGGAAACCCGTTATTGTTGTTCGCCAAGGGATCCAAGTCGCAGGCGCGTGAGGCCGGTGATCGCAACAGGCGATCTGTCGGTATTCCAGGCGTGACCTCGTGCGTGCATTTGCAGCGTGGCCGGATCGCTGAAACGGCCCATTTGCATGTCGGACCGTGGGGTGTGACCAGGGTTCGCTTCATCGTTCCGGTTTGTTTTCGTGGTTCGACTCGCGCCGCCATCGCTCGGTCGTCAGATGACGGGCTCATGATCGGCGAGCCGAGTCGATGCCTTCAGTCTTCAGTGACCTAAGAGGCACGGGCGTGAACCACCAGCCCTCGTCACCCCCTCTCGACCTCACGGCTTGCGACCGAGAGCCGATCCACATTCCGGGAAGCATTCAGCCCCACGGCTTCCTGCTCGCAATCGAGCGCGAGACGGGGCGGATTGCGCATGCAAGTGTGAACGTCGCGGATATGCTCGGTCTGTCGGCGGAAGCTCTCGTTGATCAGGACTTGAGCAGCGTGGCGCCGCGGGTTCAGGCACTTGCCGCCGGTGCGCTGACAGAGCTCGCCGAGAACGTCTCGGGCACGGTTAGAACGGTGCCGATTCTGACGCAAAGCGGTGAGGTTTTCTTTGACCTCGTCGCCCATCGCTCCGACAACCTCGACGTCCTGGAGTTCGAGGAAACGTCAGGCGCGGGCGATGACAGCCTCGACGGACTCTATCCGTTTCTGCGCAGCTTCGTGGAGCAACTGCAGGCAGCCGGAACGGTTCTGGAACTCTGTGCCATCGCGGCGGACCATGTTCGCGCCCTCACCGGGTTCGACCGCGTGCTCATCTACCAGTTCGACGAGAGTTGGAACGGTACGGTGATCGGGGAGAGCCGCAACGACCGGCTTCCCTCCTATCTCGATCTTCGATTTCCAGCGTCCGACATCCCGGCGCAAGCCCGGGAGCTCTACCGCCGCAACCGACTGCGCATCATTCCTGATGCCCGCTATGCGCCCGTCCCGATCACTCCGGTACTAGACGCCGCCTCGGGCCGACCGCTTGATCTCAGCCAATCGGTGCTGCGGAGCGTGTCGCCGGTCCATGTCGAGTACATGCACAACATGGGCACCATGGCGTCCATGTCCGTCTCGATCATGCGCGACGGAGCACTTTGGGGCCTCATTTCGTGCCACAACGCCGAAGCACGCCGGGTCTCGCTGCGGGTTCGTAACGGCTGTGATTTCCTGACCCAGATCTTCTCTCTCCAGGTTGCAGCCCGGGAGCGGGCTCTCGAAGCGGAGGAGCGCATCCGGCTGGGCTCGATCCAGACTAGGCTCCTCGGCTACATGGCAGAGGAGGAGCGGTTCATCGACGGATTGCTCAATCATCCCGGCGAACTCATGGCGTTGGCCGCCGCGTCCGGCGCCGCCATCATCTCGGCCGAGCGATGCTGGCTTTTGGGCCGGACGCCGGCGGAAGCCAACGTGAGGCGCCTTCACACCTGGCTTGCCGCTCATCACCGCGAGGATCTTTTCGCAACGGATGCCCTCTCGGCGGTCCTCCCCGAAGCGGAGGCTTACCGCGAGCAGGCCAGCGGCGTGCTTGCCATCTCGATGTCGAAGATGAATGCAAGCTACCTCGTCTGGTTCAGGCCCGAGGTCATCCAGACCGTCAAATGGGGCGGCGACCCGAAGAAGCCGGTCGACCGCGCGGACGGCCCGACGCGGCTTCATCCCCGCAAGTCGTTTGAGATCTGGAAGGAGACCCTCCAGGGCCGCTCGGCACCCTGGAGCTCCGCCGAGATTGCGGTCGCGGGCGAACTGCGCAACGCGATCGTCGGGATCGTGCTGCGGCGCGCGGAGGAGATGGCGGCCCTGAGCGAAGAGCTTCAGCGAAGCAACAAGGAGCTCGAGGCTTTCTCGTATTCGGTTTCGCATGATCTCAGAGCGCCATTCCGCCACATCGTTGGTTATTCCGAGCTTCTGAAGAAGCAGGAAGGCGAGGGGATGAGCGAGCGCGGGCGGCGCTATCTCGAGACCATCATCGAATCCGCCTTCACGGCCGGAACCCTGGTCGACAACCTTCTTCACTTCTCGCAAATGGGAAGGGCGGCCTTGAAGCCGAGGCGGGTCGACATGAACGTACTGGTCGGCGAGATCCGTAGCCGCCTCGCGACCGAGGCCAAGGACCGGTCGATCGATTGGCGCATCCAGGACCTGAGTGGCGTCGTTGCCGATCCCTTCATGCTGCGCCTCGCGGTCGAGAACCTGCTAAGCAACGCCATCAAATACACCCGCGGCCGCAAGGTGGCCGTTATCGAAATCTCCTCTCGGCACGAGGCCGGCGAGGTGATCTTCACCGTCCGCGACAATGGCGTCGGGTTCGATATGGCATATGTCGGCAAGCTGTTCGGGGTTTTCCAGCGCCTCCACCGCATGGAAGAGTTCGAGGGAACCGGCATCGGCCTTGCTAATGTGCGCCGGATCGTGGAACGGCATGGCGGGCGGGTGTGGGCCGAAGGCGTGCTGAACGGTGGAGCTACGTTCTCGTTCAGCCTCCCGGCCCAGGAAGGAGCTTGAGGGCGATGTCGGAACTGAAGCCTATACTGCTGGTCGAGGACAATCCGAAGGATGTCGAGCTGACCCTAGCGGCCTTAGAGCAAAGCCAGCTGGCGAACGAGGTGATCGTTGTTCGCGATGGGGCGGAGGCGCTGGATTTCCTTTACCGCCGCGCGAATTTCTCGAGCCGCAACACCCTCGACCCGGCTGTCGTGCTGCTCGATCTCAAGCTGCCTAAGGTGGACGGGCTCGAAGTGCTGGAAAAGGTCAAGGGCGATGCCGCCCTGAAGCATACGCCGATCGTCATGCTCACCTCCTCCCGCGAGGAGAGCGATCTCGTGCGCAGCTACGAACTCGGCGTCAACGCCTTCGTGGTGAAGCCGGTCGGGTTCCGCGAGTTTTTCGACGCGATTCAGGACCTCGGCGTGTTCTGGGCCGTGCTGAACGAGCCGCCCCCTCGCAACGGCGGGTATCAACGGCCATGAACTTCCTTCGCCCCGACGCGCAGAACAGGACGCTAAGGTTTCTCCTGCTCGAGGATAGCGCCCTCGATGCTGAGCTCGTCAGCGAGCATCTGCAGGGGGTGGACCTCGTCCATGTTCTCGACCGCGTAGTCACGAGGGACGAGTTCGTCGCAGCGGTTACTCAAGTGTCCTATGACCTGATCCTGGCCGACTATGCGCTCCCGTCCTTCGACGGCATGAGCGCGCTCTCGATCGCTCAGGAAATCTGCCCCGATACACCCTTCGTGTTCGTTTCGGCGACCCTGGGCGAAGAGGTGGCCATTGAGGCGCTGAAGCGCGGCGCCACCGATTATGTGTTGAAGCAGCGCCTCGAACGGCTCCCCGGCACGGTTCTGCGGGCACTCGCGGAAGCCGGCGAGCGGGCGGAGCGCCTCAAGGCTCAGCAGGCCCTCCATCGCCTGTTCGACCAGAAAACCGTGCTGCTGCACGAGCTCGACCATCGCGTGAAGAACAATCTTCAGGTGCTCCTGTCGCTCGTCACTCTTGAGATCCGCGGTGCAACAAGCACCGAGACCAAACAGGTCCTCGCCCGGCTCAAGCGACGTCTCGCCGCCATGGCGGCCGTCCATCGGCAGCTCTACGGGGTCGACGATCTCGCCGAGTTCGATGCTGCGGAGGTCGTGCGAGAGCTCGCTGGCGATCTGGCAGCCGCAAGCGGGCGCGAGGACATCACCGCCGAGTACGAGTTGCAGCCGGTCTACGTTTCGGCCAGCAAGGCCGTTCCGCTGGCTCTTCTCCTGAACGAGCTGTTGTCCAATGCACTCGCCCATGCCTACGATCACCGGCACGGCAAGCTGCGCCTCATCCTGCGCCCCGATCATGAATTCTGCATCGTCGAGATCGGCGACCATGCATTCTCGCAGGCCGAGAAAGAAGGAGCCCGGACGGGTACCACTGCCGGCATCCTGAATGGGCTTGCACGGCAGCTCTCCGCCGAGGTGGAGTGGCCCGAGGCGGAGCCGAGCATCCTGGTTCGGGCGACGTTCCCCATCAGCGACTGAGATATATCCTACGACGGGCCGATTCTCAGGCTCGCCCGTAGATCGGAATGACCGCGCCTGATATGGATCGGGCCGCCGGCGAGAGCAGGAAGAGGGCAAGCTCTGCGATCTCGTCCGGCGGCACCCAATTGAAAAAGTTGGCGCCCGGCATCGCAGCGCGGTTCTGCGGCGTGTCGATCGTGCTCGGCGCGATGCAGTTTGCCGTAATGTTGCGGTCGCGGTGCTCAAGAGCGATGCTCTCGGTCAGGCGGATCACTGCCGCTTTCGAGGCTGCGTAAGGCGCCAGGCCCGCGACTGAAGAAACGCCTGGACGAGCTCCGATGGTGACGATGCGCCCTCCCTCGACGAAATGAGGAAGAACCGCGTGACATGCGGTGACGGCCGTCTTGAGGTTCGCGTTCAACATGCGTTCCCAAGCAGACCAGGGCGTTTCGTGAACGGCGGGTCCGCCCTCAAAGCCGCCGACCGTGGCGACAAGCCCATCGATGCGCCCGAACCGGGTCTTCGCCCGTTCGAGCGCCGCGGAGACCTGAGCGCCATCGGTGAGGTCGACCTCCCCGACGGCAAGTGTCCGTTCCTCATCCGCTTGCAAGCCGGCGCGGTCGAGCAGCACGCGGGCAGCGCCGGCCGCGTGCAGGCGCCGTCCGATGGCTCGCCCCAAATTGCCGGCCGCACCTGTAACGACGATGACCCTGTTGGAGAGATCGATCATGGCGAACTCCAGCGCTCATGAGAAGGGACCGTCACCTTGAGCGGAGGCGGCGATCCGACGACTGTGACGGAGAGCAAGGGAGTTTGAACGTCGGGCGAGGGCCCGGCAGGGCTCCCAAGGCGAGAAGATTCCCGAGCGACGTTCGGCCCCTGCCACTTCACCTTGAGCGACGCACACCGCTGCTCATCGGATCGACGACGACTTTCGCCATAGATCGATGCCTCCGTCCAGCGCATGACGATCAATCTCGGCGAGCTCGTCGGAGGAGAGTGCAAGGTTGTTCAGAGCATCTAAGGAGTCATCCAATTGCTGAACGCTACGGGCGCCGATGAGCGCCGAGGTGATCCGCGGATCGCGGAGCACCCATGCAATCGCGAGTTGGGCAAGCGACTGGCCGCGGCGTGCCGCGATGTCATTGAGGGCACGAATGCGCTCGATGTTACCGGGCGAGAGCAGCGCCTCGGAGAGGGACCCGCCGCGGCTCGCTCTTGAGCCTTCCGGCACACCCCCGAGATACTTATTCGTGAGCATGCCCTGCGCAAGGGGCGAAAAGGCGATGCAACCGATCCCGAGGTCCTCAAGAGTATCCAGGAGTCCGTCTTCCACCCATCTGTTCAGCATGGAGTAGGATGGCTGGTGAATGAGGCAGGGTGTTCCAAGGTCCCGCAGGATGGCGGCGGCCTTGCGAGTCATCTCGGGCGAGTAGGATGAGACGCCCACGTAAAGGGCCTTGCCCTGCCGCACGGCATGGTCGAGCGCGCCCATGGTCTCCTCGATCGGCGTGTCGGGGTCGACCCGGTGGGAGTAGAAGATGTCGACGTATTCGAGACCCATCCGACGCAGGCTCTGGTCGAGACTAGCCGTTAGATACTTGCGCGATCCCCACTCGCCGTAGGGACCAGGCCACATCCGATAGCCGGCCTTCGTCGAGATGATCAGTTCGTCGCGATAGGGCTTGAGATCGGTTTTCAGCATGCGGCCGAACATCTCCTCGGCCGAACCGGAAGGCGGTCCGTAATTGTTGGCAAGATCGAAGTGCGTCACCCCTCGGTCAAAAGCACGCCGCAGCACGGCGCGGCCGGTTTCCTCCACATCCACGCCGCCGAAATTTTGCCAGAGCCCCAGGGACACCGCTGGCAGGTCAAGGCCGCTACGGCCGCAGCGGCGATAGGGTAGGCTGGCATAGCGACTCTCGTCGGCGACGTACGGCATGGCATGATCCTCAACTTTTCAGGAAGTCAGGGCTGACATTTCCTCGAACACGATAGTGTGCCGGGTTGCGAGAGCGTCTACATCCGCAGCATATCCCCCGCCGATGACCGCAACGAGCGGGATACCGCGCCGATGCGCCTCGCCGATGACGTAGCGGTCCCGGGCGCGCAGTCCATCGTCGGACAGGGCGAGCCGTCCGAGTTTGTCGTCCCGGTGCGGATCGACGCCGGCATTGTAGAACACGATGTCGGGCTCGAGCGCCTCGAGAAGCCGGGGCACGTGCCCTTGAAGGACGGCCAGGTAGGCGTCGTCCTCCAAGCCGTCCGGAAGACCGATGTCGAGATCGCTCCGAAGTTTGCGCACAGGGTAATTCTTCTCCGCGTGAACCGAGAAAGTGAACAGGTCCGGCTCGTCGGAGAGGCAGTCCGCCGTGCCGTCACCCTGATGCACGTCGCAATCGATGACGAGTGCATGGGCGATGGTGCCTTCTCGCTTCAGCGCCTTCGCGGCGATGGCGACATCGTTGAATACGCAGAAACCGGCGCCCGTCCGGCGCTGGCCGTGGTGGCTGCCGCCGGCGGTGCTTCCCGCAAGCCCATGCTCGAGAGCGAGTCGGGCGGCGAGGAGGGTTCCGCCTCCCGAGGTTCGGGCGCGACGCACCACGCCCTCGTCGACCGGCAGTCCGATGCGCCGCTCGATGTCGCGCGGCACGCTCAGCGTGAAAACCTGCTCCACATAGGCGCGGTCGTGCGCGAGCGCGACGAGATCCGCACCCGCCATCTCAGGCCGGGCGAAGCCGGCCGGGACGAGGCCCCGCGCCTCCAGCACCTCGGCGAGCCGTCCGTATTTCTGCATAGGGAACCGGTGGCCGTCGGGCAAAGTGGCCTGGTAGGCCGGGTGAGAGACGATCGGCAAGCTCATAGCGACCGCTTATGTCCCTGTTTCGTCATGGATTTGTCATTTCGAACTATCCCCAGGGAAATGCGGCATTCAGGCCTAAATCGGGAACAATCCCCCCGTCCGATCATTCGACTCGTATTCCCCCATGCAGCCAATAAACTGTCATGGGAATCACGGATCACGCATGCGGCCCACGGGCCGCGATGAATGGATGGTGATGGGCAGAACGGTCGACCTCAACAGCCTGCCTCGCGGAAATCCGCCGCGGATGTCGACGACTCTGCCCTCCCGCTTCCCCAACAGCACACAGCTTCTTTCCCTTTTCGGCGATGGCGTGGAATTTGCGTCGTTGCCGGAAACGTCAACCCTTGCCGCCTACCGCGCGGGGAGGGCGGGCGACGCCGCCAGTGTTGCGTTCACTCCAACAACGGAGTTCCTCCCTTGAGCAAGCGTCAGGATAAGTTGAGACGGAAGTCTTCTCGGAGTTTCGACGGCTCGCAGGTTATCGAGCTTCACGGCGGCAAGTTCGAAGAGGAGCGCAACCCGCCCGCGATCAAACCTCTCAATCCCAACCAGGCCGATTATCTCGACGCTCTCAAGAAAAGCCCGCAGGTGGTGGTGTTGGGTCCCGCCGGGACCGGCAAGACCTGGATTGCGGCGACCTACGCGGCGGATCTCTTCCGCCAGCGCAAGATCGACCGCATCATCCTGACCCGTCCCACCGTCCCCTGCGGCCGGTCCCTCGGCTTCTTCCCAGGGACGCTGGAGGATAAGTTCGCGCCCTGGACGGCACCGATCATCGAGGCCATCAAGGAGCGGATCGGCAACGCCGCTTACGAGATCGCGTTGAAGAACGGCGATATCGAGATGGTGCCGTTCGAGGTGATGCGCGGCCGCTCGTGGAAGAACGCTTTCATCTTGCTCGACGAGGCCCAGAACACCACGCCGGCGGAGATCAAGGTGTTCCTCACCCGCATCGGCGAGGACTGCAAGGTTGTCGTTAACGGCGACGTTTCGCAGACTGACCTGCGGGAGACCTCGGGCCTGCGCACGATCATTCACCTGATTAAGGCGAAGATGCTGCCCGTTCCTGTCATCGAGTTCTCTCTTGACGACATCGTTCGCTCAGGGATCTGCGAGATGTGGGTGCGGGCCTTCGAAGAGGCGAATATCTGACGGCAGAGGGGCGGCGCTCTCAGGGCCGCCCCCGTGCCTCAGCCTTTGCTGTGAGGCACCTCCATTTGGCCGCATTTGCTTCCGACAAATCCCGGAGCGCGGTCGCCATAAATCAGAATGGCCGCCCAAGGGCCGTTCATGTTTCCAGCACGTTTTCTGCCGGTGGCGGGCGCAGCCTTGCTGCTGGCCGGCTGCAGCCAGCCCTTGCCGCAGGGCTCCGCCCGGGGCCAAGTGCCGATCCCTCCTTCCACATTGTCGCTGATGTCCGTGAAAGGCATGCAGCCGTCCGACCCCATCCTGATCCGCGCCTACAAGAAGGAATCGGAGATGGAGGTTTGGAAGCGGGGCACCAACGGCCGCTATGCTCTGCTCAAAACCTATCCAATCTGCCGCTGGTCGGGGCAACTCGGGCCGAAGGTGACCCAGGGTGACCGGCAGGCGCCGGAAGGGTTCTATGCGGTGTCTCCGGCTCAGATGAACCCGAACTCGGCCTATTATCTCTCCTTCGATACCGGCTTCCCGAATGCCTATGACCGCTCGCAGGGCCGCTCGGGGTCGGCGCTGATGGTGCATGGCAACTGCTCGTCGGCGGGTTGTTATGCCATGACCGACGAGGCGATCGCCGAAATCTACGCCATGGCACGCGAGTCGCTCGCCGGTGGGCAGCGCGCTTTCCAGTTTCAGGCCTACCCGTTCCGCATGACGGCGGAGAACATGGCGAAGTACCGCGAGGACCGGAATTTCGCGTTCTGGCGCAATCTGAAAGAGGGATCGGACCGTTTCGAAGCGACCGGCGAGGAGCCGCAGGTCGCCGTCGCGACCGGTCGTTACCGCTTCCAAATCAGTCCCGAGGGCGAGGCGGTGGCGGCACGCAAGATCGCGCAGGACGAACACCGTTATGCAGCCCTTGTCGGCAGTACGCCCGCCATCCGCACGGCCTACGCCGACGGGGCGTCCCACCCATCGTTTCAGGGGATGCTATCGGGCGAGCGACTCGATGTGAGCCGTCCCGAGGCGCTGGCTTCTGCCGGTCAGGACGTGCCCGTGTCCGCCTCGACACCCCTGGTCTGGGTGGCCGAAGCTCGGGCGAAGGCCGCCGGACGCCTGCCGCTTGCCGAGGCGCAGGGGAACGCGGAACTCACCGCTCGGTCGCGCCCCGCGCCTGGTAGAGGTCCGCAGCCGGCCCCGACTCAGGTGGCCTCGGCCCGCATCGCCTCCCCGCCACCGGCGCCCGTCGACGAGAGACCGTTCTACAGCCGGTGGCTGGGCAACCTGTTCCGTTCCTAACCCGAAGACCAATCATGATCCGTCACGTTCTGCGCTGCGGCGCCATTGCCGTCTGCCTCGGCACCAGCCCAGGCGCGCTCGCGGCGCCCTCGAACCCCAACCCCTTTGCTGACTTCCTCAACCTCTTTCAGATGCAGGCTGTCCCGCGGGAGGTGGTCAGCTTCCGCGGCCGCTACGCACCTGGCACGGTGGTGATCTCGACCGGCCAGCGACGGCTCTACTACGTGCTCGGGGGAGGGCAGGCGATCCGGTATGGCGTGGGGGTCGGGCGCGAGGGCTTCTCCTGGACGGGCACCAAGACCGTCACCATGAAGCGCGAATGGCCGGATTGGCGCCCTCCGCCGCAGATGCTCCGCCGTCGCCCCGACTTGCCCCGCTACATGCCGGGCGGGATTGAGAACCCCCTCGGTGCCCGCGCGCTCTACCTCGGCTCGTCCCTCTACCGCATCCACGGCTCGAACGAGCCCGACACAATCGGGGCCGCCGTGTCGTCCGGCTGTATTCGCATGACGAACCGCGATGTCCAGGACCTCTACAACCGGGTGCGGGTCGGCACGAGGGTGGTCGTCACACCCTGACCCTCGAACAGGGTGAACGAATTCTGAAGGCGGCGTTGGGCCTGCCTTCAACAAGGGTCGGCCATAGTGCTCCCAATGGCCGACCCGATGGCGGGCAAGGCCACGGGAGAGTTTCGATGAAGATCGTTGCCAAAGCCGCCCTCGGTGTCGTTGCCGCCGTCATGCTCGGCGGGGCCGCCCAGGCGTCCGACCTCAGCATCACCATCCGGACGGGCGAAGCAGGCGCCCACCGCTTCGTCGCCGACCACGACGATGACGGGTACGGCCGCGAGCACCGCTGGAGCGAGCGGCGCCGCTTTGACCGAGATGACGACCGGTTCGACCGTTTCGAGCGTCGCGGCGCCCGCGACTGGGCTCCGGCCTACGGCCGCCCCGTCTTTGCCCGTGGGGGTTGGGACCCGCGCCACGAGGATTGCCGCATCATTGTGAAGCGCCGGGTCAACCCTTGGGGTGACGTGGTCGTCAAGCGGACCAAGATCTGCCGCTGACCGTTCAGGCCTTTTGACGCACGCCCGGCCGCCCACTTGGCCGGGCGTGCTCGTTTTGGGCGATCCCGATCGGGCAGCGCTCCACCTCGGTGACCCGCTCTTCGGCAGAGGGACCGGAAAACAACGCGATTTCTGGCTTGACCCCTAGTGAGCTTGACGCTGGGATGTGTTACGCTGCGCTCGACGACGAGCACATTCGCGATTTTTTGGCCAGAATTGACAAATCATCGTCATTGGACACTAGCGGGCGGCGCGGCGTTGTGGAATCAGTGCTCGTATCCAAGGAACAGGATCGATAATGGGACGTGGTAACGACTTCCGTGACCGCCGGCGCGGACGAGGTGATCAACCGGCTGATCCGTGGGGCGATTACACACCCCCTCCGGCGTTTTCGGATCGACCACGTCCGTCGCGCTTCAGCTCGGGCCCGACCAACGACCGCGAAGCCGAAGCCAAGGTGAAGTGGTTCAACGGCGAAAAAGGCTTTGGGTTCGTCGAGATGACCGACGGTTCCGGTGAGGCGTTCCTTCATATCCGCGCCGTGGAAGCGGCGGGCCGCACGACCCTGCAGCCCGGCACCACGCTCCAGATCAAGGTCGGTCAGGGCCCTAAGGGCCCGCAGGTCTCCGAGGTCGTGAGCGTCGACGAGAGCACCGCTGAGCCCGAGCGCCCGCGCGGCGGTGGCGGCTTCGGCGGTGGGCCCGGCGGCCCGCGCCGGTCCTTCGGCGGCCCCGACCAGGGTGGCGGCTTCCGTCGCCCCGCTGGTGGCCCGCCGGTCAATGCCGGCCCGCCGGAGATCCCTGGCACAGTCAAGTGGTACGATTCGACCAAAGGCTTCGGCTTCGTGATGGTCGAGGGCGAGGCGAAGGATCTGTTTGTGCATCGCTCCGCGCTCGAGCGCGGCGGCCTGTCGAACCTCGCCGAGGGCCAAGCGGTCCGCGTCTCCATCGTCGAAGGCCGCAAGGGCCGCGAAGTCGGCAATATCGAGCCGGCCTGAGTGCTGTTTCGTTTGCTGTGACCCTTGGCCGAGCGTACGCGCTCGGTCGGAAACCCTGCCATGGCTCTCTGGGGCGACCTCAACGCCATCCTGAACCGGCTCGTGTCGGCTGGCGTCATTGCCCGTTTCTGGACGAATCTCGGCCAGCGCCAGCCGCTGCTGGCCCTTCAGATCATCGTCTGGCCGCCTGGGCCTATTGACGACCATGGGGCAGAGGTGATCCGCAGCGCGGTCGCGGATCAGGTTGCACCTCTCATCGAAGACGTCACGATCACCGTCAGCCGCGACGCGTCCGCCGGTCCCTGAGCCGAGCCGGTCCGGATCGCTCAGCGGGCATCGGGGGAGCAGCCATGGGACTTCTGGTCGACGGCATCTGGCATGACGAGTGGTACGACACCGCGAGCACGGGCGGCCGGTTCGTGCGCAAGGATTCGAGCTTCCGCCGCTGGGTGACGCCGGACGGTGCGCCCGGGCCGAGCGGGGAAGGCGGCTTCAAGGCCGAGCCAGGGCGCTATCATCTCTACATCTCCCTCGCCTGCCCCTGGGCCCACCGATCGCTCATCTTCCGGAGGCTCAAAGGCCTTGACGCGATGATCGGTGTATCGTCGGTGCACTGGATCATGCGCCGCAACGGCTGGACTTTCGAGCCGGGGCCCGGGGTCGAGCCCGATCCCATAAATGGGGCCCGGTTCCTGCACCAGGTCTACACGGCAGCGAAGGCCGACTACACGGGGCGGGTGACCGTGCCCGTGCTGTGGGACAAGGAACGCCGGACGATCGTGAACAACGAGTCGTCCGAAATTATCCGCATGTTCAACAGCGCCTTCGACGGCATCGGCGCCAAACCCGGCGACTACTACCCGGCCGACCTCCGAGCCGAGATCGACGAGTTGAACCGGCGCATCTACGACACCGTCAATAACGGCGTATACAAGGCAGGCTTCGCCACGACGCAAGCGGCCTACGAGGAGGCGGTCGTGCCTCTCTTTGAGACCCTGGACTGGCTCGACGAGCGGCTCGCCAGCCGCCGCTATCTCTCGGGGGCGAGGCTGACGGAAGCCGACTGGCGGCTCTTCACCACGCTCGTGCGCTTCGACCCGGTCTATGTCGGCCATTTTAAGTGCAACCTGCGCCGGATCGCCGATTACCCGAACCTGTCAGGCTACCTGCGGGACCTCTACCAGATCCCGGACATCGCCGAGACCGTGGATATGCAGCACATCAAGGGGCACTATTACGAGAGCCACGGCAGCATCAACCCGACGGGCGTCGTGCCGCTTGGACCCATTCTTGATCTTGATGCTCCCCACGGGCGCGAGCGCCTCGGCTGAGCCGAGGCGTCAGACCGGCACCGGCCGGGCGGTGCCGGTTCGCTGCAGGAGCCAGAGAACAATCGCGGCGTTCAGGAAGTTCCAGACGAGGCCGTTGAGGAACGCCATCCCATAGGAGCCCGTCAGGTCGTAGATGAACCCGGACATCCAGCCGCCGAACGCCATACCGAACAGGGTCGCCATGATGACGATGCCGACCCGGGCGCCGGCCTCGGCCGGCTGGAAATACTCCCGGATAATGAGGGCGTAGCTCGGTACGATGCCGCCCTGGAAGAGGCCGAACAGGGCCGAGATCACGTAGAGCGACGTCAGGCCATCGAACAGCAGATAAAGGAAGAGCGCGACGCCCTGCAGCACCGAGCCGAGAAGGAGCGTCGCAACGCCCCCGATCTGGTCCGCGATCCAGCCAGAGGCGATGCGGCTCACGATGCCAAAAGCCAGCATGAGGGACAGCATCTCCGCCCCGCGGGCGACGCCGTAACCGAGATCCCCGCAATAGGCGACGATGTGCACCTGGGGCATCGACATGGCAACGCAGCACGAGAAGCCTGCGACTGCGAGGAGCCATTGCAGGCCCGTCGGTGAGAGGCCGGTTCTGCCGGCAGCTTGCCCCGCCAGGGCGGCTGCCGTTGTGGTCCGGTCGCGCTGCTTGCGGCGCCGCAGCAACCACCCGAGCGGCAGAAGGGTGAGAAGGCAGACGAGGCCGACGCCGAGATGCGTCTGGCGCCAGCCGACCGTGTTGATGAAGTACTGCACGATCGGCGGCCACACGGCGCCGGCCAGGTAGTTGCCCGACGCGCAGATGGCGACCGCAATGCCGCGTCGGCGCTCGAACCAGTGGCTGATATCCGCAATCAGCGGGCTGAACGTGGCGGAACTGCCGAGGAGACCGATCAGCAACCCGTGCACCAGGGCGAACTGCCAAAGGCTCGTCGCCGCAGCCGAAATCGCATAGCCCGCCGAAAGCGCGACCGCGCCCAGCATCACCGGGACCGTGATGCCGAACCGGTCGGCGAGGCTGCCCATGAGCACGCCCCCGAACGCAAACCCGATCATGGTGAGCGAGTAAGGCAGGGAAGCGCCGGCCCGTGCGACCCCGAATTCGGCCTCCACGGACGGCAGCACGACCACCACCGACCACATGCCGACCCCGCCGACTGCGCTGATGAGGACGGAGATGGCGAGCCTCGCCCAAGCGTAGGGCGAGTCGACCTCCGGACGGGCTGCGGCGGTGCCCATGCTCAAGACCTGAACATCCCATCACCCTGTTCGTCGATGATCTGCCGCCCCTTGGCGACCGCGAAAGCTGCTGCATCCTCGCGGCTTGCATGCGTTTCGGCGCGAACGAACCGATGTTCCCGCACGCCCTCAGGAAAGTCTTTCTCGATGGTTCCGGCCGTCTGGAACTGCCCCTTCGAAGGATAGGGCGCGGGTCTGATGCGATAGCCTTTGTACTCGACCGCCTCCGCTGCTTCAGGCGCGGCGGCGGACCCGCCCGAGAACAGGTTCTTGAGAGTGTTGAGGATCGACATGAGCTTTCCGGTCCTAGAGGCGGTTCTCGCCGCACCATACGCCACGGAAGCCGAAACGCGAGCCTACATTGCGCGGCGGCCCGGTTTGCGCTCCACTCAAGGCAAGGCACCGCGCCGCGGGCAGACGGTGCCATGAACACCATTGTGAGGAACGCCATGTCTTTAATCCCAGCTCGGACGCGCCGAGCCGTTCTCGCGCTCGCCGTCGGTCTCGCCGCCGGATTCACGATCGGCATCGCGGCAGCTCAAGGGGCCTATCCCAATCGCCCGGTTCGCGTGATCGTACCCTTCGCGGCGGGCGGCACGACCGACATCTTCGCGCGCCTCCTCGGCGAGCGCCTGTCGCAAACGCTCGGCCAGCAATTCGTGATCGAGAACCGGGGCGGTGCCGGCGGGAATATCGGCGCCGACGCGGTCGCGAAGGCCGATCCCGACGGCTACACGCTGGTGATGGGCACAGTCGGCACCCACGCCATCAATGCGAGCCTTTACGCCAAGATGCCGTACGATCCGCTCACCGACTTCGCGCCCGTCGCCTACGTGGCGGGCGTGCCGAACCTGATGGTCGTCAATCCCAGGAACGTGAAGGCCGTCACCGTGCAGGACTTCATCGCGGAGGCGAAGGCCGGCTCGCGCAAGTTCAACATGGCCTCGTCCGGGAACGGCACCTCCATTCACCTCTCGGGCGAGTTGTTCAAGCAGATCACCGGGGTGGACATGCCCCACGTTCCCTACCGGGGCAGCGGCCCGGCCATCAACGACCTCATCGGCGGACAGGTCGACGTCATGTTCGACAACCTCCCGTCCTCGATCGAGCACGCCAAAGCGGGCTCCCTGCGCCCGCTCGCCGTCACCTCCCTGCAGCGCTCGCCCGCGCTGCCCGCGATCCCGACGCTCGCCGAGGCCGGCTTGCCGGGTTTCCAGGCGACGAGTTGGTTCGCGCTCTTCGCGCCGAAGGGCACGCCGCCCGCCATCGCCGCCAAGCTCAACCAGGAAATCCGGGAGGCACTGGAAGCGCCGGAACTGCAGAAGCGGTTCGCCGACCTGGGCGGCGAGATCAAGCCGATGAGCCCTGAGGACCTCATGGCCTACGTTCGTGCCGAGCATGAAAAATGGGCGCGGGTGGTCAAGGCTTCGGGGGCCAAGGTCGATTGAGGCAGTTTGGAAACGCTCCAAGAAATTGACAGCCCGGAATCCATTTGATCAGATGGTCAAACAAAGAGCCCGCCCCTTGAGAGGCGGGCCTGAGGGTGAACGATTCGAAGGCCTGTAGCCCCGCCCGGAGCGGGCAGGAGGACTCATGACATCAACACCGGACATTCGCGCCGGCAGGCTCGCCATGGGCGAGTACGCCGAAGCCTTTTCCGATCTCCATAAATCGCTGGACCGGCACGAGGCCCGCGTTGCCGCCGAGCGCTGCCTGTTCTGCTACGACGCGCCGTGCATGCACGCCTGCCCGACGAGCATCGACATCCCGCTTTTCATCCGGCAGATCGCGACCGGCAACGCGCAAGGAGCCGGCAAGACCATCCTCGACAGTAACATCTTCGGCGGCATGTGCGCTCGCGTCTGCCCGACCGAAACCCTGTGCGAGGAGGCGTGCGTCCGCATGGAGGCGGAGGGTAAGCCCGTGGTGATCGGTCACCTTCAGCGCCACGCCACCGATGCGGTGATGGCCTCGGGCAAGCGCCTCTACAAGCAGGGCGCGCCGACAGGCCGACGCGTGGCCGTGGTCGGGGCCGGGCCGGCCGGCCTGTCCTGTGCGCACAAGCTCGCCACCCTCGGTCACCAAGTCGTCGTCTTCGATGCGAGGCAGAAGGCTGGCGGCCTCAACGAGCACGGCATCGCGTCTTACAAGGCGGTCGACGACTTTGCCCAAGCGGAGATCGACTTCATCCTGAGCGTCGGCGGCATTGAGCTGCGGTGTGGCCAGCAGCTCGGGCGGGACTTCACCCTCGGCGACCTGCGCCGCGATTATGACGCCGTTTTTCTCGGACTCGGACTCCAGGCCGTGAACCAACTCGGCATCGACGACGGCGGTCTCACGGGCATCGAGGATGCGGTCGCCTTCATCGAGGCCCTGCGCCAGTCGCCGGATCTCTCCTTATTGCCGATCGGTCGCGACGTCGTGGTGATTGGCGGCGGCATGACGGCGGTGGATGCAGCCGTGCAGGCAAAGAAGCTCGGCGCGCAGGAGGTCACGATCGTTTACCGGCGCGGGTCCGAGCAGATGGGCGCCAGCCGCTACGAGCAGGAGCTCGCGCTCACCGAGGGCGTCATCGTGCGCCACTGGGCGCGGCCGATCGCGGTGGCCGGGGAGGACGGGGCTCTGCGCTCCGTGACCTTCGCGGCGACACGGGACGACGGCGGCCGCCTCGTCGATACGGGCGAGACCTTCACGCTGCCCGCTGACCAGCTCTTCAAGGCCATCGGCCAGCTCTTCGTGCCGCAGGACATCGCGGACCCGAGCGACGTGCTCGATCTCGAAGGCGGGCGGATCGCCATAGACCCCGAGCGCCGCACCTCCCTCGCGGGCGTGTGGGCCGGCGGCGACTGCGCCGCGGGCGGGCGCGACCTCACGGTTGTTGCCGTGGAGGACGGCAAGCAGGCCGCCCTGTCGATCAATCGCGCGCTCCTGGGCTACGTGCCCATGGCCGCTGAGTAAGGGGAGGGCTCCATGGCCGATCTCAGCGTCAATTTCGTCGGCATCAAAGCGCCGAACCCGTTCTGGCTCGCCTCCGCGCCTCCGACCGACAAGGCCTACAACGTCGAGCGCGCCTTCCGCGCCGGCTGGGGCGGTGTCGTTTGGAAGACCCTCGGCGAGGAGGGCCCGCCGGTGGTCAACGTCTCGGGGCCTCGCTACGGCGTCGTGCACGGCCCCGACCGCCGGGTGACCGCCTTCAACAACATCGAGCTGATCACGGACCGCCCCCTGGAGGTGAACCTCCAGGAGATTGCGGAGGTGAAGAAGCGCTGGCCCGACCGCGCCATGGTGGTCTCCCTCATGGTGCCCTGCGAGGAAGAGGCCTGGAAGCGCATCCTCCCCCGGGTCGAAGCGACAGGTGCGGACGGCATCGAACTCAACTTTGGCTGCCCGCACGGTATGTCGGAACGCGGCATGGGCTCTGCGGTGGGGCAGGTGCCCGAATACGTCGAGATGGTCACCCGCTGGTGCAAGCAGCACTCGCGCATGCCCGTGATCGTGAAGCTCACGCCGAACATCACCGACGTGCGCAAGCCCGCGGAGGCCGCCAAGCGCGGCGGTGCCGACGCGGTCTCGCTCATCAACACCATCAACTCCATCGTCGGCGTCGATCTCGAGCGCATGATCCCGAGCCCCCACACGGGAGGCAAGGCCACCCATGGCGGCATGTGCGGCCCGGCGGTGAAGCCCATTGCCCTCAACATGGTGGCTGAAATCGCCCGCGCGCCTGCGACGCACGGACTGCCGATCTCAGGCATCGGCGGCATCGAGACCTGGCGCGATGCCGCGGAGTTCATGGCCCTCGGCGCCGGCACCGTTCAGGTCTGCACCGCCGCGATGGTGTACGGCTTCAAGATCGTTCAGGAGATGATCACGGGCCTCGAAGAGTTCATGGACCAGCGCGGCTATGCGCGGGTCGAGGATTTCGTAGGGGCCGCCGTGCCGAACGTGACCGACTGGCAATACCTCAACCTCAACTATGCCGTGAAGGCGCGAATCGACCAGGATCTTTGCATCAAATGCGGCCGGTGCCACGTGGCCTGCGAGGACACCTCGCATCAGGCGATCACCCATCTTGTCAACGGTGTGCGCCACTTCGAGGTCATCGACGAGGAATGCGTCGGCTGTAATCTCTGCGCCAGCGTCTGCCCCATCGAGAACTGCATCACGATGGAGCCCCTGGTGAACGAGATCGATAAGCGCACGGGTCGCCTCGTCGACGGTTCTTACCTGAACTGGACGCAGCACCCGAACAACCCGATGTCGGCTGCCGCGAACAAGCCGCTGGAACCCCTTGAGCCCGCGGAGTGAGCTCGATGCGGATGGCGGGCGGCGTGTCTTGTCAGGATTCCGACCTGCATCGCCATGCTGCCCGTCGTACGTCCGGCCAAGTTCATCGCGGGCTGGACGCTGAGTGGGCGTCAAACCAGCACGCCGTCGAGCAGGATTCGGGTCAGTGTGGCGAGGGTTTCATCGTAGAAGGCTTCGTCCGCAAGGCTCCGGCTGGTAAGCGCGGTAATCTGCGCAGAAAAGTCGGCGTAGTGCTGGGTCGTCGCCCAGATCGCGAAGATCAGGTGCTTGGGGTCGACCGGCTTGAGGCGGCCTGCAAGAACCCAGCCCTCGATGATTCGGGATTTGGCTTCGACGATGTCGGCGAGTTCCGTCTTGAGCGCCGGGTCGAGATGGGGCGCTCCCTGGAGCATCTCCATGGCGAAGAGGCGCGACGCGACCGGGTGGCTGCGGGAATAGTCGAGCTTGCGCTCGATATAAGCAGTGAGCGCTTCCCGAGGATTGCTGGCGGCGTCGAGCTCCCGCAGGGGCCCGAGCCACATCTCGAGGGTCCGGCGCAGAACCGCCGTGTAGAGTTCTTCCTTCGTCCGAAAGTAGTAGAGCAGGTTGGGCTTGGACAGCCCCGCGGCCGCCGCGATCTGGTCGATGCGCGCGCCGCGAAAGCCATACGCCGCAAAGACTTCCAGGGCCGCATCGAGGATCCGCTCGGCATTGGCTTCCCCTGCCCGTGTCTTGCGCGGGGTCGCCTGCTCCCCCGACCACACCTCGTCAGCCACCCGACATCCCTTTATGCTGCCCGTTTGAGCGGACCCTACGGTGCGGGACGCCGCCCCGGCAAGAGCGCACCGTCAACACACGCCGTGACCTCGAACCATGAGGCCGGCTCGAGGAGGACTACCCCATGAACGTCGTGCCCATGCGGCGCCCGATCCCGAACGATCTTGCATCCTTCTGGATGCCATTCACGGCCAACCGTCAGTTCAAGAAAGCGCCCCGCCTGCTCGTCGGTGCGCAGGACATGCACTACTACACCGACGACGGACGCCCGATTCTCGACGGGACCGCCGGCCTGTGGTGCGTGAATGCCGGGCATGGGCGGCCGAAGATCGTAGAGGCCGTGCAGAAGCAGGTGGCGGAGCTCGACTACGCGCCCGCATTCCAGATGAGCCACCCGAAAGCCTTCGAGTTCGCCTCGCGCCTCACGCAGCTGACGCCCGAAGGTCTCGATCATGTGTTCTTCACGAACTCGGGCTCGGAATCGGTCGAGACGGCGCTCAAGATGGCGCTTGCGTATCATAGGGTGAAAGGGGAGGGCTCGCGCACCCGCCTCATCGGCCGCGAGCGTGGCTATCACGGCGTGAATTTCGGCGGCATTTCGGTCGGCGGCATCGTGTCGAACCGCAAGATGTTCGGCACCCTCCTGGGGGGCGTCGACCACCTGCGCCACACGCACGATCTTGCCCGAAACGCCTTCACAAAGGGCGAGCCGGAGCACGGGGCCGAGCTTGCGGAGGACCTCGAGCGCCTCGTCACGCTGCACGACGCCTCCACCATCGCGGCCGTCATCGTCGAGCCCGTGGCCGGATCGACGGGCGTCCTCATTCCGCCGAAGGGCTACCTCAAGCGCCTTCGCGAGATCTGCGACAAGCATGGCATCCTGCTCATCTTCGACGAGGTGATCACGGGCTTCGGGCGCCTCGGCACCCCTTTCGGCGCCGACTACTTCGATGTCACGCCGGACATCATGATCACCGCCAAGGGCATCACGAACGGCGTGGTGCCCATGGGCGGCGTCTTCGTGTCGTCGAAGATCCACGATGCGTTCATGACCGGGCCCGAGCACCTCATCGAGTTCTTCCACGGTTATACCTACTCGGCGCATCCGCTTGCCTGCGCGGCGGGCCTCGGCACCCTCGACACCTATGCGGATGACGGCCTGCTCACCCGCGGCGCCGAACTCGCGCCTTATTGGGCGGACGCGATCCATTCCCTGAAGGGCGTGAAGCACGTTATCGATACCCGCAACATCGGTCTGGTCGGCGCGATCGAGCTTGAGCCGATGCCCGGCGAGCCGACGAAGCGCGCTTTCTCGGTGTTCCTGGAGTGCTTCGAGCGAGGCGTGCTCATCCGCACCACAGGCGACATCATCGCGCTGTCGCCGCCCTTGATCATCTCGAAGGCACAGATCGACGAACTCGTCGGCACGATCTCCGATGTGCTGAAAACAGCGGCGTAATGCCGAAGAAGCCGGCAGGGGAGGCCGCCCGCGGGCTCCCTGCCATCGCGCTCAGGTCGGCACGAGGATTGCGAGAGCGGAGCGCACGGTGACGCGAAAGGGAGAAGCGGTGCTGGAGGACGTTGCGGAGGCGGTGGATGCGCGCGGTGCGACGGTGGCAGAGCCTATTGCGGCTGCGCAGACCGCCTCCCGTGCTCCGGTCGTGGATATCCGGGGTCTGTCGCTGACCTACGAGGCCGCGGATGGGCCGGTCTATGCGCTGTCGAACGTCGACCTGCAGATCCAGGACGGTGAATTCATCTCGTTCATCGGCCCCTCGGGTTGCGGCAAGACCACCTTGCTGCGGGTCGTGGCCGAACTCGAGCAGCCCACCGGCGGCCACATCAAGGTCAATGGGGTCAGCCCGAACGAGGCGCGCCTTCGCCGCGACTATGGCTTCGTCTTTCAGGCTCCGGCCCTCTATCCTTGGCGCACCATCGAGCGGAACATCGAGCTTCCCCTGGAGATCTTCGGTCTGCCCAAGGCCGAGCGTCGGGCGCGCTCCCAGGCGCAGCTCGAACTCGTCAACCTGAAAGGCTTCGAGAAGAAATATCCGTGGCAGCTTTCGGGCGGCATGCAGCAGCGAGCCTCCATCGCCCGCGCCCTGTCCTTCGACCCCAAGCTCCTCTTGATGGACGAGCCGTTCGGCGCCCTCGACGAGATCGTCCGCGACCACCTGAACGAGCAATTGCTCAAGCTGTGGGACAAGACCGGCAAGACCGTCCTGTTCGTCACCCACTCCATCCCGGAGGCCGTGTTCCTGTCGTCCAAGATCGTGGTGATGTCGCCGCGCCCGGGCCGGATCATCGACGTGATCGATGCCTCGACCCTCGGCCGTCACCGCACCCTCGACATTCGCGAGACGCCCGAGTTCCTGAAGATCGCCCATCGCGTCCGCCAGGGCCTGCGGGCCGGCCATTCCTATGATGACTGACGCCATGGCTGCGCCGGCGCACGCGCAGCGCAGGGCGCCCACCCGCATCTCGGAGGGAAACACCGGGCCAGTCCTCGTCGTGGTGCTCGCCATCGTGGCGCTCTGGTACGTGGCCGCCGTTCTCATGAACTGGCAGGGCACCGCCGACGCCTTCGAGCGCGCTGGCGAGAGCCGTTCGACGCGGGAGATCGCCGCCGCCAGCCTGGAGCAGGAGCGGCCCATGCTGCCGGCCCCGCACCAGATCGTCATGGAGCTCAAGAAGACGGTGATCGACACGCCGATCACGTCGCGCAGGAGCCTCGTGCATCATGGTTGGGTGACCCTGTCCTCGACGCTCGTCGGCTTCGGCCTCGGTGCGCTTCTCGGGATCGTGCTGGCGGTCCTCACCGTCCATGTGAGAACCCTCGAACGAAGCCTCATGCCCTGGATTATCTCCTCGCAGACGGTTCCCATTCTGGCGATCGCTCCCATCATCATCGTCGTGCTCGGTTCCATCGGCATCACGGGCGTTCTGCCGAAAGCGATCATCTCCGCGTACCTTTGCTTCTTTCCCGTCACGATCAGCATGGTGAAAGGCCTTTCGTCACCTGATCCGATGCAGCGCGACCTCATGCGCACCTATTCGGCCTCGATCTCACAGACTTTCTGGAAGCTGCGGATGCCGGCCTCCATGCCGTTCCTGTTCGCGGGCCTGAAGGTCGCAGTCGCCATTAGCCTGGTCGGCGCGATCGTCGGCGAACTGCCGACCGGCGCTCAGGCGGGTTTAGGAGCAAGACTTCTCGCAGGCTCTTACTACGGCCAGACTATCCAGATATGGGCGGCCCTGTTCGGCGCCGCGATCCTGGCCTCCCTCCTCGTTGGCATCGTCAGCCTCGCCGAGCGCCTCGTCGTCCGCAGCATGGGGGCGCGTCCCACATGACGACGTTCCAACGCGCTGCGACCCTGACACCTCTCGTTATTCTGGGATCGCTCTATGCCCTGACGCTGGTTCATCGGCCCGACATGGCAGGGCAGGCCGGACCGGTCTTCTGGGCCTTCGTCGTCGCCCTGTGGCTTGCCGCGGTCGCCGCGCTCAGCGCCCTGTCGCATGTCCGGCTGAAGCGACCTCTGGCGCGAAAGGCTGCCGACCTCGCCGTCCCGGTCCTCTTCGGCGCCTTCCTGTTCTTCCTCTGGGAGGTCATTGTCGTAGGGGCCGGTGTCCCGTCCGTCCTCATGCCGGCGCCTTCGGCCATCGCAACGCGGTTCGCATCGTCTTTGCCGGTGCTGCGGGACGACTTCATCCAGACATTCGTGAAATCGGTGCTGTCCGGTTATGCGATCGGCTGCTTTTCGGGCTTTCTCGTCGCCATCATCGCCGACCGGGTGCCTTTCCTCCGCCGAGGCCTCCTGCCGCTCGGCAACTTCGTCTCCGCACTCCCCGTCATCGGCATCGCGCCGATCATGGTCATGTGGTTCGGCTTCGACTGGCCCTCGAAGGCGGCCGTCGTCGTGGTCATGACCTTCTTTCCCATGCTGGTGAACACGGTGGCCGGCCTTGCCGCCACCGGGCGTCTCGAACGCGACCTGATGCACTCCTACGGTGCAGGCTACGGGCCCACGCTCCTCAAATTGCGTCTTCCCGTGGCGCTGCCTTTCATCTTCAATGCGCTGAAGATCAATTCTACCCTGGCGCTCATCGGCGCTATCGTGGCGGAATTCTTCGGTACGCCGATTGTCGGCATGGGCTTCCGCATCTCCATCGAGGTCGCGCGCATGTCCCTCGACATGGTCTGGGCCGAGATTGCGCTTGCCGCGATCGCAGGTTCGGCCTTCTACGGCCTCATCGCTCTCATCGAGCGGGGGGCCACATTCTGGCATCCGTCGTACCGCACATAAGGGGATCCGCGGACGGCGCAGTGGAGGAGAGACAGATGATCAGGACCGCACTACTCGCCGGAGCCATGGCGCTCGGCCTCACCACCGGCGCGCTCGCGCAATCCGAGAAGGTGACCCTGCAACTGAAATGGGTGACGCAGGCTCAGTTCGCGGGCTATTTCGTGGCGAAGGACAAGGGCTTCTACAAGGAAGCCGGGCTCGACGTGACCATCAAGCCGGGCGGTCCGGACGTGGCGCCTCCGCAGGTGATCGCTGGCGGCGGTGCCGACGTGATCGTCGACTGGATGCCGTCGGCGCTCGCCGCCCGCGAGAAGGGCGTTCCGCTCGTCAACATCGCGCAGCCGTTCAAGAAGTCGGGCATGATGCTCACCTGCCGGGCCGAGACGGGTATCAAGACGCCTCAGGATCTCAAGGGCCGCACGCTCGGCGTCTGGTTTTCGGGCAACGAGTATCCGTTCCTCGCCTGGATGGCGAAGCTCGGCTACAAGACGGACGGCTCGGCGAATGGCGTGAAGGTGTTGAAGCAGGGCTTCAACGTCGATCCGCTCATTCAGAAGCAGGCCGACTGCATCTCCACCATGACCTACAACGAGTACTGGCAGGTCATCGATGCCGGCTTCAAGCCCGAGCAGCTCGTCGTCTTCAAGTACGAAGATCAGGGCGTCGCGACGCTGGAGGACGGCCTCTATGTCATGCAGGACAAGTTGAAGGACCCGGCCTTCGTCGCCCGGATGGCGAAGTTCGTGGCGGCCTCGCAGAAGGGCTGGGACTTCGTCCGCCAGAACCCTGACGAAGCGGCCAAGATCGTCCTCGACAACGATGCGTCCGGCGCTCAGACCGAGAAGCACCAGAAGCGCATGGCAGGCGAGATCGCCAAGCTCCTCGACACCGCGGCCAAGGGCAAGCTCGATCCGGCCGACTATGACCGCACTGTGAGCACGCTCCTCGCCTCAGGCGGCGATGCTCCGGTGATCACCAAGAAGCCCGAAGGGGCTTGGAGCCACGCGGTCGTGGACGCGAAGATGTGATTGATGCAGCCTCTCCCCGTGGACGGGGAGAGGCATCCTCACAGCCCTCATCCTGAGGAGGTGCGGAGCACCGTCTCGAAGGACGAGGGCGTCTCCAGCGGGCGCTGGACCCGCAATCCTCGTCCTTGGAGACGCTCGCTTCGCGAACACTCAGGATGAGGGTTGCTCAACGTCCCGTCGGTTCTCCAACCAAAAAACATTCAGGGGAGAGTCCCATGTCCCTATTCATCCGCGGCGGCACGGTGGTGAACGCCGATTTCAGCCGGCGGGCCGACGTGCTCGTGGAAGGCGAGCGCATCGTCGCGGTCGGCGAGAGCCTCGAAGCGCCGGCAGGCGCCGAGATCGTCGATGCGGGCGGAGCGCTCGTCATGCCGGGCGGCATCGATCCGCACACGCACATGGAACTGCTCTTCATGGGCACCGTGTCGGCCGACGACTTCGAATGGGGCACCAAGGCCGCGATTTCGGGCGGCACCACCACCATCGTGGATTTCTGCATCCCGGGGCCGAACCAGTCCCTCGTCGAGGCCTATCGCGACTGGCGCACGAAGTCCGAGAAGGCGGCGGGCGACTACTCCTATCACCTCGCCGTTACTTGGTGGTCGGATCAAGTCGAGCGGGAAATGGGCGAAATCGTCAACACGCACGGCGTGAACACCTTCAAGCATTTCATGGCCTACAAAGGCGCTCTGATGGTGGACGACGACGTGCTGTTCCGCTCCTTCAAGCGCTGCGCGGAACTCGGTGCCACCGCGCTCGTGCACGCGGAGAACGGCGACGTCGTCGCGCAGATGCAGGAGCGCTTCATCGCCGAAGGCAAGACCGGCCCGGAGTTCCACGCCTATTCGCGTCCTCCCGAAGTGGAAGGCGAAGCGGCGAACCGCGCCATCATGATCGCCGACATGGCGGGCTGCCCGCTCTACATCGTGCACACCTCCTGCAAGCAGGCACATGAAGCGATCGCGCGGGCGCGGGCCAATGGGCAGCGGGTGTTCGGCGAACCGCTGATCCAGCATCTCGTGCTCGACGAAACGGACTACCTCAACCGGAGCTGGGACCATGCGGCGCAGCGGGTCATGTCGCCGCCCTTCCGCCCAAAGGCGCATCAGGACAGCCTATGGGCCGGCCTGCAGGCAGGCTCGCTGCAGGTGGTCGCGACCGACCATTGCTCCTTCACGATGGATCAGAAGCGCACGGGCCTGAACGACTTCCGGATCATCCCGAACGGGACCGGCGGGCTCGAGGATCGCATGCCCGTCCTGTGGAGCGCGGGCGTCAACACCGGTCGCCTGACGCCGGAGGAGTTCGTAGCCGTGACCTCGGCTAACTCCGCGCGCATCCTCAACATGTACCCGCAGAAAGGCGTCATCATGCCGGGGGCCGATGCGGACATCGTGATCTGGGATCCGAAGGCGACGAAGACCATCTCGGCGAAGAACCAGATCAGCCGCATCGAGTACAACGTGTTCGAGGGCTACAAGCTCACGGGTCTGCCGGCGCGCGTCTACCTGCGCGGGCGGCTCGCCGCCGAAAACGGCGGGGTGCGCGCCGAGCGCGGCCAGGGCCGCTTCGTCGCCCGCCAGCCCCTCGCACCCTTCGCGGCCGCCCAGCGGCTATGGAAGCAGAACACGGCCCCGAAGGCGGTGGCGCGCTGATCGAGGAGCGACCCTCATCCTGAAGAGAGCACGCTGGCGCTGGTCTCGAAGGACGGGGGTCGCGGTCGCAGAGAGCATTGGAGACGCCCTCATCCTGAGATGCGCTCTGAAGAGCGCGTCTCAGGATGAGGGCTTCGGAAACGCGTCGAACGAGACCCACCATGCAGAACCTCACCATCAACCCGCAGCGCCTGTGGGACAGCCTCATGGAGACCGCCCGGATCGGCGGCACGGCGAAGGGCGGCATCTGCCGGCTGACGCTCACCGATCTCGACCGGGAGGTGCGCGACTGGTTTCGCCAGCAATGCGAGGCGCTGGGCTGTAACGTGACGGTCGACCAGGTCGGCAACATGTTCGCGTTCAAGCCCGGCAAGCGCTCCGACATCGAGCCGATCGCGATCGGCAGTCACCTCGACACGCAGCCCACGGGCGGCAAATTCGACGGCATCCTCGGCGTGCTCGGCGGTTTGGAGGCCCTGCGCACCATGAACGAGCTCGGCTACGAGACGAACGCGCCGTTGATGCTCGTGAACTGGACGAACGAGGAGGGCTCGCGCTTCGCCCCCGCCATGCTCGGATCCGGCGTCTATGCGGGCGTGTTCGACCGGGCCTACGCGGACAGCCGCGAGGACCGGCAGGGCGTGCGCTTCGCAGAAGCCATCGAGAGCATCGGGTATCGCGGCGAGGCGGCGCCGGGGGCCGTAACATTCGGGGCCATGTTCGAACTCCACATCGAGCAAGGCCCGATCCTCGAAGCCGAACGGAAGACGATCGGCGTCGTCACCGGTGTGCAAGGCATGCGCTGGTACGAGATCGAACTCACCGGCCGCGAGGCCCATACGGGCTCGACGCCCATGCACCTGCGCGCCAACGCGCTCCTCGGCGCCGCGCGAGTCATCGAACGCGTAAACGCCATCGCCCTGGAGCATGCGCCGTCAGCCGTCGGCACGGTGGGCCTTGTCGAGGTGAAGCCGAACTCACGGAACGTGATCCCCGGCCACGTCTTCTTCACGGTCGATTTCCGACACCCTGACGATGCCGTGCTCGATGAGATGGAGGCCAAGCTCATGCGAGCCGTCGAGGAGATCGCCCGCGAGATCGGCCTCGAAGCCGCGCCGAAGAAGGTGTGGGACTCGCCCGCCGTGCGCTTCGACCCGGACTGCATCGCGGCCGTGCGCAAGGGCACCGAAAAAGCGGGCTACCCGACGCGGGACATGGTCTCGGGGGCGGGTCACGACGCGGCCTATATCGCGCGCGTTGCGCCGACGACCATGATCTTCGTGCCCTGCGAAGGGGGCCTCAGCCACAACGAGGCGGAGAGCACCACCTTCGACGAATGCGCCGCCGGCGCCCAGGTGCTGCTCAACGCGGTCCTCGAATATGACGGCCGGTTCGCCCAGGGCTGAGGGTCAGCCCTGGCGCAGCGCCTTCCAAGCAACGGCGAAAGCCCTTGCATTCCGTCCGACCTCGTCCACCGGCATCGCGGGCGTGAACAGGGCGGAGCCGAGGCCGAAGCCGTCCGCGCCGGCGGCGACGTAAGGCGCCATGGTCTCCGGCTTGATCCCGCCCACCGGCACCACGATGGCGTCCTTGGGCAGAACGGCGCGCCAGGCCTTGACCACCTGCGGCGGGATCGCCTCGGCCGGGAAGATCTTGATGGCGTCGGCGCCCGCCTGGAGAGCGGCGAAAGCCTCCGTGGGCGTCGCGACGCCGGGCGTGCACAGCATCCCCAGTTCCTTGGCCCGGCGGATCACGGCGGTGTCGGCATGCGGCATGACAATGAGCGTTCCGCCCGCGTCCCGCACGCGATTCGCGTTGTCGGGATCGAGCACGGTTCCGGCGCCGACGAGCACGCTTGACGGCATGGTCCGGGACAGGGTCTCGATGCTGCGCAGGGGTTCGGGCGAGTTCAGCGGCACCTCGATGACGCGGAACCCGGCCTCCACGAGAGCGTGGCCGGTTGCCTCCGCGAATTCAGGCTTGAGGCCGCGCAGGATCGCCACCAGGGGAAGCGGGTCGAGATACGGGCGCAAGGTTTGGGTCATGGGGGAGGGTGCCTCAAGTCGAACGGGTGGATGGACTCGAGCCTGCATGTAGCGGGATGGGCGCCGCTAGGGGAGGGGGCCGCCGCCCATCTGGCCCTCGACGTCGCTCAAGCTTCGGTCTAGACGCCGATCATGAGCGATCGCAAAGCCTTCAAGGGCCCAAGGCGCATTCCCGGCCTCGACCGGATCGACCGGGCGATCCTCGCCGCCCTGCGGGAGAACGGCCGGATGACCTATCAGGCTCTGTCCGAGCGGGTCGGCCTCTCGGCGAGACCCTGCCTCGAGCGGGTGAGGCGCCTTGAGGAGCGGGGTGTCATCCGTGGCTATGCGGCTCTCGTCGACCCGGCAGCCCTCGGCCACGACATCGTGGCGCTTGCGGAGATCGCCATGCGCGACCCCTCGGCCGTCGCCCGCCAGCGTTTGGAGCGGGCGCTTGCCGCTCATCCTTGCGTGGTGGAACTGCAGGTGGTGAACGGTGAATACGACTACGTCGCCCGGATCGTGTCGCCCTCCCTCGCCGCCTACGAGAGGCTGACCGCCGACTTCCTGGCCGATCTCGCCTTCGGCATCGCCCGGATCCACACCACCTTCGTTCTGAAGACGTTGAAGGAGTTCGATGGATATCCCGTCAACGACAGCCAAGATTAGCCCTTCGGGCCGCTCCCACGACAGATTCTGTCGCGCCCTCAGCTCAGAACAGCCCCGACGGCGGTGGTTTCCCTTGTACAATCCGGCCGGAGGGTGAGCGCATGGGCTATATCGATTTCGAGAGAACCGTCACGGCTCAGAACTACGAGCCGCTGCCCATCGTGCTGCGGGAGGCCAAGGGCGTTTGGGTGACCGACACCGAGGGCAGGCGCTACCTCGACATGATGAGCGCCTACTCGGCCGTCAGCATGGGCCACGGCCATCCGCGCATCCTCAACGCCATGATGGAGCAGGCTTCGACCCTCGCCGTCACGAGCCGCGCCTACCACACGGAACTCCTCGGCCCCTTCCTCGACAAGCTCGTCCGGCTCGCCGGCCTCGATACGGCCTTGCCGATGAACACCGGCGCGGAGGCCGTCGAGACCGCCATCAAGGCGGCGCGCCGCTGGGGCTATAGGGTCAAGGGCATTGCCCGCGACCGCGCCGAGATCATCGTGGCGGAGAACAATTTTCACGGCCGCACCACCGCCATCGTCGGCTTCTCGTCCGACGAATCTTACCGAGACGGCTTTGGACCCTTCACGGGCGGGTTCCGGCAGGTCCCGTTTGGGGACGCGGCTGCCGTCGCCGCCGCGATCACGCCGAACACTTGCGCGGTGCTGATCGAACCGATCCAGGGCGAGGCCGGCATCGTCGTGCCGCCGGAGGGATACCTGCGGGAGTTGCGCGCGATCTGCGACGAGCGGCGCGTGCTCCTCATCTTCGACGAGGTGCAGTCAGGCCTTGGGCGCACCGGCCGGTGGTTCGCCCACCAGCACGAGGGCATTCGACCCGATGGGCTCGTCCTCGGCAAGGCCCTCGGCGGCGGCGTCTACCCGGTCTCCGCCTTCGTCGGCACCCGGGAGGTGATGCAGATGTTCAACCCCGGATCCCACGGCTCCACCTTCGGCGGCAACGCCCTGGCTGCGCGGATCGGCCTCGAAGCGCTCGACGTGATCGAGGAAGAGGACTTGGTCGGACGCTCGGCGGAGCTCGGCGCCTACATGCTCGACCGGCTTCGCTCCATGCGCAGCAACATCGTCCGCGAGGTGCGAGGGCGGGGCCTCTGGGCCGGGGTGGAGATCGATCCCGAAGGGGTCTCGGCCCGCTCCGTCTGCGATGCGCTCGCCGCCGAGGGTGTGCTGTCGAAGGACACCCACGGCACGGTGCTGCGCTTCGCCCCGCCTCTCACGATCACCCGCGAGGAGCTCGATTGGGGCATGGAGCGGATCGAGCGTGTTTTCGCGCGCGCCCTGTGAGAGCCGCGGCAGGGCTTTCGACAGGTCGGACGCCGGGATGAGGACGGACCGCGCCTTTGGGCGCAGGCGCCCTCAGGTCGGATTGCGGCGCAGGCACACCTGAGCCGCCTCGGTCACCTTCGTCGCGAGGCTGGGGTCGGCCTCGTTCGCGATGACGCGGGCAAAATCGCCGGTGCTCTTCAGTCGGTCCGCCACGCAGGGGCAAAAGGTCCGGCACATGGCAGGATTTCCGCTCTGGCGTTCGCAATCGGCGCGGCACTGCCCGACGAAAACGGCCGTCGAGTTCGGACCCGTCAGGGCGAGCACTCCGTAGAGAACCGCGAGCAGCACCGGCTGGTGAATGAGATAAATCGCCAGGCTGTGACGGCCCATCCGAGCGAGCCCGCGTCCGAGAGCCCCCCCCGGGCGCCACTGGGCAAGACCCATGGTCTCGCCCCGGCCGAGGAACAGGCGACCGATCTCCAGGCCGACGAGGACCGCGCCGAACCAGGGCAGCAGGGGGACGTAGTCGTTCGTCAGCGGATCCTCCGACCCGAGCCCGAGCCAGTCGAGCGCCGGATGGTCGAGGGCCGGCTGGGTCAAGATGAGTGGAGCGGCAAAGCTTGAAGCTGCCGCAGCCGCGATGAGCCACCCTGGAACCCGCAGGAACGCCAGGGCAAGCACGCTGCTGACCGCAATGCAGTGCAGGATGCCGAAGAAGATATAACTCTGCGGAAAGGCAAGAACGGTGACGAGCGTGACGGCGAGGGCCGCCCCTCCCACCTTCGCGAGCCGCTTCAGGAAGGCCGAACGCCGGAAGCCGCTCGCATGGGCGAGGGCCAGGCCGATGCCGACCAGCGTGAGGAACGAGCCAGCAATGGCGCGCGCGAACCAGTTCCAGGCGGGGTCGCCGATGATGCTGCCCGGGATGAGCCGCAGGAAGCTGAGGTCCCACGCGAAGTGGTAGATCACCATCGCGACGATGGCGATGCCGCGGGCGACGTCGATCGCGTCCCAGCGTCGGAGAGCCGTGAGGTGAGGGGAGGACGCGTTCACGGCCTCGTTCTAGTGCGGCCCCGAGCCTCTGGCGAATCCAGCGGACTTATCGCGGTCACTCGTTCCGGGGTCCTGCGCGCGAATCCCTCTCGAAACCCGGCGAGGGATGGCGGGGTCGGCCCGAACCGCCCATACTCCACCCATGACCCCAGCCGATGCCATCGCGGAGATGCGCGCCCTCATCCGCGGATCCCGCAGCGTGGTCGCCTTCACGGGCGCCGGCATCTCGACGGAGAGCGGCATCCCGGATTTCCGCTCGCCCAACTCCCCCTGGATGCGGCACAAGCCGATCCCGTTCGAGCAGTTCATAGGGAGTGCCGCGGCGCGCCGGGAGGCCTGGCGGCGCAAGTTCGCCATGGACGACCTTTATTGGGGTGCCCAGCCGAGCACCGGCCACCATGCGCTCGCGGCGCTCGTCGCCTCCGGCAAGATGCCCGGCATCATCACCCAGAATATTGACGGGTTGCACCAGGCTTCCGGCGTACCGCCAGAGCGCGTGGTGGAACTGCACGGCAACGGCACCTATGCCCATTGCCTGTCCTGCGGCCGGCGCTTTGAACTCGGGCACGTGCGCGAGCGGTTCGAAGCCACCGGCGAGGCGCCCGCCTGTTCGGCATGCGGAGGCGTCGTCAAGGCAGCGACGATCTCCTTCGGGCAGGAGATGCCCGCGGAACCGATGCGGCGGGCGCAGGAGCTGACCCTCCGCTGCGATCTCTTCCTGGCGATCGGCTCGTCGCTCGTGGTCTATCCCGCGGCCGGATTTCCGATCGTGGCGAAGCGGAATGGCGCTCGCCTCGTCATCGTCAACCGCGAACCGACGGAGTTGGACGCGGTCGCCGACCTCGTTGTCCTTGCGGAAATTGGTGACGCCTTCTCAGGCCTTGTGTCGCGCGAGGGCGACACCTCGGCGGAACCTTGGGGTCCGTGATTGCCACAGCCGCTTTCCGACTTCCCCGGAATCTCGACAGTGTTATCCTTCCATTAAGGATCACGCGGCGTGATTCGATTGTCGGGTTTGTTCATGTCTGACGATTACAGTTCAAGTTCGTTCGATGCGAAGGTTGCGTTGGGCGCCTTCGATCGCTCCCGCCGCGAGGCGCCCCAGGACCTCTCCGGCGAAAACGCTCTCGACCTCGTCCAGGTCAGCGGACGCATCAAGTGGTTCGACGTAGCCAAGGGCTTCGGCTTCATCGTGCCGGATAACGGCATGTCGGATGTGCTCCTGCATATCACCTGCCTGCGGCGCGACGGGTATCAGAGCGCCAACGAAGGCGCCCGCATCGTCGTCGAGGCGGTGCAGCGCCCCCGCGGCCTCCAGGCGTTCCGCATCCTTTCGCTCGACGAATCGACCGCCCTTCACCCGTCCGAACTGCCGCTGCCGCGCACGCATGTGCAGGTAACGCCGACGAGCGGGCTCGAGAAGGCAACGGTCAAGTGGTTCAACCGCCTCCGCGGTTTCGGCTTCGTCAGCCGGGGCGACGGAACGCCGGATATCTTCGTCCACATGGAGACCCTGCGGCGCTACGGCATCGCGGAGCTGAAGCCCGGCGAGCAGGTCTATGTCCGCTTCGGCGATGGTTCGAAGGGCCTCATGGCGGCGGAGGTCCGCCTCGTCGATACGGCGCTCCCACACTCCCATTGAGGGCGCCGGTGCCAAGGATCGTAGCGGCTCTCGGCCTTTGGCTCGCCCTGGCCGGGGCGGCGCTTGCCCAGACCTTCGAGCCTCTCACCATCGTCACAGCGGGCGGTCAGCGCCATGCCTTTCAGGTGGAGGTCGCCCGCAACGATCAGGACCGCGCCCAGGGTCTGATGTACCGGCGCTCCATGGCTCCGGACCGAGGCATGCTGTTCGACTTCGCCAAGGTCGAACCTGTGTCCATGTGGATGCAGAACACCTATTTATCGCTCGACATGCTGTTCATCCGGGCGGACGGCACCATCGCCCGGATCGCCGCCAACACCGAACCCTTGTCCACCCGAACGATCGCGTCGGGCGAACCGGTGCTCGCCGTTCTCGAGCTCAATGCAGGCACCGCTTCGCGCCTTGGCATCAAGGCTGGCGACCGCGTGGAGCATCCAGTCTTTAAGCCTTGACCGCCTTCGGTGCCCTGCGGACGAGCGGCACAACGCGATGATGGCCCCATGAACCAGCCGGGCTTCAGCGGTCTCGACCTCGCCACGTACTTAGTAGCCCTGGTCTACCTGGCCAACTTTTTCGCACTCTCTGCCGTTGCAGCCCGCGCAACGGGCCGTTCGGTCTGGCTGCTCCACCGGGCCGACGTGCCCGGTCAGCGCCTGACGGCGCTGGTGTTCCGGGGCAGCTTCGCCGTCGCTTTCCTGTGGCCCGGCTTGCGCCTCTTGGCCGAGGCCGCGGGCTTCGCGCTCGGGACCCCAGTCTGGGCGCCGGGCTGGTTCGTGTCCTTCTGCGGCCACGTTCTCGTTGCCGTGGGGGCGTCCGTCGCGCTCCTTTCCCAGCATCACATGGGTCAGGCGTGGCGGATCGGGGCTGCCGAAGGCGAGCAGGGTCCGGACCTCGTTGAGAGCGGACCTTTCGCTCTCTCCCGCAATCCGGTCTTCGTCGGCCAAGCGGTTCTCCTCCTCGGGCTCCTGTTCGCCTTTCCGGATCCCGTGCAGGCGGCTGCCGCCCTGGGAGCCTGGCTTGCCATGCATCGCCAGGTGCTCATCGAGGAGCGGGTGCTGCGGGCGTCGTTCGGGGCGCGCTACGACGCCTATGCGACGCGCGTCCCCCGTTGGCTCCGGTTCCGCTCCGGAGCCCCGGGCGATTGAGGCTCGCCGGGGCCGAGAACCCGTTGTCGCTCCCGCGAGTTCCGTTCTTGTGGATCGTACCCTTGCGAACCACGTTCCCAAACAGTAGGAAACGCAAGCCGTTGGCCATGTCGGGGTGTAGCGCAGTCTGGTAGCGCATCTGCTTTGGGACAAGATGGCCACCCA
>JAESFT010000244.1_pt1 | contig 48563 bp, 48 predicted proteins | sample 9269451 | NCBI WGS metagenome assembly JAESFT01 (sample SAMN14502557, study PRJNA617106) | algae metagenome | isolation source: Scytonema hyalinum WJT4-NPBG1 and co-occurring heterotrophs from well... | place: USA: Mojave Desert, Joshua Tree National Park, California | collected 2006-05-25
ATCGACAAGCATGTGGGCAGCCGTGTTCGGATGCGTCGGATGCTGATTGGGATGAGCCAGGAGAAGCTGGGGGAGGCTCTGAAGATCACCTTCCAGCAGGTGCAGAAGTACGAGAAGGGCACCAACCGGGTCTCCGCCTCCCGCCTCCAGCAGATCGCTCAGGTCCTCGGCGTCACGATCAGCTACTTCTACGAGGGAGCCCCGGTGGAAGGGGAGGCCGGCGGCTTCGCGGAGGGGTCGTCCCCGCCCTACATCGCCGACTTCATGGCGAGCCAGGACGGCCTTCAACTCATGAAGGCCTTCACGCGCATCAAGGACGCCCGCATCCGCCGCACCATCGTGGAGCACGTGAAGGCTCTCGCGGGCGAGGAAGCGGAAGAGGGCTAGTTCCGGCCGCGTCCGCTCTGCCGTTGCGGGGCGGCCGAACAGTTCCGGGGACCTATAGGCGAGGCAGGTTGACGCGGGCCGCATCATGCGCGCCTTACCATTTGTTCGTCATATCGAACGTATCCTGTGGATCGCCTTGACCTGTCCGGCTGCCTGCGGCATGGACGGCGCGGTCCGTTGAGGACCGGCCGGACGCGGTTCGGCGTATTGAATTCAGGCGGCCGTGGAGCCGCCGGCAAGAGGCCTCGAGTGCCTCGCATCCAGACCGAAGGGGCAAGTCCGTGCCGCGCTCAAGCTATCTGTTCACCAGCGAATCCGTCTCCGAAGGCCATCCCGACAAGGTCTGCGACCGCATCTCGGACGAGGTCGTCGATCTCTTCTTCACCACCGCGCTGAAGGAGGGCTTCGATCCCTGGCAGGTGCGCGTGGCCTGCGAGACGCTCGCCACCACGAACCGCCTCGTGATCGCGGGCGAGTACCGCGGCCCCCGCTCGGTCACCAAGGACCTCGTCGCCCACGTGGCGCGCCTGGCGGTGCGGGACATCGGCTACGAGCAGGAAGGCTTCCACTGGGGCGACGCGGATGTGGAGGTGCTCCTCCACAGCCAGTCCGCCGACATCGCGGTCGGCGTCGATTCCACGGCCAACAAGGAAGAGGGCGCGGGCGACCAGGGCATCATGTTCGGTTATGCCTGCGACGAGACCCCGGAGCTGATGCCGGCTCCGATCCTCTACGCCCACAAGATCCTCGAGAACCTCGCCAAGGCGCGCAAGACCAAGGCCAACGGCGGCGCCTATCTCGGCCCCGACGCCAAGAGCCAGGTGACGGTGCGCTACGAGAACGGCAAGCCCGTCGGCGTGACCCAGATCGTGGTCTCGACCCAGCACGTGGAGAGCCGCGGGGGCAAGGACCTCACCTCGGCCGACGTGCGCGAGATCGTGGAGCCCTACGTGCGTCAGGCGCTGCCTCAGGGCTGGATCTCCAACGAGACCGTCTGGCACGTGAACCCCACGGGCAAGTTCGTGATCGGCGGTCCGGACGGCGACACGGGCCTCACCGGCCGCAAGATCATCGTGGACACCTACGGCGGCGCGGCCCCGCACGGCGGCGGCGCGTTCTCCGGCAAGGATCCCACCAAGGTGGACCGCTCGGCCGCCTACGCGGCGCGGTATCTGGCCAAGAACGTGGTGGCGGCGGGCCTCGCCGGGCGCTGCACGATCCAGCTCTCCTACGCGATCGGCGTGGCGAAGCCCCTGTCGATCTACGCCAACCTGCACGGCACGGGCCAGGTGGACGAGGGGCGGCTCGAGGGCGTGCTCATGGACGTGATGGACCTCTCGCCCCGCGGCATCCGCACCCATCTCGATCTCAACAAGGCGATCTACGCCAAGACCGCCTCTTACGGCCACTTCGGCCGCGCGGCGCAGAACGACGGCTCCTTCTCCTGGGAGAAGGTGGACCTCGTGCCGGCCTTGAAGTCCGCCCTCGCGTAAGGAGTCGAAACGCGCCCGTGAGCCCAGATCAGGACCCCACGGGCGCGTCCCCCGACAGCACGGAAGGCGGCGCGTTTTACGGACGCCGCAAGGGGAAAACCCTCAGGCCAGGACAGGAGCGCCTCGTCGCGACCGTCCTGCCGCGCCTGCGCGTGGATCCCGCCGACCCCCTCGCCGGGATCGAAGCCTACGAGACCCTGCACCTCGAGATCGGCTTCGGCGGCGGCGAACACCTCGCGGCTGCAGCCCGCGCCAACCCGGACACCGGCTTCATCGGCTGCGAGCCTTATCTGAACGGCATGGCGAAGCTTCTCGCCGTGGTGGAGGCCGAGGACCTCGCCAATGTGCGGGTGTGGGACGACGACGTCACCAAGCTCCTGCCCCGCCTGCCCGACGCCGCCTTCGACCGGGTGGTGATCCTCTATCCCGACCCCTGGCCCAAGCGCCGCCAGCGCAAGCGCCGCCTCGTCTCCGACGACACCCTCGCGGCCCTGGCCCGCATCCTGAAGCCCGGCGGAACCCTGCGCTTTGCCAGCGACATCGACGATTACATCGGCTGGGTGCTCGTGCGGGCGCTGCGCTCCGACGATTTCCGCTGGACGGCGCAAGGCCCCGACGATTGGCGCCGCCCCTGGGACGGCTGGCCCGGCACGCGCTACGAGGCCAAGGCCCTGCGCGAGGGCCGCGTGCCGTCCTACCTCACCTTCGAGCGGGTCGCCGGCTAAGCTCGAACAGCGTTGCGGCGCGCGTTCAGACTTGCGTTTTGGCTCCGGAATTGGTACCTAATCGCCGTCAGCTCTGGTTGCAGCGTTAAGCTGCGGTTCGTGAGTGGGCCCCCCGGGGTCCGCTCTTTTTTGTTTCTGGGCCCCGGGCTGACCGAGCAGCAGAGCTGAAAACGGCAGCGATGAGCGACAACGAAAAGCGTCTGATCACCGAATCCGGCGTGGCGGCCCGCGTCACAGCCATCATCGAACCCGTGGTCGAGGACCTCGGCTTCCGCCTCGTGCGCGTGAAGGTCACGGGCACCAACGGCTGCACCGTCCAGATCATGGCCGAGCGGCCCGACGGCACCATGTCGGTGGCCGATTGCGAGACCGTGAGCCGGGCGATCTCGCCGGTGCTCGATCTCGAGGACCCGATCGGCCGCGCCTATTACCTCGAAGTCTCCTCGCCCGGCATCGACCGGCCGATGGTGCGCGCCAGCGATTTCGACCGCTGGGCCGGCTACGAGGTGAAGATCGAGATGGCCGTGCCCGTGGAGGGCCGCAAGCGCTACCGCGGCCTCATCCGCGGCGTCGAGGGCAGCCGGGTCGCCATCGAATTGCCGGACGTGAAGGCGGGCGAGGAGGCCCTCGTGCATCTCAACCTCGCCGATCTCGGCGAGGCGCGCCTCGTGCTCACCGACGAACTCATCCGCGAATCCTTGCGCCGCGGCACCGCTCCCGCAGAGGACGAAGCCGAGGACGACGAAGCCGAAACCGCGCCGGACACACCGGGGCGGGCTCACTAAACCTCCATCAAATCGAACGTTTTAGGGAGAAACCCCGATGGCCGTCAGCGCCAACAGGCTGGAACTCTTGCAGATCGCGGACGCGGTCGCGCGCGAGAAGGTGATCGACAAGCAGATCGTGCTCGACGCCATGGCGGACGCGATCGCCAAGGCCGCCCGCTCGCGCTACGGCGCCGAAACGGACGTGCATGCGGAGATCCACCCGAAGACGGGCGAGCTTCGCCTCTCGCGCCACCTGCTCGTCGTGGACGATGCGGCGGTCGAGAACGACTCGCGCGAGATCCCGATCTCGGAAGCGCGCAAGCGCAACCCGGCCGCGCAGATCGGCGACGCCATCTCCGAAACCCTGCCGCCGTTCGATTTCGGCCGCATCGCCGCGCAATCGGCGAAGCAGGTGATCGTCCAGAAGGTGCGCGACGCCGAACGCGACCGGCAGTACCAGGAGTACAAGGACCGCATCGGCGAGGTCGTGAACGGCGTCGTGAAGCGCGTCGAATACGGCAACGTGATCGCGGACCTCGGCCGTGGCGAAGCCATCGTGCGCCGCGACGAGCTCATCCCCCGCGAGACCTTCCGTCCGGGCGACCGCATCCGCGCCTACCTCTTCGACGTGCGCCGCGAGACGCGCGGACCGCAGATCTTCCTCTCCCGCACCCATCCGCAGTTCATGGCGAAGCTCTTCGCCCAGGAAGTGCCGGAGATCTACGACGGCATCGTCGAGGTGAAGGCCGTGGCCCGCGATCCGGGCTCCCGCGCCAAGATCGCCGTGACCTCGCGCGATTCCTCCATCGACCCCGTCGGCGCCTGCGTCGGCATGCGCGGCTCCCGCGTCCAGGCGGTGGTGGGCGAATTGCAGGGCGAGAAGGTGGACATCATCCCCTGGTCGGTCGATCAGGCCACCTTCATCGTGAACGCGCTCCAGCCCGCAGAAGTCGTGAAGGTGGTGCTCGACGAGGAAGCCGACCGCATCGAGGTGGTGGTTCCCGACGACCAGCTCTCGCTCGCCATCGGCCGCCGCGGCCAGAACGTGCGCCTGGCCTCGCAGCTCACCGGCTGGGACATCGACATCCTCACCGAGGCCGAGGAGTCGGAGCGCCGCCAGAAGGAATTCGCGGCTCGCACCGAGCTCTTCATGAACGCCCTCGACGTGGACGAGGTGGTGGGCCAGCTCCTCGCGTCCGAAGGCTTCCGCTCGGTCGAGGAACTCGCCTATGTGGAACCCCAGGAAGTCGCCAACATCGAGGGCTTCGACGAGGACACCGCGGCCGAGATCCAGGCCCGCGCCCAGGAATACCTCGCCCGCATCGAAGCCGAGCAGGAGGGACGCCGCCAGGAACTCGGCGTCGCGGACGAGCTCAAGGACGTGGACGGCGTCACGACGCCGATGCTGGTGGCCTTCGGCGAGAACGACATCAAGACCGTCGAGGACCTCGCGGGCTGCGCCACGGACGATCTCGTGGGCTGGACGGAAGGCCGCGGCCCCGAGGCCGTCCGCCACAAGGGGGCGCTCGACGGCTTCGAGCTCTCCCGCACGGATGCGGAAGCCATGATCATGGCGGCGCGCGTGAAGGCCGGCTGGATCGAGGCCCCGGTGGAAACCGAGGGCACCGAGGAAGAGGCCGAGACGGAAGCGCAACCGACGTAAAAAACAGGCGAATGGTGAGTGGCGAATAGCGAGTGGAAGAGCCGGGTTAGCCCGGTTCTTACCCGAGCCACTGCCCCCACCATTCGCCACTCACCACTCGCTACTCACCCGTTCCATGCCCCGCCACGAGCCCGAGCGCACCTGTATCGTGACCCGCGAGGCGAAGGCGCCCGCGGACATGATCCGCTTCGTGCTTGCCCCGGGTGGCGAGGTGGTGCCGGATCTGAGGCACAAGCTCCCCGGCCGCGGCGTGTGGGTGACGGCCACGCGGGGAATGGTAGCCGAGGCCGTGAAGCGGCGCCTGTTCAGCCGCGCCTTCAAGGCGGAGGTGAAGGCGGCGCCAGGCTTGGCCGACGATGTCGCGGCGGCGCTGCGCACCGACCTGCGCCAGTTCCTATCGCTCGCCAACAAGGCGGGCCAGGTGGTGACCGGATTCGGCAAAGTGGAGTCCACCATCGCCGAAAAGCCGCTCGTCGCCCTTATTCATGCCACGGAAGCGGCCGATGACGGGCGGCGAAAGCTGACGAACGCCTTGAGAAAACGGTTCGGCGACGCCATATCGGGTGTCCCGGTCATTACCGATTTGTCGGGAGACGAATTGGATTTGGCATTGGGCCGGTCTCATGTGATACATGCTGCCCTCGTCGCGGGTGCCGGGAGCGACGGCTTTCTCATGCGTTGGCGTCGTTACCGCAGCTTCTGCGGCGGCGAAGCCGATCAGGCTGGGTCCCCCGAGGGGTCCGGCGACCCCGATGATTTGAGACCCTCAGGATCCGAACTGAATGAGTGACACCAAGAACCCGGGCGACAAGACGCTGCATATGTCGCCCAAGACGCTGACGCTGAAGCGCCCCGTCGAGCAAGGCGTGGTGCGCCAGAGCTTCTCCCATGGCCGCTCCAAGGCGGTTGTGGTCGAGACGGTGAAGCGTCGCGTCGTGGGTCCGGGCACTGCCCCGCCCGCCAAGGAGGCGCCCGCTCCCCAGGCGCCCGCCGCGAAGGCGGCGCCCCAGCCGGCACCGGCTCCGGCTGCCCCGCCGGCGGCAGCGGCCGCTCCGGCTGCCGCCCCCCGCGCGCCTGCGCCGGCCGCGCGCCCTGCCGCGGCCGCATCGAACGCCGCCCGTTCGGGGGTGGTGCTCCGCACCCTTTCGGATCAGGAGCGCGACGCCCGCGCGAGCGCTCTCGCCGATGCCAAGCGCCGCGAGGAAGAGGATCGCCGCGTCCAGGAGGACGAGGCGAAGCGCCGTGCCGATCGGGAGGCCAGCGAAGCCAAGGAGCGCGCCGCCGCCGAGGCCCGCAAGCGCGAGGAAGAGGATCGCCGCCGCCAGGAAGACGAGCGCAAGCGTCGCGCCGAGGACGAGGCTCGCCGCCGCCTGGGCGAAGAGGCCGTGCCCCAGCGTGCGGCCCCCACCGCCGCCGAGGCCCGCGCGGCCTCGCCCGTCACCCGGGCGCTCGATGCACGCAAGCCCCAGAACCTGAATTTCATGGCCCGTCCGGCCCCCGCTCCGGCGGCGCCGACGCGCACGGAAACCGCGAAGCCCGCCGGTGCTGCGCCCGCCGCAGCGGCCCGCCCGGCTCCGGGCGCGGCTGCGCGCACCGCCACGGACGACGACGCTCCGCGGACCCTGCGCCGTCCGGGCGTCGCCGCGAAGCCCGCGGCCGTGCCGAAGGCCCCCAAGGCCGCTCCCGGCGAGGAGCGCCGCCGCGGCCGCCTGACGCTCGCCACCGCCACCTCCGGCGAGGACGAGCGCACCCGCTCGCTCGCGGCCTTCCGCCGCCGCAACCAGCGTCTGCTCGGCCACCGCAATGTGGAGCAGAAGGAAAAGATCGCCCGTGAGGTGGTCATTCCGGAGACGATCACGATCCAGGAGCTCGCGAACCGCATGTCGGAGCGCGGCGTGGACGTGATCAAGATGCTCATGAAGCAGGGCCAAATGCACAAGATCACGGACGTGATCGATGCGGACACGGCTCAGCTCATCGCCGAGGAACTCGGCCACACGGTGAAGCGCGTCGCGGAATCGGACGTCGAGGAAGGCCTCTTCGACACCCCGGACGTGGACGATCACCTGGAGTCGCGCCCGCCCGTCGTGACCATCATGGGCCACGTCGACCACGGCAAGACCTCGCTGCTGGATGCGATCCGCAAGACCAACGTGGTCTCGGGCGAGGCCGGCGGCATCACCCAGCATATCGGCGCCTATCAGGTGACCTCGCCGCTCGGCGGCAAGATCACCTTCATCGACACGCCCGGCCACGCGGCGTTCACGGCCATGCGCGCCCGCGGCGCCAAGGTCACGGACATCGTGGTGCTCGTGGTGGCGGCCGATGACGGCGTCATGCCCCAGACCGCAGAAGCGATCTCCCACGCCAAGGCCGCGCGGGTTCCGCTCATCGTGGCGATCAACAAGGTCGACAAGCCCGACGCCAACCCGCAGCGGGTGCGCACCGAGCTCCTCAACCACGAGATCGTGGTGGAATCCATGGGTGGCGACACCCTCGAATTCGAGGTGTCTGCGAAGACAGGCCAGGGCCTCGAAGATCTCCTCGGCGGCTTGCAGCTGCAGTCGGAAATCCTGGAGCTGCGCGCCAATCCGGACCGTCCCGCCGAAGGCACCGTCATCGAGGCGAAGCTTGATCGCGGCCGTGGTCCCGTGGCCACCGTGCTCGTGCAGCGCGGGACGCTCCGCACCGGCGACATCGTGGTGGCCGGCGCCGAATGGGGCCGCGTCCGCGCCCTCGTGAACGATCTCGGCGAAGGCATCAAGGAGGCCGGTCCCTCGGTTCCGGTCGAGGTGCTGGGCTTCAACGGCACCCCGGAAGCGGGCGATCGCGTCGCCGTGGTGGAATCGGAAGCCCGTGCCCGCGAGGTCACCGAGTATCGTCAGCGCCAGAAGCGCGATCTGCAGGCCGCTCGCGGCACCGGTTCGCGCACGCTCGCCGAGATGATGCGCGACCTCAAGGAGGGCGCCGGCCGCAAGGAATTCGCGCTCGTCGTCAAGGGCGACGTGCAGGGTTCAGTGGAAGCCATCGTCAACGCGCTCGAAAAGGCCGGCAACGAAGAGGTTGCGGCCCGCGTGCTGCATTCGGGCGTCGGCGGCATCACGGAATCCGACATCACGCTTGCCGGCGCGTCCGGTGCCGTGGTGCTCGGCTTCAACGTCCGCGCCCATAAGGAAGCCCGCGAGGCGGCCGAGCGGGCGGGGGTCGAGATCCGCTACTACAACATCATCTACGACCTCGTGGATGACGTGAAGGCGGCCATGTCGGGCCTCCTCGCCCCCACGCTCCGCGAGGAGCGCCTCGGCGAAGCCCAGATCCTCGAGATCTTCAACGTCTCGAAGGTCGGCAAGATCGCGGGTTGCCGCGTCCTCGACGGCGTGGTCCAGCGCGGCGCCCATGTGCGCCTGATCCGCGACAACGTGGTGATCCACGAAGGCCGGCTCTCGCAGCTCAAGCGCTTCAAGGACGATGCGCGCGAGGTCACCGCGGGCCAGGAATGCGGTATGTCCTTCGAGACCTACCAGGACATGCGCGTCGGCGACGTGATCGAGTGCTACCGCGTGGAAGAGGTGAAGCGGTCGCTGTAAGCCGCCCGCTTCGGCTAGGAACTCACGATGGCCGGGCTCGTCCCGGCCATCTCGTTTTGAAGGATCCGGTCCAATCCCGGAGGACAGACCATGGCTAAACGTTTCGAACAATCCACCGGACCCTCGCAGCGCCAGCAGCGCGTGGCCGAACTCGTGCGGCATGCCCTCGCCGAGGTGCTCGCCCGCGGCGACATCCAGGACGACGTGATCACGCGCCACGTGATCACCATCCCCGAGGTGCGCATGTCGCCCGATCTCAAGCTCGCGACGGCCTATGTGATGCCGCTCGGCGGGCGAGACGAGACCGCAGTGATCCAGGCGCTCGAGCGCCACAAGAAGGTGCTGCGCCAGGAGGTGGCCCGCCGGGTAAACCTCAAATTCGCTCCCGAGCTGCGCTTTCGCCGCGACGACAGCTTCGACGAGGCGGCCCGCATCGACGCGCTGCTGCGGAGCGAGAAGGTCCGCCGGGACACGGCGCCCGACGATTCTGCCGAAGACAACGACGAATAGGGCTGCCCCATGAACCAGGACGACCCGCAGCGCCGGCATCACGACCCGGTGACGGGCGAGAGCGCGCCTCAACGGCCCGACAATCGCATGCCCCACGACGGCCCGAGCCGCCGGCACCACGACCGCCCGAAGAAGCGCGACGTGAACGGCTGGATCGTCCTCGACAAGGGCGTCGGCATGACCTCGACCCATGCGGTCGCGGCGGTGAAGCGGGCGCTTTCGGCGAAGAAGGCCGGCCATGCAGGGACCCTCGACCCCCTGGCCTCCGGCATCCTCCCGATTGCCCTCGGCGAAGCCACGAAAACCGTGCCCTTCGTGATGGACGGGCGCAAATCCTATGTGTTCACCGTGGAATGGGGCACGGAAACCGACACCGACGATGCCGAGGGCCGTGTCGTCGAAGCCACCGGCCAGGTGCCGGAGCGCGCGGCCGTGGAGGCGCTCCTGGGGCGATTCACGGGCTCCATCCAGCAGGTGCCGCCGCGCTTTTCCGCCATCAAGATCCAGGGGGAGCGCGCCTACGACCTCGCCCGGGATGGCGAGGTGGTGGAATTGCAGCCCCGCACCGTCGAGATCGACCGGCTGGCCGTGGTGGCCCATGAGGGCAACCGCTCCGTGCTGGAGGCCGATTGCGGCAAGGGCACCTATGTGCGCGCCATCGCCCGCGACCTCGGTCGGGCCCTCGGCTGCCTCGGCCATATCGCCGCGCTGCGTCGAACGCGGGTGGGGCCCTTCGCGGAGGCCGATGCGGTGGCGGTGGACGACGTCGCCGCCGATCCGGCCGCCCTGCGCGCCGTGGAGACGGCGCTCTCCGAAATCCCCTCGATCGCGGTGAGCCGCGACATGGCGGGGCGCCTGATGCGCGGCCAGTCCATCATCCTGCGCGGCCGCGACGCGCCGCTCTCGGGAAAGGTCTATGCCACCTGCAACGGCATCCTCGTCGCGGTCGGCGACGTCGAGCGGGGGGAACTGGTCCCCCACCGGGTCTTCAACCTCGGCGCGTGAGGCGCCCTCGCCCTCCTCTTTGCAGGAGGGAGCGGCGCCAAACGACGGGGTGCGGGGTCAAGGACTCACCGCCCTCTCCCCACCCCCCAGCCCTCCCCGCGAAGGGGAGGGACCATCATCTTACATCTTCGCCTGCTGGCCGGAGGTCTCCAGCATCATGTAGCGGCGGGTGATGTTCTCGATCTGATCGTGGATCAGCTGAGCCGTCTTCTGCTCCTCCTTCAGGGTCTGCTGAAGGGGTGCGAGCACGTGGTTGTGCCCGTTCGCTTCGGCCATGGCGATGAGGGACTTGTAGGCCGCGATCTCGAAATTCTCGAAAGCGTGGTTGGTGAAGGTGTCCTTCAGGATCTCGTCCGCCATGGTCGAGTGGGCGATGGCCCCGAGGTTGCCCATGATCTGGGTCACGGTGTCCTTGAGCAGCGAGCGGTCCTCGCCGAAGCCATGGAGGATCTCGTCGAGCCGGCGGATCTGCTCCTCGGTCTCGATCGCGTGCTGGCGCAGGATCTGCTCCATCTCGGGATAGCGCTCGAGGCGCTCGATCTGCCGGTTCATGATCTGCATGGCCTGCTTCTCGAGCGCATGCGCGTTCACGAGGCCCGTGATGAAGATCGAATGGGCGGTCTCGGATCCGGTCAGATCCGTCATTGTATTGGCCATGGGCCTTCTCCAGGTTGACGCTAGGGAACGTCGCGTCAACGGAAGGCCCGGCACCCTGGTTCCAGCCAAGCCCGGAGCGGCGCGGCGTCGCTGGCCCCGGCCCCGGCGGGAGGAGCGAACCTGCTCTCCCGCAACCTCGGCCGAGGAACGATTTCTCTGGCTTTGGGGGCGGTTTCGTGTATGGTGCCGGCTTCCGCAAGAGACCCTCGCGGAATGCGTTCGCACATCCGACCGCGCTGGACGACATCCCGGCCCGGCCGCTGCGAGCGCCCACGGCCCTTAGCTCCCAAGAGCGGGCCCACACCATCCAACAGAAAGGATAACCCGATGTCGATTACGGCTGAGCGCAAGACTGCGCTGATGGCGGAACATGCGCGCGGCGCAGGCGATACCGGCTCCCCCGAGGTGCAGGTTGCGATCCTGACCGAGCGCATCACCAACCTCACCGGGCACTTCAAGACCCACACGAAGGACAACCATTCCCGTCGTGGCCTCCTGAAGCTCGTCTCCCAGCGCCGTTCGCTCCTCGACTACCTGAAGCGGAAGGACGAGGCGCGCTACCGCTCGCTCATCGAGAAGCTCGGCATCCGCCGCTAAGCTTCGACAACGACCTTGCCGCCCGGGCTCGCTCCGGGCGGCCTCTCGGTTCGGGGCAGGGGCCCTGAACTGAACCCGCGGACGACGCGATGACCATGGCAGGATCGCAAGGGGCTTCGGCTCATGAAGCTTGAGCCTCTTGCCGTCTTGCTCATGGCATCGAGCCGCCGCTGACCGCACCGCGCGGCCCCTGACCGATCCAACCCGATCCGTCGTCGCCGCCGACCGCTGAAAGAAGGCCCATATGTTCGATACTCAACGCGAAGAACTCATTTGGGGCGGGCGCAAGCTCGTCCTCGAGACCGGCAAGATGGCCCGTCAGGCCGATGGCGCCGTCGTCGCCACCTACGGCGAGACCACGGTGCTCGCCACCGTCGTGTCCGCCAAGGAGCCGAAGCCCGGCTTCGACTTCTTCCCGCTCACGGTGAACTACCAGGAGCGCACCTACGCGGCCGGCCGCATCCCCGGCGGCTATTTCAAGCGCGAGGGCCGTCCGACCGAGAAGGAGACGCTGGTCTCCCGCCTCATCGACCGTCCGATCCGCCCCCTCTTCGTCGAGGGCTACAAGAACGACACCCAGGTTGTCGTGACCGTGCTCTCGCACGATCTCGAGAACGATCCCGACATCGTCGGCATGGTGGCGGCCTCCGCCGCCCTCACGCTCTCGGGCGTGCCCTTCATGGGCCCGATCGGCGCCGCGCGCGTCGGCTATATCGGCGGCCAGTACCGCCTGAACCCGCCGCTCCAGGAGATGGAGGAGACCGTCCTCGATCTCGTGGTCGCCGGAACGGCCGATGCCGTGCTCATGGTCGAGTCGGAAGCCAAGGAGCTCGCGGAAGACGTGATGCTCGGGGCCGTGATGTTCGGCCACAAGCACTTCCAGCCCGTGATCGAGGCGATCATCCGTCTGGCCGAGAAGGCCGCGAAGGAGCCGCGCGACTTCCAGCCGGCCGACGTCTCCGAGATCGAGCAGGCCGTGCTCGCCATTGCCGAGAAGGATCTGCGCGAGGCCTACAAGCTCACCAAGAAGCAGGACCGCTACGCCGCCGTCGATGCCGTGAAGGCGCGCGTGATGGCGGAGCTCGTTCCGGCCGACGGCGAGGCCCGCTTCGAGCCCGAGAAGGTCAAGGCGGTGTTCAAGGACGCCCAGGCCAAGGTCGTGCGCTGGAACATCCTCGACGAGGGCAAGCGCATCGACGGCCGCGACGTGCGCACCGTGCGCCCGATCGTGGCGGAGGTCGGCATCCTGCCCCGCACCCACGGCTCGGCGCTGTTCACCCGCGGCGAGACGCAGGCGCTCGTGGTGACCACGCTCGGCACCGGCGAGGACGAGCAGTTCATCGACCAGCTCGAGGGCACCCGCAAGGAAACCTTCCTGCTGCACTACAACTTCCCGCCCTATTCCGTGGGCGAGACGGGCCGCATGGGCTCGCCGGGCCGCCGCGAAATCGGCCACGGCAAGCTCGCCTGGCGCGCCATCCACCCGATGCTGCCGGCCTCCCACGAGTTCCCGTACACCCTTCGCGTGGTGTCCGAGATCACGGAGTCGAACGGCTCGTCCTCCATGGCGTCCGTGTGCGGCGCGTCCCTTGCGATGATGGACGCCGGCGTGCCCCTGCGCCGTCCGGTGGCCGGCATCGCCATGGGCCTCATCCTCGAGGGTGAGCGCTTCGCGGTGCTGTCGGACATCCTCGGCGACGAGGATCACCTCGGCGACATGGACTTCAAGGTGGCCGGCACGGAGCAGGGCATCACCTCGCTCCAGATGGACATCAAGATCGCCGGCATCACCGAAGAGATCATGCGCGTCGCGCTCGATCAGGCCAAGGAAGGTCGCGCCCATATTCTCGGCGAGATGAACAAGGCTCTGACGGCTCCCCGCGCGGAACTCGGCGAGCATGCGCCGCGCATCGAGACGATGCAGATCCCCGTGGACAAGATCCGCGAGGTCATCGGTTCGGGCGGCAAGGTCATCCGCGAGATCGTGGAGAAGACCGGCGCCAAGATCGACATCAACGACGACGGCCTCATCAAGATCGCGTCCGCCGACGGCAAGTCCATCAAGGCGGCCTACAACTGGATCCGCTCCATCGTGGCGGAGCCGGAGCAGGGCGTGATCTACGAGGGCACCGTCGTGAAGGTGATGGAGTTCGGCGCCTTCGTGAACTTCTTCGGTTCGCGCGACGGCCTCGTCCACATCTCTGAACTCGCCCCGCGCCGCGTCGCCAAGGTGAACGACGTGGTCAAGGAAGGCGACAAGGTGAAGGTGAAGTTCCTCGGCATGGACGAGCGCGGCAAGGTCCGCCTCTCCATGAAGGTCGTCGACCAGGAGACCGGCGAGGACATCACCGAGAAGCTCAAGGCCGAGCGCGAAGCGGAAAAGACCCGCGAGCGCCAGCAGGCCGCCGGCGAATAAGCCTCGAACACCTCAAGCCCCCGCATCGTAAGATGCGGGGGTTTTTCGTTGCGGAACAGGCATGCTGGACTTCGTCACATCCCTCGATCAGCTCGAAGCCCTCTACGGCGAAGTGAACACGGCCTCGCGGGTGAAGGAGACGGATCGGCTCACGGCGGAATATCGCGCCTTCGTCGAGGGCGCGCCGTTTGCGGCGCTCGCCACCATGGGCCCCGAGGGTCTCGACTGCTCGCCGCGAGGCGACGAGCCCGGCTTTGTCCGCGTGAGGGACGAGCGCACGCTGATGCTGCCGGACCGGCGCGGCAACAACCGCATCGATTCCTTGCGCAATGTGCTGAGCGATCCGCAGGTCGCGCTTCTGTTCCTCATCCCCGGCGTCGGCGAGACCCTGCGGGTGAATGGCCGCGCGCGGATTTCGGTGGCTCCCGATCTGCTGGCGAGCTTCGAGGTCCAGGGCAAGCAGCCGCGATCCGTGCTCGTGATCGCGGTCGAAACGGTGTTCTTCCAGTGCTCGCGCGCGATCGTGCGCTCAAGGCTCTGGGATCCGATCGAGCGCAAGAAACGCCCGGTGCCGAGCGCCGGCGAGATGCTGGCGGCCTTGAGTGCGGGCTTCGACGGCCAGGCCTACGACGAGGCGCTCCCCGCCCGCGTGAGGCAGACGCTCTACTGAAGGCTCTTGTTTCTCCGGCCGTGTGAAGTCAGAAGGGCGCTCGAACCAGGAGAGCACCCATGACCGTCGGACGCGCCGAATTCTCGCAAGACACCAGCATCCAGCGCATCAAGCCCGGTCCGCGCATGAGCGGCGCCGTGGTGCACGGCAACACGGTTTATCTCTCGGGCCAGGTGTCGCAGAACGCCGCCGGCAAGAGCGTGACCGAGCAGACCCGGGACATCCTCTCCATCATTGACGGCCTCCTGGCCGAGGCCGGCACCGACAAGTCGCGGCTGCTCATGGCCAATATCTGGCTCACCGACATCGGCGCATTCCAGGAAATGAATGCGGTGTGGGACGCCTGGGTATCGCCCGGCAACGCGCCCGCCCGCGCCACCGTCGAGGCGAAGCTCGCCTCGCCGCAATACACCGTCGAGATCGCGGTGATCGCGGCGAAGTAGCATCGTCCCTCCCCGGCCCAAGGGAGGGTGGCCTCGCGTGAGCGAGGTCGGGTGGGATGAGAGCTCAATCCTGGGAAGTGGGTGGTTCACCCCACCCGCCCCTCCGGGGCACCCTCCCCTGGCGGGGAGGGATCGTCCTAGAGCCGCCGCAGCGAGACCTGCTCGATCCGGTGGCTCGCGCCTTTGCGCAGGATGAGGCTCGCCCGCTGGCGGGTCGGCAGGATGTTGTCGCGCAGGTTCAGGAGGTTGATGCGGGTCCACAGCCCTTCGGCCACCTTGATGGCCTCTTCCTCCGAGATTTCCGCGTAGCGCCGGAAATACGAGAGCGGGTCGCGGAAGGCCGTGTGCCGCAAGCGCAGGAAGCGGCTCACATACCAGCGGTGCAGGTCGTTTTCGTCCGCATCGATGTAGACCGAGAAATCGAAGTAATCCGACACGAAGGGGATCGCCTGCCCGTCCTTCGGGAGGCGCGCGGGCTGGAGCACGTTCAGGCCCTCGACGATGAGGATGTCGGGGCGGTCGATCACCGTCTCCTCGCCCGGCACCACGTCGTAGACGAGGTGCGAGTAGAGGGGCGCCTGAACGTTGCGCTTGCCGGCCTTGATGTCGGCCAGAAACCGCAGGAGCTTGCTGGTATCGTAGCTCTCGGGAAAACCCTTGCGCTCCATGAGCCCGAGCCGGGTGAGGTCCGCATTGGGCAGCAGGAACCCGTCCGTGGTGACGAGGCCCACCTTCGGGGTGTTGGGCCAGCGGGCGAGGAGCGCCTGCAGCACGCGGGCGGTGGTGGATTTGCCCACCGCCACCGAGCCCGCCACGCCGATGATGTAGGGGACCTTGCCCTCGTTCTCCGCGAGCAGAAAGCGTTGCGTCGCCTTGAACAGCCCCTGCGTCGCGGCGACGTAAAGGGAGAGGAGCCGCGAGAGCGGCAGATAGATCGCGATCACCTCGTCCAGCGAGATCGGATCGTTCAGGGACTGCAACTGCAGCACCTCCTCGGCGCCGAGGGTCAGCGGCGCGTCGGCGCGCAGCCGCGCCCATTCATCACGGGTGAAGGTACGGTAGGGGGACAGCGCCCCGTCGGGAGACGGAGCCGCGCTCGCCTGATCCATGCGACGCTTGATCCTTTGCGGTCACGAGGGGCTGCGGGCGGCCTTTTCGGCGAGGCCCGATTGCGCGGTGCGCCGCTCCAATTCGGCGAGCACATCCTGCAATGGGATGCCGGCTCCCTGCAACACGACGAGGAGATGATAGAGCACGTCGGCGGCTTCCGCGGTCAGCGCCGCCCGGTCACCCTGAACGGCGGCGATCGCCGCCTCCACGGCTTCCTCGCCGAGCTTCTTGGCCGCCCGCGCGGGACCGCCGGCGATGAGCTTCGCAGTGTAGGAGGCGTCCGGAGGGGCCGCCGCCCGCTCGGCCACGATGCGGGCGAGGTCGTCGAGGGTGAAGGCGTTCATCCCGCGAGAGCCCCCGCCCGGAGGCTGGCCGGCGAAACGTCCGGCGGGTCGAGGCGCATCTTGAGGCCGGCCTCGGCCATGAAGGCCTTGGCCTCGCCGATCGCGTAGGTGCCGAAGTGGAAGATCGAGGCGGCGAGCACCGCGCTCGCATGGCCGTCGCGCACGCCTTCCACCAGGTGGTCGAGGTTGCCGACGCCCCCCGACGCGATGACGGGCACCGACACTGAATCCGCGATGGAGCGGATGAGGGCCAAGTCGTAGCCGCCCTTGGTGCCGTCGCGATCCATGGAGGTGACGAGCAGTTCCCCGGCGCCGAGGGACGCGACCTTCTTCGCGAAGGCCACCGCGTCGATGCCGGTGGCGGTACGGCCCCCATGGGTGAAGATCTCCCAACGCTCCGGTTCGCCCTCGCCTGAGACGCGCTTGGCGTCGATCGCCACTACGATGCACTGGCTGCCGAACTTTTCCGCGGCCTCGCGCACGAAATCGGGGTTCTTCACCGCGGCGGTGTTGATCGACACCTTGTCGGCGCCGGCGAGCAGGAGCGCGCGGATGTCCTCGACCGTGCGCACGCCGCCGCCGACGGTGAGCGGCATGAAGCAGGCTTCCGCGGTACGCTGCACCACGTCGAGGAGGATGCCGCGGGCCTCGTGACTCGCCGTAATGTCGAGGAAGCAGAGTTCGTCGGCGCCGGCGGCGTCGTAGGCCTTGGCGGCCTCGACCGGATCGCCCGCATCGCGCAGATCCACGAACTGCACGCCCTTCACGACGCGCCCGTCCTTCACGTCGAGGCAGGGAATGAGGCGAACTTTCAGCATGATGGGCTCGAATGTTAAGCCGGCACGCGCCGGACGGCCTTGAGGCGCGCCAGCGCCGCGGCGGGGTCGATGCGCCCGTCGTAGAGCGCGCGGCCGGAAATGGCGCCCGCCAGAACCGCGCAGTCGGGCTGGGTCAGGCGCTCGATATCGGCCATGGAGGCAAGGCCGCCCGAGGCGATCACCGGGATCTGGACCGCGCGGGCGAGGCCCAGCGTCATGGGAATGTTGAGGCCCTTGAGCACGCCGTCGCGGGCGATGTCGGTGTAGATGAGGGCGGCGACGCCCGCGTCCTCGAAGCGGCGGCCGAGCTCCTCCGCGGTGAGCGTGGAGGTTTGGGCCCAGCCCTCCACGGCCACGCGCCCGTCCTTGGCGTCGATGCCGACCGCGATCCGGCCCGGATGGAGCCGCGCCGCCTCGCGTACGAAGTCGGGATCGCGCACGGCCGCCGTGCCGATGATCACGCGGGCGACGCCCTTGGCGAGCCAGCCCTCCACCGTCTTCATGTCGCGGATGCCGCCGCCGAGCTGCACCGGAATCCGCACGTCCCGGAGAATGCCGTCGACCGCAGCGCCGTTCATCGGTTTGCCGGCAAAGGCCCCGTCGAGATCGACCACATGCAGCCACTCGAAACCCTGGCGCTCGAAGCTCGCGGCCTGCGCGGCCGGGTCGTCGTTGAAGACGGTGGCCTGCTCCATGTCGCCCTGGACGAGGCGAACGCAGCGGCCCTCTTTGAGGTCGATGGCGGGGAAAAGGATCAACAGATCAAACCTTCAGGTGTTCGAGCGAGCGCTCATGGGCGCCATTGCAGGAAATTGCCGATGAGCTTGAGCCCGAGCGTCTGGCTCTTCTCGGGGTGGAATTGCGCGCCCACCATGTTGTCCCGGGCCACGATCGCCGTGACAGGCTCGCCATAGGCCGTGACCGCCACCACGTCGTTCATGCTGGCGGGCTGGAGGGCGTAGGAATGCACGAAATAGGCGTGCAGCCCATTCGGACCCATGTCGATATCCTCGAGCAGGGGGTGGTCGCGCTGCGGGTGCAGGGTGTTCCAGCCCATATGCGGGATCTTGAGGGCCGGATCGTCGGGACGGATGGCGCGCACGTCGCCCGGGATCCAGTCGAGGCCGGGCGAGATTTCGTGCTCGAGGCCCCGCGTCGCCATGAGTTGCATGCCGACGCACACCCCGAAGAAGGGCTTTCCGCGCTCGCGCACGGCCTCCGTCATGGCCTCCACCATGCCGGGCACCGCATGGAGGCCGCGCCGGCAATCGGCAAAGGCGCCGACGCCGGGCAGCACGATGCGGTCGGCCTTGGCGACCGCGTCCGGATCGGAGGTGACCGCGATGGTCTCGTCCAACCCCGCTTCCCGCGCCGCGCGCTCGAACGCTTTGGCCGCCGAATGCAGGTTGCCGGAGCCGTAATCGATGATCGCGACGCTCATCCCCGGCTCCCCAGGCGGTCCGTGCCGACGGAGTCCGCTCCGTCCGCGCATATCATAGCCACGCTCATCGGCTCCGCTCCGCTTCGGGAAAGAAGCCGATCACCGGATCGGGATTGCGGTAGGGCGCCACCGGCGTCGTGAGCGGCGCGGCGGAGGCCACGGGACGCAGCGCGGTGTCGCGGGAGAGCCAGCGCGCGAAGGCCTTGGTTTCGGCCTCCTCCTGGTCCGCGGCCGCGACCACGTCCACGGCGGGGCGGCCGCGGCGGGCGAGGGTCCAGCGGCGCAGCGAATTCGCCTCCAGGCCGATGAGAAGCGAGAGCAGCGCCTGCGCCAGGAAGGCCGCGAGGGGGCGCACGTCGAGAGCCTGCAAGGCGGCATTGAAGGCCACCATCAGCACGAGCACGCCGAGCGCCGCGAGCCACAGGCGATGGGCGAGAAACCAGAGCACCGTGAAGACGAACGCGCCCCAGGAGAAGCCGTCCTGCACCACGGTGGCCCGGTCGAGCGCCTCGGCATCGCCCGGACGGGCGTCGCGGCTGACGTGAAGGGTATAGGTTTTCATCGCGCGACCTCTACAGCCTGCTCTCGGCCAAGCCTACCCGTTTTCGCCTGACCGCTCCTGCGGCGTGCCCTTGCGGCAAGCCTACCCGTTTTCTCAGCCTGCCCCTACAGGGTGCCCTTGGTCGAAGGGACGCGGCCCCCCTCGCGGGGGTCCACCACCACCGCCGCACGCAAGGCGCGGGCCAGACCCTTGAAGCAGCTCTCGGCGATGTGGTGGCTGTTCAGGCCGTAGAGCGTCTCCACGTGGAGCGTGACGCCGGCCTGCATGGCGAAGGCCTGAAACCATTCCCGCACGAGTTCGGTGTCGAAGGTGCCGATCTTCTGGGTCGGGAATGTGGTGCGGAAGACGAGGAAGGGCCGGCCCGAAATGTCGAGGGCGACGCGGGAGAGCGTCTCGTCCATGGGCAGGTGGATATCGGCGTAGCGCGCGATGCCGCGCTTGTCGCCGAGCGCTTGCAGGAAGGCCTGGCCCAGCGCGATCCCCGTATCCTCCACGGTGTGGTGGTCGTCCACGTGAAGGTCCCCCGTGACCTTCACGGTGAGGTCGAAAAGCCCGTGGCGCGCGAACAGCTCCAGCATATGGTCGAAGAAGCCGACGCCGGTGGCGATCTCGGCTTTTCCGGTGCCATCAAGGGCGATGGACACGGCCACATCGGTCTCGGCGGTGCGGCGGCTGACGCTCGCGGCGCGCATGGGTTCGATCCTTAGGAAGCGGGGCTCCCCAAGCGGGGCCGCGCCTTCTAGCAAGCCGGGCGCGGAAACGCCACACGGGGAGAGGAGGGCCGTCGCGGTCAAAACGCCACCGCGGGATGGGGCCCCTGTCATTCGCTTGCCCGTATGCCTACATGCAGGCCTTCCCGCCCGAATGCTTCTTCCCCAAGGCCCTCTCCCGTGTCCGACGCCCCCCAGATGCACGCCACCACGATCCTCATGGTCCGCAAGGGCGGCCGCGTCGTCATCGGCGGCGACGGGCAGGTGAGCCTGGGCCAGACCATCGTGAAGGGGAACGCCCGCAAGGTGCGCCGCCTTGCCAAGGGCTCGGTGATCGGCGGGTTTGCCGGCGCGACGGCGGACGCCTTCACGCTGTTCGAGCGGCTCGAGGCGAAGCTCGAGCAATATCCCGGGCAGCTCACGCGGGCCTGCGTGGAACTCACCAAGGATTGGCGCACGGACCGGTATCTGCGCCGGCTGGAGGCCATGATGCTGGTCGCCGACAAGGAGGTGAGCCTGCTGCTCTCCGGCGCCGGCGACGTGCTGGAGCCCGAAGGCGGCGTGATGGCCATCGGCTCCGGCGGGAACTACGCCCTCGCCGCCGCCCGCGCGTTGGCCGAGAATTCCGACCTCGAAGCCGAGGCCATCGTGCGCAAGGGCCTCGCCATCGCGGCGGAGATCTGCGTCTACACCAACGCCAATGTGGTGGTCGAAACCCTCGATGCCGCCTGACGGGACGCCCTACCGGTTTCGGCCCGTGACCGCCGCCGACCTGCCGATGCTCGCCGCTTGGCTCGACCGGCCGCACGTGGCCGAGTGGTGGGACGACGTCGAGGACAAGGTCGCGGAAATCCGCGAGGCCATGACCGATCCCTCGACCGAGCCCTTCATCGTCGAGTTCGACGGCCGGCCCATCGGCTACATCCAGTGCTACGATCCGCATGCGGAAGAGGGGCACCCCTACCGGGATCAGCCGCCGGGAACGCTCGGCATCGACCAGTTCATCGGCGAGCCCGATCTCGTCGGCATCGGCCACGGCTCGCGCCTGATCCGAGCCTTCGTGGACGGCCTGTTCGCGCGCGGCGCCAAGCGCGTCGTCATCGACCCCGACCCCACCAATGCGCGTGCGATCCGCGCTTACAAGAACGCAGGTTTCGAGCCCTTCGACACCCGCACCACCGTCTATGGCAGCGCGCTCATGTTGGCGCGCGACGCACCCCTTCCCAAGAGCCCCGAATGACCACCTTTTCTCCCCGCGAAATCGTCTCCGAACTCGACCGCTTCATCGTCGGCCAGCACGATGCGAAGCGCGCGGTCGCCATTGCGCTGCGCAACCGCTGGCGCCGTCAGCAACTCGACGGGCCCCTGCGGGAAGAGGTGGCGCCGAAGAACATCCTGATGATCGGGCCGACCGGCTGCGGCAAGACCGAGATCTCGCGTCGCCTCGCGCGTTTGGCCGGCGCGCCGTTCCTCAAGATCGAGGCCACGAAGTTCACCGAAGTCGGGTACGTTGGCCGCGACGTGGAGCAGATCGTGCGCGACCTCGTGGAGGTCGGCATCGGTTTGGTGAAGGACGAGCGCCGCAAGCAGGTGCAGGCGAAGGCGCATCTCGCAGCGGAAGAGCGCGTGCTCGATGCGCTCGTCGGTGCCACGTCGAGCGCGGCGACCCGCGAGAGCTTCCGCAAGAAGCTGCGCGCCAACGAGCTCGACGACAAGGAGATCGAGCTCGAGATGAGCGGCGGCGGCGGGGGCGCGGGCCTGCCGATGTTCGAGATTCCCGGCATGCCGGGGGCGTCGATGGGTGCCATCAATCTCGGCGACATGCTCGGCAAGGCGCTTGGCGGGCGCTCGAAGGTGCGCCGCACCACGGTGAAGGAAGCCTACGAACCCCTGGTGCAGGAGGAATCCGACAAGCTCCTCGATCAGGACGCCCTCGTGCAGGAGGCGATCCGCCAGGTGGAGAACAACGGCATCGTGTTTCTGGACGAGATCGACAAGATCGCCGGCAACCGCGAAGGCCGCGTCGGCGCCGACGTGTCGCGCGAAGGCGTGCAGCGCGATCTCCTCCCCCTCATCGAGGGCACTACGGTGGCGACGAAGCACGGGCCGGTGAAAACGGATCACATCCTCTTCATCGCGTCGGGTGCGTTTCACGTGTCGAAGCCCTCGGACCTGCTGCCCGAATTGCAGGGGCGCCTGCCGATCCGCGTCGAACTGCAGCCGCTCACGGTGGAGGATTTCCGCCGCATCCTCACGGAAACGGAGGCGAGCCTCATCAAGCAATCCGTGGCGCTGATGCAGACGGAAGGCGTGACGCTTCACTTCACGGACGACGCCATCGATGCGCTCGCGCGCGTCGCCGTCGACGTGAACTCGTCGGTCGAGAACATCGGCGCGCGGCGCCTGCAAACGGTGCTGGAACGCGTGCTGGACGAGGTATCGTTCACGGCCCCCGACCGCTCCGGCGAGACCGTCACGGTGGATGCCGCTTACGTGCGCGGGCAGGTGGAAGCGCTCGCGCAGAACACGGATCTGAGCCGGTTCATTCTCTAGCTTCGGTGCTATCGCGGGCGCCGAGCGCCCGCGATGCCGCAGGGGCGGCTTGGAACCCCCGCCCCGATTCGCGGATTCCAGCCCCATGGCCACGGAACCGCAGGACCTGAAGGAGAAGGCGCTCGAAATTCATCGTCGCCTCTGCGCGGTCTATGGGTGCCCGATCCCATACTTCCACGCCTACGACCCGTTGAGCGAACTCGTCTCCTCGCTCCTCTCGCATCGCACGCGCAACGCGGATTCGGGCCGCGCCTACAAGGCGCTCAAAGCGCGCTATCCCGATTGGGCATCGGTGCGCGATGCGCCGACCGAAGACATCGAAGCCACCATCAGCGGCGTCACTTGGCCGGAGCAGAAGGCGCCGCGCATCCAGGCGGTGCTGCGCGCCATCGCGGAGCGGCACGGCGTGCTGTCCCTCGATTTCCTGGCCGACATGCCTGTCAAAGAGGCGCGTGCTTGGCTGCAGGGCATTCCCGGCGTCGGCCCGAAAACGAGCGCTGCGGTGCTCTCGTTCTCGACCTTGCGCAAGGCCGCGCTTCCCGTGGACAGCCACCATCATCGCGTGGCGCAGCGCACCGGGCTGATCCCGCCGAACCTCGATGTCGGCCCCGCCCATGCGGTGCTCGAAGCGCAGCTGCCGCCCGATTGGAACGCGCAACAGGTCTACGACAACCACGAGGTCCTGATGCTGCACGGGCAGCGGGTGTGCTTCTTCAAGAACCCCGCCTGCGATCGCTGCGTGCTGCTCGAGGTCTGCCCCACGGGACAGGCCCGGATGGAGGGGCGCCCGATCAAAGCCGAGAGCCCGCGCAAACGCGCTCCGGCGCAGCCGGGCGCCGGGGCGAAGAGCCGGTTGCTTTAAGCGAGCAATCCCTGCTGGCGCGCGAGATCCTGCAGGCTCGTCTGCGGGCGCGCGCCGATATGGCTGATCACTTCGGCGGCCGCGAGACCGCCGAGGCGCGCGCAATCGGCGAGATCCAGATTGCGGGCGAGGCCGGCCATGAAACCGGCGGCGAACAGGTCGCCCGCTCCGGTCGTATCGACCACGCGCTCCACCGGATGCGCGGGTACTGCACGAGTTTCGCCCCGCGTCACCACGAGCGCGCCTTCCGCCGAGCGGGTGATGACGCCGAGGATGCTTTCCTCGCGCAGCGCCGCCAGCGCCGCATCCGCGCTCGACGTGCCGTAGAGGCTTTGCAGCTCGTGGATGTTGGCGAAGAGGATGTCGAGGCTGCCGTCGCGCATGAGGCCGAGGAACTCGTCGCGATAGCGGTCGACGCAGAAGGCGTCGGAGAGCGTGAGCGCCACGCGGTTGCCGGCCTCGTGCGCGAGGCCGACCGCCTTGCGGAAGGCTTCCTTGGCGGCCGGGGGATCCCAGAGGTAGCCCTCGAGATAGACGATGGCGGAGGCCCGCACCGTCTCGGGATCCACGTCGTCCGGCGTGAGGTTCTGGCAGGCCCCGAGATAGGTGTTCATGGAGCGCTCGCCGTCCGGCGTCACCAGGATGAAGCTGCGGGCCGTAGCGGGCCCGTCTTCGGCGGGCTTCACATCGTAATGCACGCCCACGGCACGCAGGTCGTGGCTGAAATGGCGGCCGGTTTCGTCCGCCTTCACCTTGCCGACGAAACCGGCGCGCACGCCGAAGGAGGCCACGCCCACCGCCGTGTTGGCCCCCGAACCCCCGCCCACGATGGTGGCCGGCCCCATGGCGCCGTAGAGCTCTTCCGCGCGGGCCTCGTCGATGAGCTGCATCGCGCCCTTGTGGATGCCCTTCGCGATCAGGAAGGCTTCGTCGGTCTGGGCGATCACGTCGACGATGGCATTGCCGAGCGTCAGCACGTCGAGGGGGCTCTGGGGCATCCGGGATCCTAACGGTGAAGGGATGCGGGCCTCTCGCATTCTGACCCCACAGGGTCAAGCGCGGAGCAGACCGGATCAGACTCGGTCGAGCCGCGGGTCTGGCCAAAGCAGCGCCAGACTTGGTCGATGGGCGGGATCGCCCGGGGTTAGCGTCAGACCCGGTCGAGCTGCGGGGTCTGGCCGTTGCGCTGCGAGGCCTCGGCCTCGACCCGGTTGAGCGCCTCCTCGGCGGCCCGGCGGGCTTTCGCCTGCACCTCGTCGAGCACCCGCAGCAGCGCCTCGCAATCGGCGGGCGTCAGCGAGCGGACCTCCCGGGCGAGCCGGTTGGCGAACAGGGTCGCCTGCGGGCAGGTGCTGGCGGTGTCGATCTTCACCCGCGGATCGGAGAGGTCCGCGAGACGTGCCAGTTCGTCGGCCTCGTCCCAGATGATGTTGAAGTAGTGCATCACGCCCTGGATCAGCGTCCAGGTGGGCTTGCCGCGCTCGCCCCGTTCGAGAGCCGAGAGATAAGAACTCGACACGCCGAGATGCGCTGCCATATCCTTGAGAAGGAGCCCGCGTTCGCGTCGCAGCTGCCGAACACGCTGGCCGAAAGGCGTCATCGCTTCTCCCCGCTCCACCGTCCGCACCGATGGAGCCGCATCGTCCGCCTACCGCATCTCGCGGCGACGGCGGAGCCGCACATAGAGGGCCCCGGAGCCCCCATGATGCCCGGCCGCTTCCTCAAAGCCAAGCACCAGCGGGCGCAAATCCGGCAACCTCAACCAATGGGGGACAACCCGGCGGAGCACGCCCCGCTCCTCGAAGAGCGCGTCACCCGAGGGCGCGCCGCCCTTGCCGGTGACCACGAGCACCACCCCATGCCCCGCTCTTTGCGAGCGGTGCAGAAAGGCGAAGAGCGCGTCATGGGCCTCGGCCTGGCGCATGCCGTGGAGGTCGATCACCGCATCGACGAGGCGCTTGCGGCGTTTCAGCCCGAGCAGGGTCTGGCGCTCGATGGGGGCGAGCGGGGGCAGGGACGGACGGGTGGGCGCCGGCATCGGCGGCGGAGGCGGCGCTTGGGGAGCTCGCTCGGCCGATGCCGTGGCGGGTTCGGGTTCCGGCTCGGGGAGGGGCGGCTTGCCGGGGAGCGGGCGCACGCTGCGGGCGATCTGCGTCCAGAGCCGCCGCTCGTCGGGCTTGAGGGCGCGGGGCCGCCGGGGCTTGGTCATGGCTTTGGGCGGAGCACGACGAAGCGCACCGGGTGGCGCATCAGCCCGGCCTGGGTGCCGGCCTCGGGCCCCGAACCCACGTAGAAATCACCCCGCGCAGGCCCGACGATGGCCGATCCCGTATCCTGCGCGATCATGAGGCGGCGCAGCGGCTCGCTCCGCTCCAGCGACAGCGGCCGCTCGCCTTCGAGCCACACCGGCAGGCCGTAGCTCCAGAGCGAGCGGTCGACCGCCAGGCTGCGGCCGGGGGTCAGCGGCACGCCGGCGCCCCCGATGGGTCCGTCCTCGGGCTTCAGCTCTGTAGCGACGCGAAAGAAGATGTAGGAGCGGTTCAGCCGCATGAGCTCGCGCGCGGGCCCGGGATGATCGCGCAGCCACCCCATGAGGCGCTCCAGGCTCATCTCGGGGAGGGGGATCTCACCCCGCTCCACCAGCACCCGGCCGATGGAGGTGTAAGCGTGGCCGTTGCGGCCCGCATAGGCAACCCGCAGGGCCGAGCCGTCGGGCAAGCGGATGCGCGCCGAGCCCTGCACATGGATGATGAAGGCCTCGCCCGGCTCCTTGAGGTACACGATCGGCTTCCCCCAGCGGCCGAGCGCGCCATCTTCGATGGCGGCCCGGTTGGGGTAGGGCTCGTAGCCGGTGCTCGTGCGCCGCGCGGCCTGCAGGCCTGGGTCGAGGCCGGCTAAGGTTTCGCCCTGGGGTACCGTGACGAGATCGTCGGGGCGGTCGAGGAGCGGCACCTGAAAGGCGCCCTCACGGGTGAGGGACCCGGCGAATTCAGGCTCGTAATAGCCCGTCAGGAAGCCCTTGCCGGAGGGCGGGACCACATCGACGGGGGTGAAATGGGACTCGAAGAACGCTCGCGCCCGGTCGGGCTCCAGTTCGGAGCCGAGATCGTGGGCTTTTCGGCACACCCGCACCAGCGCCGCATCCGCGGGTTGGGCTGGTCGGAGGACTGAACCGTCCTGCGCGACCTTGGCGCAGGTTCGGTGGAAGGCCCGGTAGGCCGCCGCGTGATTGTCGGCGGCCCAGCCCGGGAGAGCGGCGAAGGGCAGGGGGCGGAGATCGGCTCCGGCCAGCGTCGCGGCGGCTTCGGCGGGGCCGGTCATGGCAAGCGCGAGCGCAAGAGCAACGCCGGCCCGCCGGCTTCGCGTCACTGACCGGCTTCGGTCGCGACGAGCTGCCAGTTGGGATCGCGGCTGCCGAGGGTGCGCTCGAAGGTCCACACGTCGGTGACGTCCACCACCGTCTCAGGGCTGCCGTCGACCACCGCGCCCGCCATGTCGCGGGTAGCCGTGATGAGCTTCGAGAGGAAGCGCATGGTTACCCGGGCCACGGCGTTGCGCACCTCGACGCCGATGATCTCGGCCTTGTCGATGGACACGAAGGTGGTTTCCACCCGCTCGTTGCGGCGCTCGCGCTCCACGATGGCGCGCTCGAAACCGTCGTAGACCTCGCGCGACAGGAGCCCCTTGAGGGTCTTGCGGTCACCTTGAGCGAAGGCAGTGACGATCATCTCGTAGGCCGCCTTGGCGCCCTCGACGAATTCGGGGCCGTCGAAGGGCTCGGTGCGGGCGATCTCGTCGAGGCCGGCGGCGATGCGCGAACCGGGCTCCGCGATGCCCTTCCAGCGGTCGACCGGCGCCTCGGCCAGGGCGGCTCCGGCGCGCTCGGGGGCGGCGCCGGGGAGCCGCACCACGTTGTCGCTCTCGGCTCGCGGCGGTGTGGCGCGGCCGGCCGGCGGATCCCGGCGGGATAGCGAATCCATGGGAGGCTGCTCGCTCCCCGTTTTCTGGCCCAGCACCGAGCGCAGCTTCCAGATCACGAAGACTGCAAGGCCGAGGAAAATCAGCGTCGTGATGTCGAAGGAATCCTGCATCGTCGATCCGGTCTTGAGCCTTCCGTCGCACCGCAACGGCTCGCTTGGCTGCGAGCCGCAGCCGCGAACGCTGGGTTCCAGGCATATGGGGTCGGGGGCTCGTAACATCCACCCGAAGCGGCAGCAAGCAAATCGCCTTCTCGTGAGCGCGGCGTTCGGGCCGCGCCTCGGAAGGGGCCTTGGCCCGAGCGCAGTCTGCCCCGCCCGCGCTTGTTCACCCCCGCGAAGCGTGCTAGCGCGAACGCCCGTTGCCCCTGTGGCGTGTGGACGTCGTGCTGGCGTCCGGCCGGGCATTCTGGACACCCTTTTTCCCGCGGAGCTTTTCACCATGGCCGACAGCCCGGCAACCAATGGCGCGCAGAACGACGGCGCGCCGTCCCTCAACGCGCTGGCGCAATACGCCAAGGACTTCTCCTTCGAGAACCCGAACGCCCCCCGCTCCCTGCAGCCGCAGCAGCAGGGCCCGCAGATCAACCTCCAGGTCAACGTGAACGCCAAGCAGCTCGCGGAGGCCGATTTCGAGGTCGATCTGACCCTCGAAGGCGACGCCACCATCGGCGCCGAGGTGCTGTTCAAGTTCGAGCTCACCTATTCCGGCGTGTTCCGGGTGCGCAACATCCCGCAGGAGCAGCTCCATCCGGTCATCATGATCGAGTGCCCGCGCCTGCTCTTCCCCTTCGCCCGCCAGATCGTGGCCGAGGCCGTGCGCAACGGCGGCTTCCCGCCGCTCTACATCGATCCGATCGATTTCGTGGGTCTCTACCAGCAGCGCGTCGCCGCGGCGGCTCAGGCCGGGACTCCCGCCCCGACCCTGTCGTAAGGCGCATCCCAAGCCGCCAAGGCGGCCGGGCCCTCCTCGCGGGGAGCGGCTCGTCTCTTTGCGGACGGTGGTCGTCAGGCCGCCGAGGCAGCGGGGTCTTCCTCGCGGAGGTACTCGGCCCACAGCGCCTGCGGCCCGAGCTTCGCCACGAAGGCGGCGTGGGCCTCGCGCTCCGCATCGGTCAATCGCGAGACGGCAACACGCGGCCGCGCCTCCCGGGGTGCGGCCGTTGTCGTGCGGGCGGTGCTCGCGCGGGCGCTCGGCGCCGCCACGAGGCCGAGATCGGCCTGCTTGCCGCCGATGAGCTCGATATAGACCTCGGCCAGGATCTCGGCGTCGAGGAGCGCGCCGTGCTTGGTGCGCCGGGAATTGTCGATCCCATAGCGGGAGCAGAGGGCGTCCAGGCTGTTCGAGGCGCCCGGATGCTTGCGCCGCGCCATGGACAGGGTGTCGATCACCCGGTCCATCTCGAGGCGGGGATGCCCGGTGCGGGCGAATTCCGCGTTCAGAAAGCCGATATCGAAGGCGGCGTTGTGGATCACGAGGCGCCCGTCGCCGATGAAATCCACGAACTCGTCCGCCTTTTGGGCAAAGAGCGGCTTGTCGCGCAGGAACTCGTCGGTGAGCCCATGCACCGCCACGGCGCCTGCTTCCACCGCCCGCTGCGGGTTGAGGTAGGTGTGGAAGCTCTTGCCGGTGGGGATGTGGTTGAGAAGTTCGACGCAGCCGATCTCGACGATGCGGTCGCCGCCGGCCGCGTTGGTGCCGGTGGTTTCGGTGTCGAGGACGATTTCGCGCAGCATCGGGATCTCTAAGGTCGGCGGTTGGCGAGGACGGCCCCCGGCCGGCCGGCCAGGCTCGCGAGGATAGAACGCAGTTGCGCCTCCGCCGAAGCGAAGCCCCGGCTCGTGTCCACAAGGAAGTGGGCTTTTGCCCGCTTTTCGGCGTCCGGCATCTGCTTGGCCAGGATCGCGGCGAATTTCTCGGGCGACATGCCCGGGCGGGCGAGCACCCGCTGGCGCTGCACCGCCGGCGGCGCCGTGACCACGAGCACCGCATCGCAACGCGCCGCGCCTCCGGTTTCGAGGAGGAGCGGGATGTCGAGGACCGCGAGGGCGGCGCCCGACGCCTGGGCCCTTTGCAGAAATCCCTCCTCCTCGGCTCGCACGAGGGGGTGGACGATGGCTTCGAGCGCCCGCATGCGCTCCGGCTGGCCGATCACCAGGGGTCCGAGCTTCGCCCGGTCGACCTCCCCATCGGCGACCGTGCCCGGGAAGGCGGCTTCGATGAGCGGTGCCGCGGCTCCGCGATAGAGCGCATGCACGCTGGCGTCTGCGTCGTGCACCGGCACGCCAAGCCGGCGAAAGATCGCTGCGGTTGCGGACTTGCCCATGCCGATGGAGCCCGTGAGGCCGAGCACGAAGGTCATCGCCGCCCCTCGATATCGGCGACGATGAGGGCCCGGAGTTCCGGCGTCACCTGTGGGGTCACGCCGAACCAGCGGGCAAAGCCCGGCACGGCCTGATGAATCAGCATGCCGAGACCGTCGACCGTGCGAAGCCCCCGGGCTTCCGCACGGGCCAGCAGCGGGGTCTTCAGCGGCACGTAGACGATGTCGGCGACGACGCCCCAATCCGGCATGGCGGAGAGGTCCGGCTCGAGGGCCGGTTGGCGGGTCATGCCGAGGGACGTGGTGTTCACCAACAATTCCACATCGTCCAAGGCCGCTTCAATCGCAGACCAGGCGAGCGGAACGAGGCGCGGTCCCGTCCCGACCGCAAATTCCGCCGCGATCTCCTCGGCCTTCTCGATCGTCCGGTTGGCGATCAGAATGCGCTCGACGGACCGCGTCATCAGCCCCGCGATGACGCCCCGCGCCGCGCCGCCGGCCCCGGCCACGAGCACCGTTCCCACATCTCGCTCCCAGCCCGGTTCAAGCGTCTGGTCGAGATGGGCCATGAAGCCCAGCACATCGGTGTTGTCGCCCCACAGCTCCCCGTTTTCGATCCAGACCGTGTTGACGGCCTTGAGACGCTCGGCCCGTTCCGTGCGCCGCTCGACACCCGTAAAGGCCGCCTCCTTGTGCGGGATCGTGACGTTGCCGCCGGCGAAGCCCCGATCGGCAAAGGTCTTGAGGAAGCGAGGGAGATCCTCGGGCGCCACGTCGATGCGCTCGTAGGAGCCCGCGATGCCGTGCTCCTTCAGCCAGGTGCCGTGGATGAGCGGCGAGCGGGAATGCTGGATCGGGTGCCCGACCACGAAAGCTTTGATCACGTGACGTCCTAAAACGCGAGGCAGCCGAGCGCCCGCAGGCGCTCCAGCAGGGGCCGGAGCGGCAGGCCCAGGATCGTGGAATGGTCGCCCTCGACCCGCTCGAAGAGATGCACGCCCAGCCCTTCGATTTCGTAAGCGCCCACGCTGCGAAACACCGCCTCGCCCACGGCATCGAGGTAGCGCTCGATCGCATCCGGGCTCAACGCCCGCATGGTGAGACGGGCGCTGTCCACGAAGGCCGCGACGAGGGCGCCATCCCGGGCGAGCGCCACGGCGGAGTGGAGGGCATGCGTCCGACCGCTCAAGTGCAGGAGCTTCTCCCGCGCCGCAGACCGGTCCGGCGCCTTGTGGAGGACCCTGCCCTCGGTATCGAGCACCTGGTCGGCGCCGAGCACCAGCCGCCCTGGCCGTCGGCGGCTGACCGCAAGAGCCTTGGCCTCCGCGAGCCGTGCCGCGAGAGCCGGCGGGTCGAGGCCGGCTGCCTCGTCCTCCACGCCGCGCTCGTCCACTCCCGGAGCCTCCGTTTCGACCGGTAGTCCCGCGCTGTCGAGGAGCGCCCGGCGGGTGGCGCTCGTGGAGGCGAGGAGAAGCGGCTCCCGGGGGGTCCAGAGCCGGGCGTTCATTCGGCGATGAATTTCATGCGGTGGTCGCGGTAGAGGTCGAGGATCGCGGCGGCGGTTTCCTCGATCGAGCGCCGGGTCACGTCGATGATCGGCCAGCCGCGGCGGCCGCACAGGCGCCGCGAATAGGCGATCTCTTCAGCCACCGCATCGCGGTCCACGTAAGCGGTGTTGTCGTCGGCGCGGAGCGACAGCAGCCGGTTCTGGCGGATCTGCACGATGCGCTCCGGGCTCGCGATGAGCCCCACGATGAGCGGCTTGCGGGCGTCCTCGAGGGCCGCGGGCGGCGCCACGCCGGGAACGAGGGGGATATTGGCGGTTTTCACCCCGCGATTGGCGAGATAGATCGCGGTCGGGGTCTTCGAGGTGCGGCTGATGCCGATGAGCACCACGTCGGCGTCGTTGATGTCGTCCGGCAATTGGCCGTCGTCGTGCATCAGCGTGAAATTCATCGCGTCGATGCGCTTGAAGTACTCCGCGTTGAGCATGTGCTGCGCGCCGGGCCGGGCGATGGACGCGGCGCCGAGATAGGATTGGAGCAGGGAATGCACCGGGGAGAGCACGGAAAGGTGCGGCGAGCCCGTGTCCCGGCAGACCTGTTCGAGGGGTCCGGAGAGCTCCGGGTCCACGAGGGTGTAGAGCACGATGCCGGGCGCCGCCTCGATCTCGGCGGTCACCCGCTGGAGCTGGGTCGGCGAGCGCACGAGGGGATAGACGTGCTCGATGGCCGAGATGCCCTCGTATTGCGCGACCACAGCGCGGGCCACCGTGATGAGGGTCTCGCCGGTGGAGTCGGACACGAGATGGAGGTGGAAATAACTGCGTCCCATGGCGATCTCCCGATCCGGCTTGAAGGCTGCCGATCCATCCACCGGCCCCATGAACAACGAGTCGATGGGTGTGGATAGGTCCCGCCGGACGGATGGTCCAGGCCGAAAGCCGTTTTCGCTCTTTGTTGAGTCGTGAACAAAGCGCCCCGCGGGCCCCGTGAAAATCGCCTCGTGGGAGAATCCGGCACGGATCGGAATCTGGAATCGGCGCAGGAGCGGAAAAGCTCGCGTTAGCACTTTGTTAAGCTTTAAGAATTCGGAAACCATTTGGGCCCGGGCGCCACAGGGGTTACGGAAGCGTTAACGCCGCGGCCGGTGTGGATGGGGTGTGGACGGGGTTGCGGCTCCAGGACTCACGCTCCAAGAGAAACAAGAAGAAGATTCAAGAATCTTTTTAGGTTTAAAGAGGAAGGCCTGTGAGCACACCTCCTGCAACGCGCTCCGAGGGCATTCCGACCCGCAAGGCGATCCTCAAGGTTCTCGACGGCGAGGCCGTGTGGCCGCAGCCGATCTGGATGATGCGCCAGGCCGGGCGCTATCTGCCGGAATACCGCGAGACCCGCAAAGATGCCGGCTCGTTCCTGGACCTGTGCTACACGCCCCGGCTCGCCACCGAGGTGACCCTGCAGCCGATCCGCCGGTTCGGCTTCGACGGGGCGATCATGTTCTCGGACATCCTGGTGATCCCCCATGCACTCGGCCAGGACGTGCGCTTCGTGGAGGGCGAGGGACCGCGGCTCGAACCCGTCACCACGTTGAACGCCCTCGACAACCTCGCCGACGATCTGCCCTTGGAGCGGTTGAACCCCGTGTTCGAAACCCTGGACCGGCTTTCAACCGCGCTGCCCCGGGAGACCACCCTTCTCGGCTTCTGCGGTGCGCCCTGGACGGTGGCGAGCTACATGATCGCGGGCAAGGGCACCCCCGACCAGGCCCCCGCCCGCATCCTCGCCTATCGCGATCCGGCCTTCATGGGCGCGCTCATCGACCGGCTGGTGCGCGCCTCCACGGCCTATCTCATCCGCCAGATCGATGCGGGGGCGGAAGTCGTGCAGCTCTTCGAGAGCTTCGGCTCCGCCCTGCCCCCGGCGCTCTTCGGCCCCCTCTCCTTCGAGCCGATCCGCCGGATCGTCGAGGGGGTGAAGGGGGCCCGCCCGGGGGCCAAGGCGATCGTGTTCGTCCGCGGCGGCGGCGCCAATCTGGAGCGCTTCGCTGAAGCCCGCATCGGCGACGCGCTCGCCCTCGACTGGACCCTCGATCCCGCCCGGGTGCGCCCCACCCTGCCGGCGCGGTTGGCCACACAGGGCAACCTCGACCCCCTGGCGCTCATCGCCGGGGGCGAGGCGCTGACGCGGGGGGTGGATCACATCCTCCAGGCCACGCGCGGCACGCCGCATATCTTCAACCTCGGTCACGGCATCCTGCCGGAAACGCCGATCGAGCATGTGGAGCAGATGATCGCCCGCGTGCGCGCCGCCGCCTGACCTCCCTCGCCTCAGGACCCCGCCCGTGCTCTACCTCTGGCTCAAGGCCTTCCACGTCATCGCCGTGATCGCCTGGATGGCCGGCATGCTCTACCTGCCGCGCCTCTTCGTCTATCACTGCGACGCGCCGGTGGGCTCGCAGCAATCCGAAACCTTCAAGGTGATGGAGCGGCGGCTCCTGAAGGCGATCATCAATCCCGCCATGATCGCGACCTGGGTGCTCGGGCTCATCCTCGTGTGGCAGGGCGGCTGGATCGCCTCGGGCTGGCTCCACGCCAAGCTCGCCCTCGTGATCGCGCTCTCCGCCGTGCACGGGATTTACGTGAAGCGCCTCAAGGAGTTCGCGGCGGATCGCAACACCCGGCCCACCCGCTACTATCGCATCCTCAACGAGGTCCCGACCGGGCTGATGATCGCGATCGTGATCCTCGTCATCGTGAAGCCGTTCTGAAGGCAGTCCCAAACTCCCCTCCCCCTTGCGGGGAGGGGCTGGGGGTGGGGGTCGTGAAGACGGCACCGCAGCGGTCCCTTTTGCACCACCCCCACCCGGCCGCCTCACGGCGCCCACCCTCCCCTCAAGGGGGAGGGTAGATGCTGCATTGCATCCCTTTTGAGTTGGATCCTGACGCTCCCGCCTTCAGGACTTGAGCCCGGAGGCAAAACGGGCTAGAACGGGAGTCCTTCCTCCAGACAGGTCGATCCGCGCCGAAGCCCTTGCGCGCTCTCGTCGCCGGACCGTGTGAACACGGTTGCCTGTCGCACGTTTCCTCTTGGCCTGCCCCCGCGTGCTGCGTTCCCGCCCGCGCTCCCTCCTCCCCTTTTATTTTCGAGAGTGTTCCCCGATGCGGGAAATCAAGCTTCAAGACCTCAAGTCCAAGACCCCGACCGAACTCCTCGCCTTCGCGGAGGAGCTGGAGGTCGAGAACGCGAGCACGATGCGCAAGCAGGAGCTCATGTTCGCGATCCTCAAGCAGCTCTCCCAGCGCGAAACCGAGATCATCGGTGCCGGCGTGGTCGAGGTGCTCCAGGACGGCTTCGGCTTCCTGCGCTCCGCCGATTCGAACTACCTGCCGGGGCCGGACGACATCTACGTGTCCCCCTCGCAGATCCGCCGCTTCGGCCTGCGCACCGGCGACACCGTGGACGGGCCGATCCGGGGGCCGAAGGAGGGCGAGCGCTATTTTGCGCTGCTCAAGGTCAACACGATCAATTTCGAGGACCCGGAGAAGATCCGGCACAAGGTCCACTTCGACAACCTGACGCCGCTCTACCCCGACGAGCGCTTGCGGCTCGAAGACGAGAACCCCACCAAGAAGGATTTCTCGGCCCGGATCATCGACATCGTGGCCCCCATCGGCAAGGGCCAGCGCGCCCTCATCGTGGCGCCGCCCCGCACGGGTAAGACGGTTCTGCTCCAGAACATCGCCCAGTCGATCACCGCGAGCCATCCCGAGTGCTACCTCATCGTGCTGCTCATCGACGAGCGGCCGGAGGAGGTCACCGACATGCAGCGCTCCGTGAAGGGCGAGGTCGTGTCCTCCACCTTCGACGAGCCGGCGTCCCGCCACGTGCAGGTCGCCGAGATGGTGATCGAAAAGGCGAAGCGTCTCGTGGAGCACGGGCGCGACGTGGTGATCCTCCTCGACTCGATCACCCGCTTGGGCCGCGCCTACAACACGGTGGTGCCCTCGTCCGGCAAGGTGCTCACCGGCGGCGTGGACGCCAACGCGCTCCAGCGCCCCAAGCGCTTCTTCGGCGCCGCCCGCAACATCGAGGAAGGCGGCTCCCTCACCATCATCGCGACCGCGCTCATCGACACGGGCTCGCGCATGGACGAGGTGATCTTCGAGGAATTCAAGGGCACGGGTAACTCGGAAATCATCCTCGACCGCAAGGTCGCGGACAAGCGTACCTTCCCGGCGATCGACATCACGCGCTCGGGCACCCGCAAGGAGGAGCTCCTGGTGCCGTCGGACGTGCTCAAGAAGATGTACGTGCTCCGCCGCATCCTGAACCCCATGGGCACCGTGGACGCCATCGAGTTCCTCCTCGACAAGCTGCGGCAGACGAAGAGCAATTCGGATTTCTTCGACTCGATGAACACCTAAAGCCCCGTCGTTCCGGCTGCCGCGCGAGCGGCGGGCCGGAACCGGGGAGATGTCTCGCGAGAGGTCTCGCCAACGGGGTTCCAGGCTCGTCGCCGACGCGATGTCCTGGAATGACCATCAAGCCTCCACCAATGGCCGGGCCCCTCCCGGCCATTTGCTTTTTGCGGGGTTCCGCGCTTCGTGAGAGGTGCACCACCGAGATGCTGGAATGAGCCGTTCCGATGATACGATCTTTGCCGCCGCATCTGGTTTCGGACGCGCCGCCGTCGCCGTCATCCGTCTCAGCGGCCCCGGAACCCGCGGCGTGCTCGAAGCGCTTGCGGGCGGCGTGCCCGAGCAGGCCCGGCGCATGAGCCTGCGCACCTTGAGGCATCCCACCACCCGCGAACCGCTGGATCAGGCCCTCGTGGTGTGGATGCCGGGCCCGAACAGCTTTACGGGCGAGGATCAGGCCGAGTTGCAGATTCACGGCGGGGTGGCGGTGCGTGCCTCTGTCCTCGCTGCCCTCGGCACCCTGGAAGGCTGCCGACCCGCAGAGCCCGGCGAGTTCACCCGCCGGGCCTTCCTCAACGGCCGCATGGACCTGAGCGCCGTCGAGGGGTTGGCCGATCTGGTCGATGCCGAAACCGAGGCGCAGCGCCGGCAGGCCCTGCGCCAGCTCGAAGGCGCCCTTGGCAATGCGGTGGAGGCCTGGCGCGAGGAAGCCCTGCAGATCCTGGCCCTGCTGGAAGCGGCCCTCGACTTCTCCGACGAAGGCGATGTGCCCGAGGGGCTGGAGCGCGAGGCACGCCAACGCATCGAGGTCTTGCGGGGCAGCCTGGTTGGCATTCTCGCGCGTCCTTCCGGCGAGCGCCTGCGCGAGGGCTTCGTGGTGGTGCTCGCCGGCGCCCCCAATGCGGGCAAATCGACCCTGCTCAATGCCCTCGCCCGGCGCGAGGTCGCGATCGTCTCGCCGGTGGCCGGCACGACCCGCGACGTCATCGAGGTGCGTTGCGATCTCGGCGGTCTCCCCGTGATCTTCGTCGATACCGCGGGCTTGCGGGACAGCACCGATCCCGTGGAGCAGGAGGGCGTCGCCCGCGCCCGCGCCCGGGCCGCAACCGCCGATCTCGTGCTCTGGCTCGTGGCACCGGATGGGGAGCAGGTGCAGCCGGAAGGATCGGGGCTCGTCGTCGGCACCAAGGCTGATCTGGGCTCAGCACCCGGTGCCGATCTCCTGGTTTCCGCAGCCACGGGCTTTGGCCTCGATACCCTGTTGGCGCGAATCGAAGCCGCGGCCCAGCAGGCGCTGGGTGGGGGCGACGCCGTCTTGACCCGAGAGCGTCACAGGCTTGCGCTGCAGGACGCCCTCTCCTCCCTCGACCGAGCCCTCGATCTGATGATCCAGGGCGGCCCGACCGAACTCGCCACTGAGGATGTCCGCCTCGCTACCCGCGCCATCGGTCGGATCACAGGCCGGGTGGACGTGGAGGATATGCTTGACCGGCTGTTCGGCGCGTTCTGCATCGGTAAGTGAACGCCGCCCAAGGGGCTGCTGTGAACACCGGTAAGTCTGGGGAATGTTTCACGTGAAACATCTCCGCCGCGACGCAGTGCGGGTTTGACGCGGGCGGGCCGCATCCGTACATGCAGGCCTGGAGTTCCCATGATCAGTACCTTTGATGTGATCGTCGTCGGCGGAGGCCATGCCGGCGCTGAAGCCGCTGCCGCTTCCGCGCGGGTCGGCGCGCGCACGGCGCTGGTGACCCACAAGGCGTCGACCATTGGCGCCATGTCCTGCAACCCGGCCATCGGCGGGCTCGGCAAGGGCCACCTCGTTCGCGAGATCGACGCCCTCGATGGACTCATGGGTCGAATTGCCGACCGGGCCGGGATTCAGTTTCGCCTGCTCAACCGGCGCAAGGGCCCGGCGGTGCGCGGGCCGCGGACGCAAGCCGACCGCAAGCTCTACGCCCGCGCCATGCAGGCCGAACTCGCCGCGACGCCCAACCTCACCGTCATCGAGGCCGAGGTCCACGATCTGGCGGTCGAGGCCGGAACCCTCACGGGCGTGATCCTGGTCGATGGGCGGGTGCTCGCCTGCGGCGCGGCGGTGCTCACCACCGGCACCTTCCTGCGCGGCCTCATCCACATGGGCGAGGTCAAGATCCCCGCGGGCCGCGTGGGAGAGGCGCCCTCGGTGGGTCTCTCCCTCACCCTGAAGCGGCACGGCTTCACCCTCGGGCGGCTGAAGACCGGAACCCCGCCGCGCCTCGACGGACGCACCATCGATTGGGCTGGGCTCGACAAGCAGGCGGCGGACGACGAGCCGGTGCCGTTCTCGACCCTGACCGACCGGATTACCGCGCCCCAGATCGAGTGTGGCGTCACCCGCACGACCTCGGCCGGGCACGATCTCATCCGCGCCAATCTCCACCGGGCACCCATGTACTCGGGCGACATCCAGTCTCGCGGTCCGCGCTACTGCCCCTCCATCGAGGACAAGGTAGTGCGCTTCGGCGACCGTGAGGGACACCAGATCTTCCTTGAGCCCGAGGGGCTGGACGATCCGACCGTCTACCCAAACGGGATCTCGACCTCCCTGCCCGAGAATGTGCAGCGCAGCCTCCTCGCCCTCATCCCGGGCCTGGAGCGCGCCCGCATGGTGCGGCCGGGCTATGCCATCGAGTACGATTACGTGGATCCCCGAAACCTCGATGCGTCGCTCGAAACGCGCGCGATCCGGGGGCTCTATCTCGCCGGGCAGATCAACGGCACCACGGGGTATGAGGAAGCCGGCGCGCAAGGCCTTGTGGCGGGGCTCAATGCCGCCCGGCGGGCTGGCGCCCAGGACCCGGTGATCTTCGATCGGACCGAGTCGTATATCGGTGTGCTGGTGGACGATCTCGTCACCCGCGGGGTGAGCGAGCCCTACCGCATGTTCACCTCGCGCTCGGAATACCGGCTGAGCTTGCGCGTCGACAATGCGGACGAGCGGCTCACCGGCCGTGGCCTGGCGGCGGGTTGCGTGGGTTCAGTTCGCGCGGCCAAGTTCTCGACACAGCAAGCCGAGTTGCAGCAGCTGCGCCGGCGCCTGGACGAGCTGACCCTCACCCCCCAGGAGGCCGCCCGCCACGGCTTGGAGCTGAACCGCGACGGCCAGCGCCGCTCCGCGTTCCAGCTGCTCTCCTATCCCCACATCGGTTGGCAGCGCTTGGCCGCGGTGTGGCCGGAACTCGGCGAGGTCGCCCAGGCAACAGCGGATCGGCTCGAAACCGACGCAACCTATGCGGTGTATCTCGACCGGCAATCGGCCGACATCGCGGCGCACCGGCGCGACGAGGGCATCGCGCTGGACGAGCGGCTCGACTTCCAAGCGCTTCCCGGTCTCTCGAATGAGATCAAGGCCAAGCTTGATCTGGTGCGGCCGCGGACGCTGGGTCAGGCGGCCCGGATCGAGGGCATTACCCCGGCAGCGATCACGATCCTGGCTGCCCATGCGCGCCGCTCGGCCAGTGCCACGGCGGGCTCATGAAAAGAGCTGCAGTGATGGACAAGCCGGAGGCCCTTTCCGGCTACGATGTTTCACGTGAAACATTGACCAAGCTCCAGGTCCTTGCCGACGAGCTGGGCCGCTGGCAGGCGATCAAGAACCTTGTGGGGCCCGCCACCCTCCAGGAGGTGTGGTCCCGCCACATCGCCGACTCGCTCCAGCTCCTCACGCTCGTACCTGATGCCAAGCTCTGGCTCGACCTTGGCTCCGGTGCCGGCTTTCCCGGCCTCGTTCTCGCCATCGCTGGCGCCGATCGTGGCTTGGCTGTTCACCTCGTCGAGAGCAACGACCGCAAATGCGCCTTCCTGCGCCATGTGGCGAGGCTCACTGGCGCCCCGGCCACGGTTCACGCCCGGCGCCTGGAAGAGGTTGTCCCCGACTTCGCCGGCCGCTCCGATGTGGTCTCAGCCCGGGCGCTGGCGGCCCTCGACCAGCTCCTCGCCTGGACCGAACCGCTGTTGACAACGGGCACCACCGGCTTGTTTCCCAAGGGACGCGACGTGGCGGCTGAATTGACCCAGGCCCGTAAATCCTGGACATTCGAGGCCGATATCCTGCCGAGCCGAACCGATTCCGAGGCCCGGATCCTCCGGATCACCTCCCTGGCGAGCGCCGCACGATGACCGATACCCTCCCCCCTTCCCGCGACGCAGCTCCCATGGACCTGGGGGACACGTCGCCAAAGGCTGCACCTCCCGCTCGTCCCCGCGTCCTCGCGCTCGCCAACCAGAAGGGCGGCGTCGGCAAGACCACCACGGCGATCAACCTCGGCACGGCGCTCGCTGCCATCGGCGAGCGGGTACTGATCCTCGATCTCGACCCCCAGGGCAACGCCTCGACGGGGCTCGGCATCGACCGCAAGAGCCGGCGCATCTCGACCTATCATGTGCTCGCGGGCGAGGCGTCTCTCGCCAGCGCCGTGGTCGAGACCGTGGTGCCGCGCCTTCACGTGGCCCCCTCCACCCTCGATCTGCTCGGCGTCGAACTCGAGATCGCCCACCAGCGCAACCGGGCGCACCGCCTGCGGCTCGCCATCGACGGGCTCACGGGTGCCATGGGCGACGATCCCTTCACCTATGTGCTGATCGATTGCCCGCCGTCCCTCAACCTGCTCACCATCAATGCGCTGGCAGCCTCGGACGCGGTGCTGGTGCCGCTGCAATGCGAGTTCTTTGCGCTTGAAGGGTTGAGCCAGCTGCTCAAGACGGTGGAGCAGGTGCGCACCACCCTCAACCCGAAGCTCGCAATCCACGGCGTGGTGCTCACCATGTTCGATCCGCGCAACAACCTCTCGGGCCAGGTGGTCGCGGATGTGCGCCAGTTCATGGGCAACAAGGTCTACGAGACCATGATCCCGCGCAACGTGCGGGTCTCCGAAGCCCCGTCCCACGGCAAGCCGGTGCTGCTCTACGATCTGAAATGCTCGGGCTCGCAGGCCTATCTGAAGCTCGCCTCCGAGGTGATCCAGCGCGAGCGGGTGCTCCGCGCGGCCTGAGAACAGTCTTCGATAACAACAACGAACGCGTCACGAGTGAGGGTGCCATGGGGGACGAGAGCGGCAGCAAGATGAGGTTGGGCCGCGGGCTGGCGGCACTCATCGGCGATGTGGGTGACGAGATCGGCGTCGTGGAGCGCGCCCGCGGGCAGCGCCGGGTGCCGATCGAGTTCCTGCGCCCGAACCCGCGCAACCCGCGCAAGACCTTCGAGGAGGGCGAACTCGCCCGCCTCGCCTCCTCGATCCGTGAGCGCGGCATCATCCAGCCCGTGGTGGTGCGCGCGATCCCCACGACCCCCGACGCCTACGAGATCGTCGCCGGCGAGCGCCGGTGGCGCGCGGCCCAGGCCGCGGGTCTCCACGACGTCCCGGTGGTGGTCGTCGACGTGGACGACAAGACCTCGCTCGAATACGCGATCCTCGAAAACGTCCAGCGCGCGGATCTCAATCCCATCGAAGAGGCCGCCGGCTACCAGCGGCTCCTCGAGGACTTCAAGTACACCCAAGAGGAGCTCAGCAAGGTGATCGGCAAGAGCCGGTCGCACCTCGCCAACATCGTGCGCCTCCTCGAATTGCCGCAAGCCGTGAAGGAGAGGGTGGTCGCCGGCGAGCTCACTGCGGGCCATGCCCGGGCGCTGCTCGCGGTGAAGAACCCCGAGGCCATCGCGCGCCGCGTGGTCGAGCAGGGCCTCACCGTCCGCGATGTGGAAGAGATCGCCCACGCGGATCACGGGAGCGCGGAGCCGAAGGCCGGGCGTCGCCGGAAGGGCGATGTCCAGAAGGACCCCGATACCCGCGCAGTGGAAAAGGCGCTGGAAGACGTGCTCGGTCTCCAGGTCTCCATCGAGCATAAGGGCGACGGCGGCGAGCTGCGCATCCGCTACGGCACCCTGGAGCAGCTCGACGGGCTCTGCCGGCGTCTCAACGCCTCGAGCGTCTAGGCGGCGCCCGCCAAAAGCCTGCCTTGTCGGCTTCGGCGGGCCCCGCTAGAGAGGCGCCAACCAACCCTCTCGCATTCCGGAGCCCCCATGCGTATCGATGCCATTCCGCTTGGCAAGAACCCGCCGCACGACGTCAACGTGGTCATCGAGGTGCCGATCGGGGGCGAGCCCATCAAGTACGAGATGGACAAGGACGCCGGCACCCTCGTGGTGGACCGCTTCCTCTACACCGCCATGCGCTACCCGGGGAATTACGGCTTCATCCCCCACACCCTGTCGGGCGACGGCGACCCCTGCGACGTGCTCGTGGCCAACACCCGGGCGATCATCCCGGGTGCCGTCATGAGCGTGCGACCGGTCGGTGTTCTGGTCATGGAGGACAATGCCGGCGAGGACGAGAAGATCATCGCGGTCCCCTCGGCTCACCTCACCCAGCGCTACGACCGGGTGAAAAACTACACCGATCTGCCCGACATCACGATCAAGCAGATCGAGCACTTCTTCGAGCACTACAAGGATCTGGAGCCTGGCAAGTGGGTGAAGATCCTCCGCTGGGGCGATGCAGCTGAAGCGCATCGGCTGATCCTGGAAGGGATCGAGCGGGCGAAGAAGCAGCCGGACGAGCCCAAGAACCTGTAAAGGAAGCCGCTAGAGGGCTTCGCCCCGCAGCAGACGCGGGAGCCTCAGAGGGCTTCACCCTGCAGCAAGAACGGGAGCCCCTAGAGGGCTTCGCCCCGCAGCAAGCGCGGCGCCGCGCGGCCGGACAGGCCCGCGGCTTCGCGGATGAAGAACCGCTTCAGCGCCGGCATCCGGTCCACGAGCCCCAGGCCCAGATCGCGGGCGAGGCGCACCGGCAGCACGTCGTTGGAGAACAGGCGGTTGAGCCCGTCCGTCACCGCGCCCATGGCGGTGATGTCGAGGCGCCGGGCGCGTTCGTATTCATCGAGCGTTGTGCCGTGACCGGGATCGAGGCCGAGCCGCAGGGCGTCGGCCACGACCTCGGCGAGCGCCGCCGCATCGTGCAGGCCGAGATTGAGCCCCTGCCCCGCGATCGGGTGGATCACATGGGCCGCGTCGCCCAGGAGCGCCAGGCGCTCGCCCACGAACCGACGCGCGACTCCGAACGAGAGCGGAAAGGCCTGCGGCTTCGTCTCCACCGCGATCCGCCCGAGCCGGTAGCCGAAGCGCTGCTCCAACTCCTCCATGAACGACGCGCCCTCCGAGGCGAGGAGCGCCGGCACCCGGTCGCTGCGCTCCGTCCACACGATGGAGGAGCGATGGCCGAGCGATCCGCCGGGCATGAGGGGCAGGATCGCGAAGGGCCCTGAAGGCAGAAAGTGCTCCACCGCCTGCCCCTCGTGGTCGCGTTCGTGTGCAATCGTCGCGACGATGCCGGACTGCTTGTAGGGCCAGTGGATCCAGGCGATGCCGGCCGCCTCCCGCAACCGCGAGCGGGCGCCGTCGGCCGCGACGAGGAGCGAGGCCTCCAGGGGCTCCTCGCCCGCAATCCGCACCCGAACCGCGGCAGCGTCCCCCTCGAAGCCTTCGACGCCCGCGGCCTTCAGCACCACACCGGCATCGCGGCAAGCCGCGAGGATCGCGGCGGTGAGGTGGCCGCCCTCCACCATATGGGCGAAAGGCTCCCCGGGCTCGACCTCGCCCTCGAAGGTGAGAAAAGTCGGACGTACCGGGTCGGCGACCCGGCTGTCGGTGACCACCATGCTCAGGATCGGCTGTGCCTGCCCCGAGACGGCATTCCAGATGCCGAGCGTCTGAAACATCCGCCGCGCGGCAGCCGCAATCGCATAGGCCCGCCGGTCGCCCGCCGGATCCCGCCGCAGGGCCGGATCGCACATCACCACATCCAGACCCGCGCCGAGGGAGGATTTGAGGGCCAGTGCGAGGGATAGACCGGCCAATCCGCCGCCGGCGATCACGATGCGTGGGGTGTTCGGCATGATGGGCCCTCGTTGGCGCCTGGACGGATTTCGGTCAAGCTTGACCTCGCGGCCCCGCTCCCGGATGGATGGCGCGCCCCCTGCACCGGAGCGCCGATGTCCCGCGCCGTCGAAGACCTGCTCACCATCCTCGATCTCGAACCCCTGGAGCACAACCTGTTCCGAGGCCGCAGCCCGCAGGTGGGGTGGCAGCGGGTGTTCGGCGGGCAGGTAATCGGCCAAGCCCTCGTCGCGGCCTGCCGCACCGTCGAGGGGCGGCGCCCCCACTCGCTTCACGCCTATTTCCTCCTCGCCGGCGATCCGAAGGTGCCGATCATCTACGAGGTCGAGCGCCTGCGGGACGGGCGCAGCTTCACCACGCGGCGGGTGAAGGCGATCCAGCACGGGCGCGCCATCTTCGCCATGTCGGCCTCGTTCCAGGTCGAGGAGCCCGGCTTCGACCATCAGGCCCGGATGCCCGACGTGCCGCCGCCGGAGAGCCTGCCCGGTGAGGCGGAGGTAAAGGCCGGCGTCATGCCCCTGATGCCGGAGCCCGTGCGGGCCTATTACGAGCGCGAGCGGCCGATCGAATTGCGGCCCGTGGAGTTCGAGCGCTACACCTCCCGCGCGCCACGCGACCCCAGCTTCAATGTCTGGATCCGCGCCACCTCGCCCCTCCCGGACGATGCGGCGATCCACCAATGCGTGCTCGCCTATGCCTCTGACCTCACGCTTCTCGATGCGTCCCTCGTGGCCCACGGCCGTACCGTGTTCGAGCGCAGCATCCAGGCCGCGAGCCTCGACCATGCGCTCTGGTTTCACCGCCCCTTCCGCGCCGACGAATGGCTGCTCTACTCGCAGGACAGCCCCAGCGCGTCGGGCGCTCGCGGCTTTTCCCGCGGGTTGATCTTCACCCGCGAGGGCACGCTCGTGGCCTCCGTGGCCCAGGAAGGCTTGATCCGTCCCCACGAGGACGGTTGATTTTGCCTGCGGACCGCACTCGTTGCACAATAACCATGCAGAAACTTACTGCTTTGCAGCCTGAGCGCTTGATTGCCTAATCCTTAGGCAGCACCGGTTCGGCAATCCCCCGCTCGTCCCCGCCAGCACCCCATTGTGGCTCACGGCCCGCCTTCGCGCAGGCCCAAACCAGTCTCGATCCAAGTTGGCACGCCGTTTGATTCCTCCCGTCCAGGCACCCGCCACAACAAGCGCGGGTCTGGTGAAACCGACGCAGGGCTTGGCCGAGCGCTGCGGCTTCCCACGGGGGCAAACTGCATGAAAATCGTGATGGCCATCATCAAGCCGTTCAAGCTCGAAGAGGTGCGTGACGCCCTCACGGGCCTGGGCGTGCACGGACTGACCGTGACCGAAGTGAAGGGTTACGGGCGCCAGAAGGGGCACACCGAAATCTACCGCGGTGCCGAATACGCGGTGAGCTTCCTGCCCAAGCTGAAGATCGAGGTCGCGGTCGCGACCGATCTCGTGCCTCGCGTGGTGGAGGCGATCACCGCCGCCGCCCGCACGGGCCAGATCGGCGACGGCAAGATCTTCGTCACGCCCCTCGAGCGCGCGGTCCGCATCCGCACCGGCGAAACCGACGGCGACGCCCTCTAGGGCGCCCGACCCCACCGGGCCCGGCGGGCCCTGCCCCAATCCCTTTTCCGGAGCTTCTCGATGATCCCTCGTTCCACTCTCGCCCCAGTCCTTGGAGGACTCGGGCTTGCGGTCCTGGCGAGCCACCCGGCGCTCGCGCAGGCCGCCGCGGCCCCCACCCCCGATAAGGGCGACACTGCCTGGATGATGCTCTCCACCATCCTCGTTCTTCTCATGGTCGTGCCAGGCCTCGCCCTGTTCTACGGCGGCCTCGTGCGCACCAAGAACATGCTCTCCCTGCTCACGCAGGTTTTCGCCATCGCGTGCATCTCGGCCCTCATCTGGGTGTTCTACGGCTACAGCCTCGCCTTCACCAACGGCGGCGGCCTCAACGACTTCGTGGGCGGCTTCTCGAAGGCCTTCCTGCGCGGCGTCGATGCCACCACGGTCGCGGCCACCTTCTCGAACGGCGTCGTCATTCCCGAATACGTCTATGTGTGCTTCCAGATGACCTTCGCGATGATCACGCCGGCGCTCATCGTCGGCGCCTTCGCGGAGCGGATGAAGTTCTCGGCGCTCGTGCTGTTCACGGTGCTGTGGCTCACCTTCATCTATTTCCCGATCGCCCACATGGTCTGGTACTGGGGCGGCCCGGATGCGGTCGGCAACGCCGCGAAGGCCGTGGCCGATGCCACCGATCCGGCCGCGAAGGCCGCAGCGCAAGCCGCCCTCGACGGCGTGCTGGCCGATGCGGGTCTCCTCTTCAAGTGGGGCGCCCTCGACTTCGCGGGCGGCACGGTGGTGCACATCAATGCGGGCATCGCGGGCCTCGTCGGCGCGCTGCTGCTCGGCAAGCGCCTCGGCTACGGCCGCGATCTCATCGCGCCGCACTCCCTCACCATGACGATGATCGGCGCCGCGCTCCTGTGGGTGGGCTGGTTCGGCTTCAACGCCGGTTCGAACCTCGAGGCCAACGGCACGGCGGCGCTCGCGATGATCAACACCTTCGTGGCCACCGCGGCTGCGGGCCTGTCCTGGCTCTTCGTGGAATGGGGCGCCAAGGGCAAGCCGTCGCTCCTCGGCCTGCTCTCGGGCGCCATCGCGGGTCTCGTGGCCGTCACCCCGGCGTCCGGCTTCGCCGGCCCCATGGGATCCATCGTGCTCGGCCTCGTGGCGGGCGCGGTGTGCTACGTGTTCTGCTCCTCGGTCAAGAACGCGATCGGCTACGACGACTCCCTCGACGTGTTCGGCATCCACTGCGTGGCCGGCATTCTGGGCGCCATCGGAACCGGCATCCTTGTCAACCCGGCCCTCGGCGGCGCCGGCATCCCGGATTACGTCACGAACCCGGGCTCCCTGTCGGTGGCCGAGTACGCCTTCGGCACCGCCGTGTGGGCGCAGGTGAAGGCGGTACTCTTCACCATCCTCTGGTCCGGCGTCGGCTCCGCGATCATCTACAAGATCGTCGATCTCCTCGTCGGCCTGCGCGTCACGCAGGAGGAGGAGCGCGAGGGCCTCGATCTCGCCGATCACGGCGAGCGCGCCTACAACTACTAAGCTTGAGTCATCGCGCGGGGCCCGGTGGGCTCCCGCCACAGCAGAAAGCCCCGGTCTTGCGACCGGGGCTTTTTGTTACGCGATACTCAACACAGAACACGAAAGGGGGTACGCCTTACGCAACACACGCAACCAGATACGCTACTCGCCAGGGGGTTACTCGAAGGGGGAACCGAAAACTTCCGTTCTGCTGGGATAACGCGCGGCCGCGAACTTGGTTGCGAATCGGCGCGAGCGCTTTTTGCTTTTGTCAAGCCCCGCTTCGCCGCTGTCCTCGGCCCCGCGAAAGCGATCCCCGGGGAACAGGGTTAAACGCCCCTTAACCGGTGCGCTCTAGGCTCAGGCCTCAACCGATGATGCCGTTCGTGCGGCACCGCCCCACCCAGGTTTCCCCATGCGCGTGACCCACCGTTCCCGTTCCGCTCCGGACAGCCTGCCGGATCTCCTGCGCGCCTTCGTGGTCCGGCGCACGCGGGAGCTCCTGGGGCTTGGGCTGCTCGCCCTCGCGGTGCTCATGGCGGTCGCGCTCGCCACCTGGTCCGTGGACGATCCGAGCCTCAACAACGCCACCGACGCGCCCGTCCGCAACGCGCTCAGCTGGCCCGGCGCCATGATGGCGGATCTCGCCATGCAGCTCTTCGGGCTCGGCACCCTCGCGGCGCTGGCCCCGCTGGCCCTGTGGGGCTGGCGGCTGCTGCGTCTCGGCGCCTTCGCGCGCGGGCAGTTGCGCATCGCGCTCTGGATCCTCGGCGCGGGCGCTGCCACCGCCATGGCGAGCGCGCTGCCGACCACGGCCCGCTGGCCCCTGCCCACGGGACTCGGCGGCGTTGCGGGCGATGCGCTCCTCGCCGCGGCCAAAGCCGTGACGGGCCTCTCAGCCGGCCCGGGCAACGCCCTGCTCGGCTTCGCCTTCGCTGGCATCGCGATTCTCGCGCTCACCGCAGCCTGCGGCTTCGGCTTTGCGGAAGACCCGCACGCGCCGGCACCGGCCGCCAAGGCCCGCGCGGATTGGGACGATCCGGAGGACAACGCCCGCGACGACGAGCCCGGCTGGGGCATCGTTTCTCTCGGCGCGCTGGCCCACGGGATCATGAGCGTGCGCGCCTCGGTGCGCCGCTGGCTCGAGGCCAGGCAGGGCGCCCTTGCCCCGGCCGGCGCGCCGGGTGGTCTCCTGCGCACGCGCGAGGCCGACGACGAGCCCCCGCGCATGCGGCGGGACCCCTCCTTCGAGGTGCCGCGGGATGCCGCGCCCGCCCCTCGCGCTGCTGCGCCCCGGATCGGGGAGCCCGCATACCTTCCCCCGGAGGCCGCGCCCCTGCACGACGAAGAGGACGAGCCCTGGGACGATGCGCCGGAACCGCCGGCGCCTCCACCGGCCCGCGTCGCGCCGGCTCCCGCCGCGCCGAAACCCGGCAAGCGCATCGTGCGCGAGACGCAAGCATCCTTCCCCGACCGGGAGGGCTATGCCTTGCCGGCGCTGACGCTCCTCGCCGAGCCCAAGAAGTCCGCGACGCCCACCGTGTCGGCGGATGCCCTGGAACAGAACGCGACGCTGCTCGAATCGACGCTGGAAGATTTCGGCGTCAAGGGCGAGATCATCAATGTGCGCCCCGGCCCCGTGGTCACGCTCTATGAGCTCGAACCCGCGCCGGGCACAAAATCGTCCCGCGTGATCTCGCTCGCCGACGACATCGCGCGCTCCATGAGCGCGGTGTCGGCGCGCGTCGCCGTGGTGCAGGGACGCAACGCCATCGGCATCGAATTGCCCAACGCCAAGCGCGAGACCGTGTATCTGCGCGAGCTGCTCGCGAGCCAGGATTTCGAAACCTCGAAGCAGAAGCTCGCGCTCTGCCTCGGCAAGACCATCGGCGGCGAGCCCGTGATCGCGGACCTCGCCCGCATGCCGCATCTGCTCGTCGCCGGCACCACCGGTTCGGGCAAGTCGGTGGCCATCAACA
>JAESFT010000245.1_pt1 | contig 48442 bp, 58 predicted proteins | sample 9269451 | NCBI WGS metagenome assembly JAESFT01 (sample SAMN14502557, study PRJNA617106) | algae metagenome | isolation source: Scytonema hyalinum WJT4-NPBG1 and co-occurring heterotrophs from well... | place: USA: Mojave Desert, Joshua Tree National Park, California | collected 2006-05-25
GCCGAGATTACAGAGCGCAGCACTGGCGTGCCGTTTGCCATCAAGGTTTCGGCTAGCCTCGAAGAAGGAGAGGCCGTCCTGATCGATCGTGCGCGGAAGCTCATCGACATTCTTCTACGGCAGAAGGAAACAGCCACTTTGCCGTTGTGGAAAGTCGCATGAACTCATGCTCTTTGATGCGGCTTCATTGCTGCAACTATGATCTGCCGACGGACAAGCCAATAGCGGCCAAAGTCAACTAAGGCAATCTATCTGACAGTGCCTCGTGAGCTTGCGCCCGCTGGAATGACCTAGGCACTACGGCTGGTCGCGGGAACTATGATGCAGCAGATCGCAGAATAGGTGGCGGCCTCATCGACACGAGGCCGCCCCGCAGCCGCGTTTCAGTCCGTGAAATCGAACTCAGCCAATTCGCAGACGTTGTTGTCCGGTACAATAGCCTGGCTGCCGTCAGCCGTGATCGCCAGGAAGTCGTACTTGCAGTAGCCAGTGCCGTCATCGATGTTGATCATGACGCTGGAGCCGGACGGCAGGATATCGCTGCCGAGGATGTCTTCCTGCCAGTCCTGTGTGCCGGTATTGGAAGCATAGAACTCGACGATGTCGTGCGACGACACGTTGTTGATCTGAACATGGCGGTCCAGGGCAGAAGTGTTCACAACGCCAGCTGCCAGAAAGACAAGCGCCCAGCTTGCCATAATCTTCTTCATGATGATCCCTCAGGGGCATTCTTGCCCAAGCGTGACTAATCTCGAGGGCAGCAGTTTATGCAAGCAAAGTCGATCCGGATGCTTGTCGTCTCGTGAACCTGGACGCTTAACGACTCGGAACTGAGTCGCTGCCGCTGAGTTGAGTCGGCCAGTATGTACCCGAGTAGTCCATGGCGGGCGTAAGCCCAGCCCCCGCAAAAAGGCGGACAGTCCGCCGGGACTCTGAATTTAGCCACGATTCCACACCCCTCAAGTTCATTCCCACCATGCAGCCGAAGTTGGTCGAGAACCCGCCTGCCGGGGACGGCTGGCTTCATGAGATCAAGTACGACGGCTATCGCATTCCCGCCCGGAATGATGCGGAGGGCTGAGCCGGCAGATCCAGGCACAGATAAGGCGAACCTGGTTTCAACAACAGGCGGCAGGCCTAGTCGGAAGTGCGCCCCGTTGCGGTCATTCGCGTTCATTCTGAGATTTGAACGAGCTGCCGCTCGGTTGATCTCGCGCCAGCGATTTCTCGGGGCTCCTGATAGGATGCACAAGCGGCGAGGATGGCTCCCGTAGGTTGCCGTTTCGGGGAATAGTGCTTGATGGTCTTTATCGGTGACACGCGGCCTGAACGCATAGGCGCCCAATTGCGCGAAACGCTGTTCTGGATCAAGCAGACAATCGTGCCGCCGATACGTCGCGCACCGGTGGCATGCCGAACATGCGGCGGTATTCGCGCGTGAACTGCGGCACGCTTTCATAGCCGACATCGTATGCCGCAGTGCTCGCCGACGCGCCTTCGGCAACCATGCGCCGGCGCGCCTCGATTAATCGCAACTGTTTTTGGAACTGCAGTGGCGAGAGCGAGGTTACCTGACGGAAGTGTTGATGAAAGGACGAGACGCTCATGCCGGCCGCGGCGGCGAGCTTTTCGACGGGTAGCGGCTGGGCAAAGTTGGAGCGCAGCATTGCGACTGCCTTGGCGACGCGCTGGATGTTGCTATCGGACCAGCCAAGGCGCCGAATGGCCGAGCCATGACGACCTGCCAATAGCCAATAATGCATCTCACGCAGAAGCTGCATTTTCAGCACAGGAATAGATGCCGGGCGTTCGAGCAAGTGCAGCAAGCGTTGTGCCGCATCGGCAACCTCAGCATCGGTCGGCTCGGTGCGGATCGGCGCAGCGTCGGCCAGTGGGGCCAGTTTCATCTCAACGCTGAGCTCGGTCAGCAGGGCCTGATCAAGGTCAAGCACCAGTGAGAAGTAGGGCCGGCCGATGCTGGCTTCCGTTATCTGGCTGATGGTCGGGACGTCGGCGGTAATTACGAGCGAATCTCCTCCTCCGAAATCGAAAACGTCGCTGCCCATGGTAACGCGCTTCTGCCCCTGCACCACTAGCGCGACAAGCGGCTTGGAGATGGCGTACTGTAGGGCACTCGGCCTTGTCGCGCGGATTAGCGTAAGGCCGGGAATGGGTGTAACCGCCACGCCATCCTGATCGGCATGAGCATTAGCGTAGCGCGCGACGGCTTCGAGCAAAGCTTGAGTCACGATGGCGCTCTCCTTCGTAGATCCTGCCGACACTCTAGGGTGCACTCGACCCTACGGCAAGGCGAATTGGAGAATTAGGCAAGAACCTGCGAGTTTTCGGCAAAACCTCGCGCCTGGTCTAGGTCAGTATCTCCTCATCGAAACCAGCTCTGCCGCGGCGGCGCTTCGAAAGGAGGACAAGATGACCCAACTCGCCAACTCTCGCGTATTGATGCTTGCCAGCAACGGTTTTGCCGAACTGTTTGAGCCACGTCAGGCGTTGTTCGATGCCGGAGCGCACGTCACCCTCGCTTCGATCGATGTGGAACCAATTGAAGGCGTCGCCGGAACGCAGCTGGGTGGCATGGTGCGTCAGTCGATCAAGCCCGATGCTCGCTTCCAAGATGTTAATCCTGCAGAGTTCGACGCGCTTGTCCTGCCAGGTGGCGTGGTCAATCCGGATCGTCTGCGCATCAATCCCGATGCCATGAGCATCGTCCAAGCCTTCGCCGACCAGAACAAGCTAATCGCCGCCATTTGCCACGCGCCATCGTTGCTGATCGAAGCGGACCTGGTGCGAGGCAAGTGCGTAACCGGATGGCTGTCGCTGAGGACAGACCTACGCAATGCGGGCGCTCTTGTGGTGGACGAGTCCGTGGTGCGCGATGGCAATCTGCTCACCAGCCGCATGCCGGGTGACCTGCCGCACTTCTGCGCCGCGCTGGTTGAAGCTCTTTCGGCCTGACTATTTTCGTCCGATTGCGCAAGCATCGCGGAGGATTGAGCAAAACCTCCGCCCACCACGCCCATACCTTCAGCTCATCAAACCCAAGGAGACTTCAATGTCTAAAATCGCACTCGTTACAGGTTCCAGCCGGGGCCTCGGTCGCAACACTGCCATCTCAATTGCCCGTCGCGGCGGCGATGTCATGGTCACCTACCGCTCCGGTGCCGACGAGGCGGACAAAGTTGTGAGCGAGATCCAAGCCTTGGGTCGGAAGGCCGTTGCTGTCCAGCTCGATGTCGCCGATGTTTCGAGCTTCCCTGGTTTTGTCGCCAAGCTCAGGGCCGCGCTGATCGAGAACTGGGGCCGCGACACCTTCGACCACCTCATCAACAATGCTGGACACGGCGACATGGGCATGCTCGCCGAGACCACCGAGGCCCAGTTCGACGCCCTGGTCGACGTCCACTTCAAAGGCGTCTTCTTCCTCACACAAGCCTTGTTGCCCGTGCTGACCGATGGGGGCCGCATCGTCAATATCTCGACGGGGCTGACCCGCGTTTCCTATCCAGGGTTCTCGGCCTACTCGGCAGTCAAGGGCGCCATCGAAATCCTCACGATCTACATGGCCAAGGAACTGGCTGCCCGCGGGATCACCGCCAATGTCGTGGCGCCTGGAGCTATCGAGACCGACTTCTTGGGCGGAGCGGTCCGAGACACGCCTGACCTCAACACCGCATTTGCCGGGATGATCGCGCTGGGCAGAGTTGGCGTGCCTGACGATATCGGCCCGATGATCGCGAGCCTGCTGAGTGAAGATAATCGTTGGATCACCGGCGAGCGCATCGAAGTCTCAGGCGGTCAGGTGATCTAACGGCGCAAGGGGAGCTCACGCTCCCCCTGCTACCTCATGCGTTTCGCATAAACGTCTACTAAGATTTCTGGGCGCTATGCGCCCAAACCCGTCGTTGGAGTTGTAATGGCCGGCTAGCAGGATCCGACGCTCCGATTTGACCAGCAGTCCAATCACGAGCAGCTCGACTGGTCCTCACCGGGGCCACTTCCGGCTCAGGCTGCCTCCTGCGGCTATCAAGGCCGACACGGCTCCCATACAACTCTTGTGCCGGTTGAGGTCGCCACGCTAGCCGTACCAGCAGCTTATTAGTGGCTGCTTCTAGTTGATCGGTAAAGGCAGTCTCGTCTGGTCCACTTTCCGACGCTATCACCGGTTCTGGGATTGGTGGGCGTTCAAACGAGGCTGAGTATTGGCTTCGTTCAGCAACAGGTACGCCCGATACCATTCCTCGAACGCCACCATCTCGGGAGTAATGTAGTCGAGCGGCAACTTACGCTTAGCCCGAAAGACGTAAAACGCGTATTGTCTAGATCGAGGGTTATCTCTGTCGGCATCTTCTCGGTTTCGGTTCGATGCTTAAGCCAGTTGCGCTCAAGGTTGGCGATCTCGTTCCAAGTGTAAGGCGCAGGAATATCCGCACCACGAGGATCCGCAAATAGAGCCGTCGTTACTTCGATGTCGGGATCACCCTCGATCATGCATTCGGCAGCTCCGGCTAGAGTTATTGCTGCGTCATAGTCGCCCGCCGCCAGCGCTTGAATTGAAAGGTAAACCTGGCGCGCTGCGGCCTTCGTTTTCGTGAGATGGAGAGGTCTATTTACTGGTTGAAAGTAGTCCATGCCCGTCTTCCAAAATCCTCTTTACGACCAATTCGCCCAAGCGATCGCCAAGAGCAAGAGCGCCGCTTAACTTCTCAACGACTGGTCAATAAGCGGACAAGAGCTGAAAAGCACCGGCAGGCGAGTGTGCTTGAACTTCCGTTATACGCTCTGGGCTCCTAAAAGCCGTCGGTCCGCAAACGGCCCCTACCCTGCCCTTCGAGGCCGCCATTCCGAACGGCATAAATGGGGTGGAAAACAGACCAACCGCTTATAGGCGCCAACGCAGCTAAGCGGACGTTCGCTGTGATTTGAGACCTCAGCATCTCTCCGCTGCTTTAGCCAAGCAAGCAGCTAGCCTGTGCCAGGCAGGCTTTCGCCTCAGATCTCGATCAAGAGCTAGCGGGCGGGCCTCTATTCCGCCCTTCTCCCCGTTTATCCAGCTGCCATCGTCCGAGAGGCCCCACAAAGTTACGCTACGAAGGTTGGCGTTCTCGAGCACAAGGGACACGTAGTCGCGATAAACGCTCGCGACGGCTTCGTCGCGGATTGTGAGGTCGCCTTCTAAGCCGCGGTCGTCGACGTCAAGTTCCGTCAGCATGATGGGAATGCCCAGCTCACTCACCCGGCGCAGCCATGTTGCGAACGACCGATGATCGCCCATGCGAAAATCTTCCGCATGGAGGTGGGACTGAATGCCCAAACAGGCGATTGGAACATCACGGGTCAGCGCGGTTTCCAGCAGCCCCAACATGGCAACGCGCTTCTGCTCAGCTTGCGGTGAATCATATTCGAGACCCATTTCGTTGAGCACCAGCAAGGCGTTTGGATCGAGAGAGGCTGCCAGAAAGAACAGCTCGTGCAGGTATTCTGGCCCGATGGCTGCCAGAAAAGGTGTCTGCCTCATGCCATCGCTCCGCCCGTCGGCCAGTCGCAAGGGTTCGTTAACAACGTGCCAAGAGTGCATGGCACCGCGATACCGCTGAATTGTTTCCGCTATGTAGGATGTCGCAGCCGATCCAAACGGCTTCGGTTCGGTGTCAAGGAAATGTCTAGGGATCGCCCGGTGCCAACACAAGGTATGTCCATGCAAATCCAAGGCGTTGGCTTGCGCGAATGCTGCCAGACGATCCATGCTCCCGAAATCCAGGGCGCCGTCGCGCCCGCAGACCGCATCCCATTTGCCTTCATATTCGGGTGTGATGGCATTGCAATCACGCAGGATGGCCGCCTGTCTCGCGGGAACGTCGAGATCAGCGCTCGTGATGGCATAACCCAAGGGAATGAGCCCACCCTGACTGGGATCATTAACAAATTGATGCAAGACAGTTTTCCATTCTCGCTACTGGACGGAGCTCACTGCACATGAAAATCCGCCACATCATACTGGTGCTTACGGCGGGTTTGGGCTTGGCCTTAATTCTAGTAGCTGTCCTGTTGCTTCGTGGCGAGCTTTCCAAGCTTGAAACAGCGGAGCGCCTTCAGGCCTCCAACTCGGTTCGGCAAGAACTGCTGTTTACCAGCACCGCCCTGGCCCGCGAACGGACCAACACGTTCATTCAACTCACCACGTCTGGCACAGCCGCCTTCGACCGGTCCATCCAAGATTTGAGGGTCCGTGCCGACCAAGCGCTCGCACGGGCAGCGAACATCCTGCAGTCCAGCCAAGTTGCGTTGTCGCGGGCAGGTGAAACCCGTGCTGTAGTCACGGCCAGCCAGGAACAACTGGCTGCCCTGCGCGCCCAAACCGACGAAGCAATCGCCAGTGCTGATGAGGGTTTGCGCGAGAGAATCGCCGACGAGTGGCTGGGTGGCGCAACGCAACTGATCGACGACCTGCAGGAATCCCGACTGGATCTTCTTAACGACAACAGACCCACCGATGCGGTACTTGCCGCTGAGGCTAATATCCGCGCTTTTGTCGACGTTCTTCATGAGGCTGTCGCCTACAACGAAGCTATCGGCGTGGCCTTGCTGACCCACACGGGACAGCGGCGCAATCAGGACATCATCACTGTGGAGCGCATGGTTGGCAGAATGAGCCTGGCCTGGCAGATGATTGGCAACGAGGCCGATGCCTCGCTGAGCCCCGAGGTTCAGTCCGCCATCCAGAGTGCAGAGTCACTTTATCGGATGACTTACGATCCCATGCTGCTGAGCTTGACCAATGCAGCACCCAACTTGACACCGCAGGCCTTGATCTCGACCTGGGAGCAGACATCGGACCGGACGCTCGACGCTTTGGCTACGCTCCAGGACACTCTGCTCAAAAGCTCGCATGATGGGCTCAATTTCCTGGTCGAGGATGCCCGTCGATCCGGGGGAATTGTGACTTTGGTGGCGGGCTCCGGCATTGTGGCGGCTCTGCTCATCTTGTTGGTAGTCAGACGGCGGGTCATCGAGCCGCTCAGGCGGATCAGCCACGCTATGGTAGAGATTGCAGAAAACAACCTGTCCACTCCGCTCCCACGGGCACGGCGCCGAGATGAGGTGGGGATGATGGCCAACTCCCTACGCACCTTCAAGGCCAACGCTATCCAGCGGCAACGAACACAACGTGAGCTGCAAAAGGTTCACCAGGACCTGCAACAGACTTACGGTCAAATGCGCCATGATCTTGAGGCGGCTGCGACGATCCAAATGGCGATGCTGCCAATTCCCAGCGTTGTAAATGGGATCAGTCACCACGGCCTTTACAGCCCTTCCAGCCTTGTGGCGGGCGATACCTTTAACGTTATTGCACAACCTGAGGGCGGCGTCGGCTTCTTCCAGATCGACGTCGCCGGCCATGGGGCAGCGGCGGCGCTCGTCTCAGTTGCTGGTCAGCATACGCTGTCGCAAGCGCTTCTGACGCGGCGCCAGGGCAAGCCGATCGAAGACATCCTGGCACGGGTCAACCGGGAATGGCCGGAAGATTTACCCTACTTTACGACGATCCTTGGGGAGATCGATTCCAGCCAATCAGTGGGCAGGATCGTTCAAGCCGGTCATCCCAGCCCAATACTAATTCGGGCCGACGGACAGGTCGAGTCACTGGGTGGAAGCGGTTTTCCTGTCGGTATGTTGCAGCAGGCCGAGTATGAGAGCATTGAATTTGCCTTCGGGACCGGAGACAGGCTGCTGATTTATTCCGACGGCGTTGTGGAAACCCAAAATCCACTTGGCGCCTTCTATTCGGAGGAACGGCTGATTGAGTTTGTTGCCGCCAATGCCGACAGCGCCACGCCAGAGCTGCTGGCGTCCCTGCAGAGCTCGCTCTGGGAGTGGCGAGGCGGGACCGAGTTGACGGACGATGTCAGCGTTTTGATCGTTGAACAAACCAGGAGCAATCATGCTATCCATTGAGACCATAGACGGCATTCTGATCGTGCGGGTGGAGGAGCGCCGGCTGGATGCCAGCAAAGCTCCCGCATTCAAGGACGAAGTCAGCCAAGTGCTTGGTGAGGAAGTGACCCGTCTTGTGTTGGACCTGGGAGCCGTCGAGTTTATCGACAGCTCGGGCTTGGGCGTTGTCGTCTCGTTGCTCAAAAAGCTGGGGCCCTCAGGCAGTCTTGCGATTGCCAATGCCAATAGCGCGGTTCGGCGGCTGTTCAGCCTGACGCGCATGGACCGCGTTTTCACGCTTTACGACTCGCCGCAGGCGGCCGTCACCAACTTGCAGGTCTAGGCATCATGGCATCAGCCCTCAGCCTCAAGATCGACAGTGACTTGGCCACAGTGGGCCCTGTAGCCAGGGCGGTACGAGCGCTATGCTCGGAAAGCCTGGCAGACGAGGCGCTTGATGAGCTTGAATTGGGGCTGGTCGAAGCGCTGAACAACGTCATCAAGCATGGCTATGCCGGCCAGAAAGGCTCATCCGTCGAGGTGCAAGTCGGATTGAAAGCGGATCGGGTGGTGATCGACATTATTGATCAGGCGGCACCAATGCCTGCGGAAGCGTTGCAGCCGCGGGATCCCTGGGGGGCAATCGACAGCGCCAACCTCGAACACCTGCCCGAGAGCGGCATGGGTTTAGCCCTGATCCAGATGACTATGGACGAGGTCGCCTACTCGTCCGAAGCAGGTGTGAACAGGCTGCAGCTCACAAAGCTACTGCCGCGTAAGTAGCGCGGAGATTCGCTCCTCTAAATCCGGAACCGCTGCCGCCGTCAGCAGGAGGGCCGGCGCGACGGGTGCAACTTCCTGGCCTGTCCCTGCCTCAAGCTCGCTCAGAATGTGTTCTATGGCGTTCAGATGTTGCCGAGCTTCCCCGAGCCCATGTGCAAGCCCAAGCACGGCCGCGTTGAGGGCGGCCGCACGCGCGCTGGGCTCCCCAGGATCGGCGGCATAGGCAACCCTGCCTTGATCTATCACCAACGGGGCCATCTCAGCTAGGGTGGATGATAGTGACCCTGTCGCGTCCCCTGTCGTGGAGGCCGCTGCGAGGACCTGCTGGCGGATGCGGCTGGTGGTGTCGAGATACTCCAACTGAACAATCACGGCCGTGGAGCAGACCAGCGCCGCGATAAAGATGATCTGCCCGCGTGCCTGCAGCAGTCCTTCGCGAAAACTCATAACGGCACCTAAGCGCTTTGCTGATGTTGAGGATGCATTTCGCCAGCCACGATGTCGCTTTCGAATTCAGGATCAGGCTGCCAGTAGGCCGCCCGAATGATGGGAAGCATGGAGGCGGCATTGGTCACACCCCACAAGGTGTTTGCCAGCATGGCGCCAAGGCCATAGCCGATATTTCCCTGCGTATAGGCGAACCATCCCCAGCCAAGGCTGGCCATCGTAAGGATGGCCACGCCGATCTGCCAGCGTACCAGCCGGCCATAGGTGCCGACCTGACGATCCTTGGGGGTGACTGGAAACGAAATCTTCTTGCCTCGCATCACAGTCCAGAGGGCCTGCAGGCTCAGGGGGAAGGTAGCGAGGTACCACGCCCGGCCCTTGCTGTTGGAATTCCCCCACGTGGCCACCAACTTGCTGACCTCATTGAGCACCAGAAATGGGGTGATGTGAAGAAAGAAGTCCAGCGAATAACCGGTGAGCGGCGCGACGCCAGTTAGCAGAAAGACGATGGGCGAGAACAGGAAGATCACGTTCCAGATCGGGGAGAGGTAGGAATAAAAGGTCGCCGCATACATCAACCTCTGCGCGGCAGTCAGGCCGGGCCTGAACAAGGGGCTGTCATTGACGAAGATATCGAGCGTTCCGCCGGCATATTTGAAGCGCTGCACCGTCCAGCTGAGCAGGTCATTGGGCGACAACATACGCGCCTGCACAACCGGATGCAGGACGGACTTCCAGCCGCGCTCACGGTCGCTATGGAGCGCGATAGAGGTGTAGATGTCTTCCGAGACGTGGAACTTGTATGGTTGGAACTCGGTCTCCAGCGCACCCTGCCATCGCATGGCACTTTTGACCGACTCAGCAATCGCCTCTTCGCCGGTCAGCCGGCGGGCGGCGGCTTCATCGCGCCCGGCCTCGGCCTCGATCGCGTCCGACCACTGCCGCAATGCGGCTTCCATTATCGCTTCACGGCGGTGGATCGAACCTGCGCCGCAACAAAAGCTGGCATTTGCCCAGTTGCGGCGCCGCAGGATAACGTCGAAGAACAATTGGGGGTCGTTGGCGAAGGGGTCTTCACCAATCTGGATCGGACCGACAACGCGCTCAAGGGCACGCCCAAGCCAACTGCCTGGCTTGCCAAGGCGACGGGCCAGTATGACGGGCAGCGGCACGCCCGGAGGAACGTCATAGAACCATTGCGGCGTCTGTACCCAGGCGACCTTTTCGTCCCGGAAGTATCCAAGGGTCTCTTCCAGGAAACTCGGAAACGGGATCATGTCGGCGTCGCAGATCAGGATAAAGTCCCCTGACGTGACGGACATCGCATTGCGCAGGTTGCCGGCCTTGTAACCCAAATTGTCGCTTCGTGTGATGTAGTTGACGCCCTCCTGGGCCGCCACTTCGGCCATGGCGGGCCGCTTGCCGTCATCAAGCACATGAACCCTGAGGTCGAGCGGATAGGGATAGGTGATGGCCTTTGCCGCCTGGAGGCCCTGCCGCACAAGTTCGGGATCTTCGCTATAGGTGGCAAAGAACACGTCTACCGATAGGGGGCGATCCGGCACGTCGGGATCCCCAGTGCAATCCCGGGTGGACTGCGGCAGTGGCGGCCGCTCCGGAGATTTGGCCGACCATAGATTGAGGGTAAACAGCACCAACCCGATATAGGCGCCGGTCTCTGCCACGATCAACGGTATCGAAAACCACAGTGCATCGATGTTGATAGAGAACATCCAGCGCCAGACGATATACCAAGCGCCAAAGATCAGGCAGGCAGCGCTGAGAAACTGCCACAGAGCCTCGTGCCACGGAGAATAGGCGAGAGGCGTCCAAGGCTTTTGCGCCGCGAAGCGCGAACGAAAACGTGTCATCGCGTTCTTACTGTCCGAGACCAAGCACGGGCTCACCAGCAATCAATCGAGCCTTGGCCTGCTCCAGCAGCCACAACACTTCCTTGGGATCGGTGTTGCTCGAGCGGACGTACAACCCACCGTCCAATCCCCAGCCCAGCACCAGGATCTGGGCGAGATTGGCGTCGCGCGCCTGTTCAGCTAACTGCGAAACAGGATTGTCAACTTGGGCAATTGGCTCCGGAGTCCACAGTTGCACGTTCACGCGGCGGTTTTCAGAACCTTCGGCTCCAAACTGTTCGGTACCCGTGGTCGGGACAATGCTAACATTGGGGAAACGAGCGCCACCGACTAGGAGGTCGTCGAGCACTGCACCAGCGCGCGCTGCTGTCAGCCGCAGATTTGTCAAATCGGTGCCGGTAACATCGGCATAGCCGGTGATGGTCACCGAACACTTGCCGGCATTAGCGGCTTCGATAAAGGGACTGAGGTTAGCGCCAGAACGGGCCTCTGACGACACGCTACCGCGCTCAAAACCGAGCACTTCCACCGAGTCGGTACATGTGGCTGTAGCGTTCGCTTCATCCCCTCTCCCCCATCCACCTGAGGGTGCATTGGCGACGGCCGTTTCATTGCCGGACCAGATCAGCGCGCCTGCGGAGAAGTCGCGCTCCACCGGCGTTCCGTCCTGGACAATTACGAAGTCATTGGGCGCCAAGGTCGTCGATCCCACTGTGGCACCGAGGACCGGGAGGCTGCGGTCCTGATCGGGCCCAGCAAAATAGTCATTGGTCAGACGAACCGTCAGATCACCGGGCTGCGCCAAGAGATCGTCAGCCGCATCAAAGGTGAAGGTCTGCCCTTCGGGTACAGGATTCTCGACAGTGCCGGTGCCGATGACAGTCCCGTTCACCCCAATCTCGAAAGCGGGTCCTCCCTCAAACGCCACGCCAGAAAGGGTCACACTGACCTGCCCTGCATGCGCAACAAGGACAGCTTCCAGCATCCCCAACAACAGCGTTGAAAAGAAAACCGCCTGTCGCATCGTTGCTCTCCTGTTTAAGCCCAGAATGGTCACCGAGAAGAGGGACGACAACCCTGAAAGAGCTTTCAGCGTAACCATCTCAATAACGACCAGCCCGTAAAGCTCCTCACCATCTTTCATGCCTGCACGGCAGTGCAGCCGTTTAACGTTTCCTAGTGAGATTGGTGCCTAGGGCATTTGGTTGTGCGGGCTAAATCTGGCTGCCGACACACCTTCATTCGGCCTCAGATCGGGCCCCCTGATGAACGGCAGCTGAAATTATCAACCGCTCCTCACTATTTACCCTTCGAGAAAGCGATCCGAATGGCTAAGTCGGGGTGGATAGCTGTCTGTCCGCTTCCCGTCACAGAACTACAGGAAACAGACATTTACGACGCAGCAGACTCAACACCGCTGCAGCCCAGATGTCTTCTGTTGCGGATCTTCATCTTGCTGCGACGAGCCGTGAAAGGGCGGCAAGCCGTCATTCGAGCTTTCAAGAAGTTTTTTTAAGATTGCCGCAACCTTCCTGCTGCTTGTGCGTTTCGCGCGCGTGAACCGAGGCCAAGCGGCTCGGTGAACGAGCGCATGAGGGATCATGCGTTTGTATCCATGTTGCTCGAGGAGGATATGGCTATGAAAACCTTCGACTACTCACCTTTTTACCGTTCGACAGTCGGCTTCGATCGGCTGTTTGATATGCTTGACAATAGCGCGCGCCCCGACTGGCCGCCCTACGACATCGAAAAGCTCGGCGACAATGAATATCGCATCAGCATGGCGGTCGCTGGGTTCAGCCAGAACGAGATCGAGCTGGTGCAGACCGGTACGGAGCTCCTGGTAACAGGGCAGAAGAAAGCCGAAGACGAGAACCGGCAATTGCTGCACCGCGGCATTGCCCAGCGCAACTTCAAACAGACTTTCAATCTAGCCAGCCATGTAAAGGTGGCCGGTGCCAAGTTGGAAAATGGTCTGCTGAGCGTGGATCTGGTTCGCGAGTTGCCAGAACAGCTCAAGCCACGCCGCATCGAAATCGGCCCGAGTGGCACTGCAGCTCAGACGCAGGACAACGAGCCCAAGCAGATCGAGCAGAACGCCAAGGCTGCTTGAACCCATTTGTACGTAAAGCGCGTGATGGGCTCCCTGGCTGGCCAGGGAGCTTCTCGCCCATGGAGAACCAAATGAACGAAGCTCTCTATGATCGGCCCACTGGAATGGGCTTGGTTCGACACCTGCAACATCAACATTCGGATCCGCAGACGGTTGTGGCTGACGCGGGCATGTCGCTTGAGGACAAGCGCGCCCTGCTGGCCGATTGGGCGTCCGATGCACGTGCTGTGCGCGATCACCCTGCACTTCGCCAGCTCAACTCCGGTGTCGTGGTGGAGATTGACAGTATCCTGGATGCACTGAAGGGCCTGGACGGCATACACGATAACCAGACAAGCTCTGCTACCAGGGCTCCAGATACCAAGCACCTGGGAAGGACCGCAGCTGGAAAATCACCTCTGTTGTGGAGGTTTTGGGATGACGATGATGACGATCCGCCGCCGTGCCCAGCCGCTGCCGTTCCATGGAGGCCGCTGCCGATCCTAGACGCCCCTGGCCGGATTGCTGCCTAGCCAGTCTGGCAGTCCCATTGCATTTTCTCCAAGTCGCCGATCTCGAGATAGCTACGCGCCTTTTCCGATCTCTGCCCCACTATGGTTGTTCCCGGAAAGGCCGTCTGCAACGCGATAGGTCAATGTCGAGAGCAGTGCAGATAAAATGTGATGGGATCGGTTGTCGCCCAACGTCATTGTGGTTTCTGCAGCACGGCATCCCCTCAGCGGCGAGCTGCCAGAACAAGTGCTGTTCATCGCCAAGCCGGTTGCTCCCCTAAGGCTCATAGAGGCCATAACATCGTCAGCCTACCACTAAAGCTAGCTAGCAGTCGCCGCCATGTGGGCACTCCAGCGACTGTTTGCTTGTTTCCCGTCACTCCGCGCACCAACACAGGTGATATCAGGAACGTGGCACTCTTCCGGGACATTGATCAGGTGCGTCACCCTCCTTTCTCAAGATGGAAGAGCCCCAAGTGGCGTTTCATTCCTGCACCCGTGTCCTCATTGTCGAGGACGATCCTATTGTTGCTTCCATGATGGAGGTTGTTGTCGAGGACTTCGGCTATCAGATAGTCGGACCGGCATTCAACTTTCAATCTGCGCTCCGATCCGCCCATACCGAAGAAGTCGACTTTGCTTTGCTGGATTTCGATCTAGGAAACGGCCGCGATGCTGCTCCTATCGCTAGCGTCCTTGCGGAGAGAGGCATTCCTTTTGCATTCACAACAGGCAACTGTCCGGCAATCATTCGCAAACTTTTCGCGGACGCACCTGTTGTTTCAAAGCCCATCGACGATGACGAACTGCTCGATCTGCTGCCCTGATAAGCCAAGTCATGCCCAACAGAACGGACGATTTTTATGCGGGATCAATCCCTGAGCTTTCTGCGCAGCCTCGTGCAAGCACCTTCACCAAGTGGCTATGAACACCATGTCGCGCAGCTCTATCGCAACTATGTTGAGCCCCTTGCTGATGCAGTATCAACCGACGTCCACGGCAATGTCACTGCGGTGCTGAATCCCTCAGCCAGCACCAGGATCATGCTGGCCGGGCACATGGATGAGATTGGTTTCATAATCCACCATATCGGTGAGGAAGGGCTGCTCTACTTCAGTGCGATCGGCGGGCACGACAGTGTCATACCGGTGGGCCAAACCGTTTGGGTCCACGGACGGAACGGACGCATTGGAGGCGTTGTTGGCCGCAAGGCTATTCACCTGATGGATCCCGATGAGCTCAAGGACAAGCCCAAGCTTAAGGAGCTCTGGATTGACATCGGGGCGACTTCCAAGGAGGAGGCTGCAGGCGTTGTGGCTCTTGGCGATGTCGCCACCTACCAGCAGGACTTTCAGCTGTTGATGGGTGATCGTGCGGTTGGACGCGGGTTCGATAACAAGGCCGGACTTTTCATCGTTGCCGAAGCGTTGCGCTTACTGAGCGAGCATGGGGGGCTTCACCCGTCCGTGGGCGTGTATGCCGTTGGCACTGTCCAGGAAGAGATCGGCTCCCGCGGCGCGAAGACAGCAGCCTTCGCCATTGGAGCGCAGAGCGGCATTGCCATTGATATGGAGCATGCCATCGACTACCCGGGCGTGAGCCGGACGGAAAACGGGCAACTCGACCTTGGCAAAGGTCCAAGTGTGTCCACTGGCGCGAATACCAACCGAGCGCTGTTCGCGCTTGTCACCGAGGCCGCCGCCAAGGAGAACGTCCCGTTCCAGGTGCAGGTGGCGCCGGCTGCGACTCCCACGGATGCAGGGGCGTTGCAGTTGAACCAATCCGGGATGGCCACGGGACTTCTTGGTGTGCCGCTGCGCTACATGCACACGCCAGGGGAAGTGCTTAGCTTGTCGGATGTGGAGAACTGCGCCAGGCTTGTTGCCGCTTATTGCCGGATGATCACACCGGAAACGGATTTCACGCCAAGATGAGGTTCAAGCTCGGCTGTCAGTTGGATTACACCGTTGTTACCTCGACGACGCTGTTCCTCAACATTGAAGCACAAGGCAATGACCATCAGGTCATAGAAGCGCAATCACTTTCTGTGACGCCGCGGGTTTCCCTTGAGCGATACCACGCCCCTGAAAGTGCAAATATCTACGAGCGAGCATTGCTTCAACCAGGTCAGTACCTGATCCGCTATGACGCTGAGGTGAGCCTTTCGCCCTTGCAGCACGATCCACAAAGCGTTTCGGAAGTCGCGGTCAGTGACCTGCCATTTTCGACGCTCACCTATCTTTATCCGAGCCGATATTGTCAGTCAGACCAACTGAGGCACTTTGCCTGGCGCGAGTTTGGAGGCCTCGAGCGCGGTCATCAACGCGTAACTGCAATGTGCAACTGGATCTTCAACAACGTTGAGTATCTCGCCGGTAGCAGCAACTATGAGACTTCTGCGGCAGAGACCTTCTCTCGCCGAGCTGGGGTGTGCCGAGACTTCGCGCACCTGGGGATTACAATGTGCAGGGCACTGGGCATCCCGGCCAGGTTTGTTTCAGCTTACGGGTGGCAATTAGAGCCTCCCGATTTCCACGCTGTGTTTGAGGCATATCTCGGTGGCAGATGGTACCTGTTCGATCCCACCCGACTTTGCCCGCTTGATGGGATCGTACGCATCGGTGTCGGGCACGACGCGGGCACAACTGCGTTCTCAACCTTTTATGGAACAATCGACAACCCGCAACAGCAGGTCTGGATTCATCCTGCTGATGCAGGAGTTAAGACTTCCCTCGATTGGACCACTGGGGCGATCAGCACCGCCTCCATGTAAGCGGTCCAATTCGCAGGTCCCTTTCCCTTTCGTCCGAGCCTATCGTCCGACCTACGACAGAGCTGAACAGTAGCTCGAAAAAGTGCATCTACGCTATAAGCGCAACCAGACGCGTGCCCTTTCATTGCAACTATGCAGATGCTCTTTCTGCTTACAATGCGCCAACTTAGCCAACGCTATGCAGGTCATTGCCGGTGGGCCAACCGTTTACCATCGCACCTCTAACAGGCAGGCGGTTGGCCAACTTGGACCACTGCCTCCCGGTGGTCTATGTCACCTGTGTTGTAGTTCAAGTAGGCTGAGCCAAGCGTTGGCCATCAGCGCGAGCGAGATTGTTGTGAATGTCGGTTGCCGCAATGGCAGCGTGACCAAGCGCCACGGCAATCTGGTTGAGCTCGTGGACAACGTCGCCTGCTGCGTATAGTCCGTCTACGGTGGTTCGTTGGTGATGGTCGACAACAATGCAGCCAGCCTCCTCGCAACGGGCCCCGAGGCTTACAGCCAAGTCTGACTGCACCACGGCACCCAAGGCTGGGTACAACACGTCGAACCGGTGTGTAGCTTCATCTGCAAATTGCACCCGCACGTCTTGTGGCCCCACCTCAATCGAGGTCGGAACGGCCGCTACAACGACACCCCTTTCCTTTAGTCGACCGGCAACGGCTTCGTCGATGGGATCACTTGTGGCTGGGAGCAGTGTAACTTTATCACTAAAGGTCGTCAGGAACATGGCCTCAGCGGCGGCTCGGCCTGGTGGCCCATAGACGGCGACGGATTGCCCTATCGCCTCATATCCATCGCAGATGGGGCAGAGCCGCAGCGCTCCCCCATATAAGCTCGCGGCCAGGCTGGGCAGCTTTGGTACGTTGTCAACGATCCCCGTTGCTAAGAGCACCCGCCTTGCTGTGATGGAACTGCTTCCTGCCTTTACTCTGAAACCGCCCCTGAGCTGATTTATCGCATCAACAGTCGCGTGGAGCACTGGCACACCATAATTATCGGCCTGTGCCCGCATCCGAGCGAGGAGCTCAGCGCCTCCTATCCCGTCGACATAGCCGGGTACGTTATGGGACCGGGGTATAAGGCGCGCGCGGCTCCGACCTGCATCTATGATCAGGGGCCGGCGCCGGAATCGGGCCAGGTAGATAGCAGCAGTCAGCCCAGCAGGTCCGCCACCAACAATTACGCAGTCGTACTCAGGATTTGTTTGGAAGGTCATGCGCGTGGTAATCCGCCATAGGCTGAGCAGTTCCTTGCCCCAAAGTGGCCGCAGACCTCATACGAAGCCGAGGCCGTCCGGGGTTGGCGGAATACGAACCTGCTCCTCAACTGCGCACATCACTTCTGATCTTGCTACCCAGCAACAAATCCCTGGCGTTAACTCTAGCAGCACGCGTCAGGAAAATCCTTGATCGGTAACAATCGGCGATCTGCGCCCGGGAAAATGGGCAGCAAGCTTACGTATTTTAGCTTGCTGACCTGAGGTTGCGCTCCGAGCCAATAGAACGCCCCACACGATAGCACTTCCAGGCTGACGAACTGCTGAAGCAGATATCTCCGCCCTGCTTTGCAAACTAGGCCGTATATCGCGCACACGAGCAAATAACTTTGCGGAAGAATAAGGTAGCAGACACGCTGCTTGCGGCGAAGGGCTGGCAACGCATTGAAGTCTGCTTCGCAGTCAAACCATGGCAGCCGCAACAGCAGATGGATCGGTCCAGCAAGTCCGGCGTACGTTAAACAGCAACAACCTTGGAACGAAGGATGCGTAGATACAAAGGATCGAACTCACCGATTTCCACCAAACGATCCCAGTCGGTGATGGTGATAACATCGCGCTCCCAGCGGATTACCTTCTCGCCCCGCAGCATCTGCACCACTCTGTTGGTGTGGACCGAAGACAAGGCCAAGCATTGGCTTAGGAGCACCTGCGTAAGCGGGACGTGGAAGCTACCGTTCTCGGTCCGACCGATCTGCTCCATCCTGAGGTACATCTCGCAGATGAGATGTGCCAGATGCTGGTGAGCCAGCAGGCTACCCAGTCCGATTGACCAATTCCGATGGGCGCCGCCATCGATCAGGGTCTGGAGCCACAACAGGCGTGCAAGCCCTGGTTGAGTGTCGAAGATGTGGCCGAGTACGTCATGCGGGACCATGGCAACCCTGCAGGTCGTCAAGGCTATGATGCTGTGGTCCATCGGCTTTAGAAGATAGCAATGGAGGTCCACAAAGTCCCCTGGAACATGGAGGGCGGTAATCTGCCGAGTTCCTTCCATGCTAATATTGTAGCGGGCAGAGAAGCCGCTCAGCAGCAGCGTGCTGTGCTCTGGCGATGTGCCCTCGAGTACGATGTCACTACCACCTTCGACCTCCCGAACGCTGGAGATCGCTCCGTCGAGAATCTGCTCCTCCTCAGAAGAAAGAGGGCCATAGTTTTGCAGTTTGGTAATGAGTGGTCGAGCTGTGGACGTGGCGGAAGCCATGGTGCTCCTCCTGTTGGGGCAAGAGCAAAGCCGCTTCTCTCAGCCGTTCGCGCCCTGGCATAGCCTTGCGAACGATGCCCGATGTAAAGCCCGTTAACACGCCCGCACAACAACATAGATCAGCGACAGCCGGTTTTAGATGGCGTCTTATGTGTTGTTCCTTGCAGAGGATGGGCCATGCCCCGCTTTTACTTCGACGTGGACGACGGCCAATTGCTTGCACGGGATGATCAAGGATCCGACCTCCCAGACTTGGCGGCGGCGGAACGCCAAGCATCGGAAGCGCTTGGGGATATTGCCCATGACGTGCTGCGAAGCGGCACGGCAATGGGAACAATCGCAGTTAGTATCCGCAATAGTACTGGCGAGGAACTGCTTGTGGTCAGCCTCACATATGCCAGCTCAGGGCCAGACCCACACCAAAGAGCGAACGCAATCTAGCTAGCAGTGTCAATTGCCGGAGCAAGGCACAAATGTCCTCCGCATCAGGAGCGATGCTTGATGTGTTCCCTGGGCAAATGGCTGCTTTGAGGAAAATGCCACATAGCCTGAATGTCTCAAGTGGGGTCGCAAGCTGCGGGGCAGCAACGCCCTAGCCTTGTCGCTGTCGCAGCCAACTTCCCGCTTTGTTAGCCGGCAATTGTTGAGAAACCGGGCGGCGCAATACAATCCGCGCGATTACTCTTCGGGGGTGCCATTGATCCGTAGAGTTCTAAGATCATCGTTGATGATAGTGTCGATCTGATTGTCTGTGAGATTAATGTCACCGCGTGCTGCGAATAGCATCCGGCCCGCCATCCGGTCGAAACGGCCAGAACCGAGGGCAACGCTGAGTTCTCCAGCCCGCTCTGGTGGCACGTTGACACCGCGGCTAAACATATCGGCGATCCCGCTGAGATATTTCTGCCCTGCCGGGTCTGTGAGCTGAAACTCTGTCATTGCGGTCCGCACCAAGCCAGGATCCATGGCAAGATCAGCACGCCCGTACCGTCTAGCGTGCCCCAGACGCTTTCCGTGAAGCGCATGACAGCGGCCTTGCTCGAACCATATCCGGAGCCCTGCGGAAACGGCGTGCCAGTGCCGCCGCCGGTGAGGTTGATGATGCGACCAGAGCCGCGCTTCAACATAGCGGGCAGCACCGCCCGGCAGCAATTGAAGGTGCCGCGCACGTTTGTCTCTATATCACGCCACCAAGTGTCAGGATCGACTTCCCATATCGGGCCAATCGCGACGAATGACGCCGCATTGTTGGTCAGAAGGCTGATCGGCCCGAGATCTCGCTCAATGGCTTCAAACGCGGCACCAACGGAGGCACCATCCAAGATGTCGGTACGATAGGCCTTTGCGTTACCGCCTGCTGCAACGATCTCGACCGCCACAGCCTCCGCTTCGGCGCTGCGCGCCAGGACCGCCACCTGGGCACCAGCGCGCGCCCGCTCGATCGCAATCGCGCGTCCTATTCCACGGCTTGCGCCAGTTACGACCGCGACCTGCCCATTCAGCGCCTCACTCATTTCCCGACCTCCAGTTGTTCCTCATGTTTTGCCTGGTTAAAAGCTAAGTCCCACAGACGGGAACAGGTCGTCAGGGCTTGCCGTGTTGCGGTGCAATGGAGCGCCACTTCCTTGAAGCGGCTCGTAGGGATGAAAAAACCGGTCACCGCATCCTGACCCTTGTCAGCTCGACGCAGTGCAGCTTCGGTCAGCGCATACAAGGGTTTCTAATACACTAACTTGGTTGCCTCAGCAGTCTCTACTTCGATGTCCCTGTTCTGGTTGTTCCAAACCACAGTGATCTTTTGGTTCTTGTTTGACCTCAGGACGACTTCCTTGGGCGACCCTGAGCGCCAAACGAGATCCAGTTCCAAGCCACCGCGCGCCCGAATGCCTCTTACCTCCCCATCCGCCCACACTGCAGGTAGTGCCGGCAACAAGTGCACCATCCCGGGCTTCGATTGCACAAGCATTTCAAGAATGCCGGAAGCGCCGCCAAAGTTGCCGTCGATCTGAAATGGAGGATGGGCGTCGAACAAGTTTGCGTAGCTACGTCTAGGGCTCAGCAGCAAAGATAGGACATCGTGTGCACGATCCCCCTGCCCCAGCCTCGCCCAGAGATTTATGCGCCAGCCAATGCCCCAACCGGTCGCCTCATCGCCGCGGATTTCCAGCGACTTCCGCGCTGCCGCGGCAAGCTCGGGCGTGTCCTGAACGGAAATCTGCTGGCTGGGGAACAGGCCATATAAGTGCGAGACATGGCGATGGTGGATTTCGGGAACATTGTTATCCCAATCGTCAAGCCATTCCTGCAGCTGCCCAGCCTTGCCGATACGATGCGGCGGCAGGCGACCCCTGGCCGAGCGTGTTTCCTGCTGCATATCGCTTTGAACATTCAACTGCTCGCAAGCCGCCAGATAGGCATCGAATAGATCGCGCAGGATCTGGTTGTCCATGGTGGGTCCTGCACATAGGGCGGCGCCATGCGGATGAATATTTTCGGGCGAGGTGGTCGGTACCGTCACAAGATAGTCGCTGCCCGGAAGCGGCTGAAGCACATCGAGAAAGAAGCGCGTGGCTCCTTCAAGAACAGGCAGCAAGCGCCGCACCAGCGCATCGGGGCGGCCTTGGAACTCCGCGTGATCCCAGAGCTGGGCGCAATACCAGGCTCCACCTGTCGGCCATAATCCCCACTGAGCGCCGTCGACCGGGCCAGTGGCGCGCCAGATGTCCGTGTTGTGGTGCAGCACCCAACCCCGAGCGCCGTAATGGGTACTGGCCATTTCCTGGCCCGTGATCGCCAGATCCTCGACCATCGCGATCAGCGGTTCGAACCGATCCGGAAGGTTGGCGGGATCAGGAAGCCAGTAGTTCATCTGGATGTTGATGTTGGAGGTGTACTTGCTGCCCCAGGGAGGCCGCGTTTCCTTGTTCCAGATGCCCTGCAGATTGGCAGGTTGGCCACCCGTGCGGCTGGAACTCAGCATCAGATAACGGCCATACTGCAAGTACAGCGCAGCAAACGCTGGATCACCACCTTCGGCGAAACGAGCAATGCGCTCGTTGGTCGGCAAGTCGGCCCTGCCCACTCCCAGGTTGAGGTCGAACCGGTTGAAGGGGCCCCGGTAAGCCGCAATGTGATCAGCCTTCAAACGCTCATAGCTCTTGCCAACTATAGCGGTACGCCTAGCTTCGAGCAGTGCCTCCGGGTCGCCCGAGACGTCGTCGAAGCGGCGGAAAGACGTGGCAGCGTCCAAAATCAAGACTGCTGCATCTGCACCATCAACCACAAGTCGACGGCCACGCCGGCTTGCCGTTCCGCCCTCAATTCGAAGATCGACACCGACGCCGAAGTTCAACCGGCCTTCGACGCCGCTTAGAGCCGAGTTGGTGCCTCGAAACTGCAGTCTTTGTTCGCTACCGTCGAGGAGCACGCCAGGTTGTGGGCTGTCCAGCCAAACCTCGAAGGAGAGCATGCTGGGCCGATCGGCTGAAAGACGAACAACCAGGACATCATCAACCGCTGAGACAAAGCTTTCCCGCTTGAAGCTCGAAGCATCGTCCGCGATGCCCGTGCCAAGCAGGCGATATTGCGTGGTGGCGACAGCGTCCTCCAAGCTGAGACTACGCCTATAACTGCCCTCAACCGCTTCGTGGGCGAACTCGATAAACAAATTGCCGGCTGGCTGATAGGACATCTGGGTTAGCGGCTTGGCCATCAGGTTTGCGTTAGCCAGCTTCTGTGCCTCGGCATACTTGCCAGCAAAGACTAGCTCGCGCACCTGTTCCAGATGCGGCAGCGCGTCCGGGTTGGTTGGCTGATAGGGCCCGCCGCTCCACAGGGTAGCCTCGTTGAACTGGAACTCCTCCCGGCCTACGCCGCCAAATACCATGGCACCCAACCGTCCATTTCCCAGTGGCAGCGCGTCCGTCCACTCCACGGCAGCCGAGCGATACCAAAGTTCTTTGTTGGTCATGTTCAATGTCCGAGACGCAGCCGTTCGCCGCTGGTTTGAAAAAAAAGCGCGCGATCAACGTTGAACCCAACAGTGACGACATCGCCAGCCTTGATGCCGGAGCGATCCCTCGCTTCGACAACAACCGTTTCCGCTGCACCGATCGATCCATAGAAATACCGAGTTCCGCCAAGGTTCTCGACGACATCTACGGTCATGGGAAAGGTCGTTTGGCCACCGTCGATCTGAAAGTGCTCGGGCCGGACCCCGACAAGTACATCGCCGGCAATCGGGAGGCCCACGCCGGATAGGGTCTTGCCGCCCGGAAGGATAATGTCCTGCGGTCCGACCGTTGCCGGCAAGAAGTTCATGCGCGGCGATCCGATAAAGCCGGCCACAAACAAATTGGAAGGATCTTCGTAGAGCTGCTCGGGCGTGCCGGCCTGTTCAACCTTGCCAGCGCGCATCACCACGATCTTGTCGGCCAAGGTCATCGCTTCGGTCTGGTCATGCGTGACGTAAACCATGGTCGAGCCGAGTTGGTGATGTAGCTTGGCGATTTCGACGCGCATGGAAACCCGCAGCTCGGCATCGAGGTTGGAGAGCGGTTCGTCAAACAGAAAGACCTCGGGGTCGCGCACGATCGCGCGGCCGATAGCAACCCGCTGGCGTTGGCCGCCCGAGAGCTGGGCCGGCTTGCGCTTTAACAAGGGTTCGATCTGCAGGGTTCTTGCGGCGGCAGCCACCCGCTCGGCGATATCAGCTTTAGGCAGTCCCGCCATGCGTAGCGAAAAGCCGATATTCTGCTCAACCGACATATGGGGATAAAGGGCATAGTTCTGGAAGACCATAGCCACGCCGCGCTCGATCGGATCGGCTTCGTTCATGCGTTTGCCGTCGATCTTGAGCTCGCCCTTCGTGATCGGCTCAAGTCCTGCGATCATTCGCAGCAGGGTCGACTTACCGCAGCCCGAGGGACCAACAAAGACCGTGAAGGCTCCATCATCTATGCTCAGATTGAGGTCTTGAATGACCTCCACGCTGCCATACGACTTGCTGACGTTCTCCAGCGTTACAACGGCCATGCTAGTTCCTCCCGTACTTATTGCTTGGGACTTCGGGCCGAGCCCCTGAGAATAATATTCGCGTCGATCCGGAGCGTACGCCGACCGGATTGGGGTCCGGCATCGAGGCGTTCGAGCAATGTCGCGGCAATCGCGTCGGCTAGGCGATCAAAGGGCTGACCTACGGCGGTAATACCGGCCGGATGGACGGAAAACGCTGGCACGTCGTCGAAGCTGACAAGCGACAGGTCGCGGGGCACGTCCACACCGTGTTCGCGTAGCCACCGCAGCGCCCCCATCGTCATGTTGTAGTTGGCGCTGAACACCGCTGTGGGCGGCTTTGGCAAGTCGAGCAGGTCGCGTATAGCGGCGTAAGCGCCCTCCTCTGTCCAGCGGCCGGAGCCGTAGTATTCCGGCGGCAAAGGCAGCCCAGCCGCTTTCATGGCATCCTCGTAGCCTTGCTTGCGCTCGCGACCTGCCGAGTCGTTCAGCGTGCCCATGATGGTGGCAATCCGGGTATGCCCAAGATCGATCAGGTGCCTGACCAAGCGTTCGCTAGATTGCCGGTTGGTGGTGAACACCCGATCTGCTGACAAGCCAGGTATGTCGTTGTCATAGAGGACGACCGATAAACCGTCCGCGACATACCGTTCGAGTACGCTGCGAGCGACAACAAGGCCGTCCATGATCACGGCATCGACGCGATGGGACGCAAAGAATTCGAGGCCCTCCTCGATCGAGCGCGCCTCCAGATCGTGGCAGAAGCAAAGAACGGCACGGCCCGTCGGACGCAGGCGCCGGGTTACCTGCTCCAGCAGTCCTGCATGGAACTCGCTGAGCGCAGGCACCATCATCCCCACAATGTGTGTAGTCTGGCGTTTCATGGAGACCGCCACCATGTTGCGGCGGTAACCAAGGTCGTTGATCGCCTGCTCGATGGGAGACCGATTGGCGCTGCGGATGGGCAAGCCGTTGAGATATCGCGACACGGTGCCGATAGCGACACCTGCGCTCTTGGCGACATCGACAATCGTTGCCTGTTTTTTGCTGTTGTCGGCCACTCTGCTGTCTTGTTTGACCTGTTGTTCTGCCATTCGCCTATATCGTTCTTGCTTGCCTCGAAACATCGCACGCACCCGCGCGGTACATGGATTGGGGCGAGTTCAAGCTTCGAAGCTGCAAGGGAGTCGAGGCAAATCTTGGTAGCGCAGATGTTTGGAGGTCATAGGCATGTTCATTCCTTGGCACCGGTGCGGGTTTCCGAACCAACGGCGAACTGCCGCTGGAAGATCAGGAACACCAGCAAAGGCACGATTGTCGTGACGATTGCAGCAACAGAGCGCAGATCCCAGTTCATCTCATACGTTCCCGCTACTCGGGTCAGCAGTACGGGAAGCGGTACGTCGCTGCGTAGGTAGAGCATAGGCAACAGCAGGGCATTCCACGTCCACAGGAACTGAAGGATAGCCACAGCAAATATGGGTGAGAGGCTATTGGGCAGAACGATGTGCCAAAAGGTGCGCAGTGGCCCACAACCGTCGATCCTTCCCGCTTCGACAAGCTCCTTGGGAAAGTCCTCAAGGAAGTTCTTTACCAAAAAGATCGACCAGGCAAAGCTCAGCCCGACATAAGGAATGAGCACCGAGGCGAAATTGTCGAGCAGATCGAGGTCGCGCCAGAGCTGAAACAGGGGAATGATCACCACTTGCTGGGGCAGCACGAAAGCATTGATGATGATGATCAGCAGTAGCCGGCGGAACGGAAACTTGAGAAAATGGAAGGCATAGGCTGCCGCCGGTGTCAGCAGCATGGTTGCAAGCGTCGCCATAATGGCAAGCTGGGCCGTGGTGACGAAGGCTCTTGCTAGTGGATATTCACTCCAAACACGGAACCACGCGTCTAATGTGAAGCGCACATTGTCCAGGCGCCACCAACCAAGGGTGATGTCCTGGGGCGGGCGTACCGATGTCACAACGATGCCTAGGATGGGAATGATCCAGATGAACGCGATAACGCCGACCACAACAATGGGCCAGGTGGGAGACTTGCCGATCATTTGGCACCTGCCGTGCGTTGGATGATGGCTGGAATGGAGATGACAAGCACCGCGATCAGCAGCACCACGGTGGCTGCAGCACCATAGCCCAGTTTGAACTGGGTCATGGATTCTCGGTACATGAAGTAGCCTACCGTCTCGGTGGCTCTCACAGGTCCACCACCAGTCATGACGAAGATGATGTCGAAGGCCCTGAGTGCCCCAAGCAGATTGATGAAGATCGCTACGCGCACGCCCTGCATGGAAAGCGGCATCAGAATATGGCGCATCACCGACAGCGGCTTGGCCCCATCCATATAGGCCGCTTCAAGGACGGTCTTAGGGATGGACTGGACAGCCGCAAAGCACAGCATGAGCGGCAGGCCAACACCGCCCCAGGCGGCCGAAATGATGATCGCCCACAGTGCCGTGTTGGGGTCGCCGAGCCAAGGATGGGCAAAACCAGGCAAGCCGAAGAGGGAAATAAAGCTGTTCAGGAGACCCGCAGCGTCGGGGCGGAAAATGCTCACCCACATATATCCGACAACTGCTTCAGACACGCCGAAGGCAGTAAAGATCATCAAGCGAAAGATAGTCGTTTGGCGAGGTGCAAAATTGCACAACATCGCCACCGCCCAACCGATCGACACCGAGATGATGGTGGTCGACAGTGTGAAGGTGAGTGTCGTTACCAAAGTGTTGCGGAAGGCCGGATCGGTGAACAGACGAAGGTAATTATCGAGCCCAATGAACTTGGGTTTGCCCAGCCCTTTGATGTCATAGAAGCTGATGCGGATGGTGTCGAACAGCGGGAAGATGACCGAGATCCCAAACAGGATCAGCATAGGAACCAGCAAAATCGCTGCTGCGGAAACGTCTCCGACTTTGGGCCCTCGACGGGCGAGCAGCTTGCGCTGCCCGCCCGCCGGTCGGGAGGACCTCGTGGAGGCGCGATCCGTCGCGCTTGGGGCGACGGTCGTCGGCATCAATAGACTTCCATTGCCTTGGCTTCGATCGCAGCGGTGACAGCGTCGATGTTGGCGTCAGATGGATCCTGCAGAAACTTTTGCAGTTGGACGCGGTATTCGTCCACAAGATCCCCGGGCAGCAGATCACCAAGCACGAACTGCACCTTTGAAGCAGCCACAGCACCGGTTGCCACCTGCTGGACTGGACCGAGCAGGCTCGTGTCGGCATTGTTGCTGGGCGAAGCATAGCCGAACTCGGCCAGGATCTTGGTTGCGTCGGCACTCAGCAGATACTCCATGAAACCGGTTGCGGCTTCTGGATTGGCGCTATTGGCGGTGAGGACGACTTCCTTGGCATCAACCAGGGAGGTGTCGTCATGACCCATGCCCAGGGCTGGGAACTGGAACAGGGAATAGTCCTCCCCTTCCTTGAGGCCGTAGTCATTGATGGCCCGACCATTCATCCACATGCCGATCAGGAGGAAGTTGGCATTATCAGCGGTGAAAATCTGATCGGCGGCGTAGTCCCAATCGCCTGCGAACATCTGCTCGCTCGTTCCGCAACAGCCGGCGTTCAGCAGCTCAGCATACTTGCGGAGGGTCGTCTTGACGACTTCATCCGTCCAAGGGATTTCGTGTGCGGCAAGCTTGACCACTGCATTGACGCCAGCGGTACGCAGCAGCAGGCTTTCGAACCATTCCCCATGGGCCCAGTATTTCGCAGGCATGGCAATCGGCGTGGCATAGCCGGCGCCCTTGAGCGTCTCGATGGCCGCGACGAATTCTTCCCAGGTCTTTGGAGGTTCGACACCAGCATCCTTGAGGTGGCTGGTCTTGTACCAAATGCCTGAACGATCGCCGTAAGTATAGGTAACACCGTAGGTGACGCCGTCGGTCTGACTCAGCGCTTTCCACGAAGCGCCCAACGCATCATCCCAGCCGCGCTCTGCCCAGATATCGTCGATCGGCGTGATTACGCCGGCGTCAGCGAGCTCGGCACGGAATGCCGGCCACGTGTTAATGATAAGGTCGACTTGCTCACCACCCAATAGCGCCGTACGCATCGGGCCGCGGGCATCGCCCTGCACAGTTAGGGGAACTTCGCGGATGGTAACGCCGGGGTTCTTGGATGAGAAATCCTCCTCCAGCTTTTTCCACATTTCCCCTTCGCTGCCACCGAGCCACTGCAAGATCACGAGCTCGCCACTGAGATCCTGCGCGATGGTGGGTCCGGCCAAGCTCATTAGAGCGGCGACGGCAACACCAGACATGAAGGTACGACGGCGCAACGCGCCGAGAGATATGACCATGATTTCTCCTCCGCTTGATCCAGCACTTGGCGGCTGTCCAATCAAGTATGTCGTAACGTTATCATCTTTGTTGGCATTGACAAGCTGTCATGACTTCACAAAATCCCGCTACAAGTTCGTGACCTACTGCTAAACCTGCTCAATGGCATGATGTGCAGTATCTGCGCGTGATTGATCTATTAGCTGGCCTGCACCGCGCCGCGTTCCAGTTCGTGCCGTTGCGCCTATTGATTTCCACGAGGCCGCGCCCCGGTAACGAGCCATTTCGCGGGCGCCGATCTTGTTGCTGATTTCAAGTGAGCAGCTGGTGTGAATGGCAGCTGTGGGTTGAGAGACGAAAACGGGGTGGCTTACGACCCCTGCTTCACTTCGAGTTCGGGGTGGGGAACGGACAGGCAGCTATCATGATACAAGACGGCCAAAGCGGGCGTTCAATCGTGGGTTTCGCTCGTCGCTTCAGACCCTTGCTGCGCTTTCGGCACTGTTCACGCCCCGCGAACGACGACCGAGCGTACGCGCGCTTAGACAGCTTTCCGACCTTGTTCAGGAGCTAAATTCTCCACAAGGTCAGCCAGTGTTACCTGTGCCAGGTAAGACCTGAAGGCATCTGAAGCAATGCCCAGTCCCTGCTGCAAAGATGCGTTGGCAGATCTTTCAAGGCTACACGAGGGGCTATCGATCCTGGGCCCAAGTGCAAACAAGGTTGGCTCACCCAAAGCTTGATAGACGCCTAGGAGGCTTATCTGCTCAAGAGGCAGAGCAAGCGTCCACCCACCGCCATGTCCTTTGGCAGCGGTCACCAGACCAGCCTTGCGCAAGTCCCCCATCGTGCGGCGCACTACACCCGGATTGATGCCTAACAACCCGGCGATCACGTCGGAGGAAAACGGTTCCTTCTGTCCGTTCATATGAAGGAGAACATGCAGCATCCTGGAAAGACGGCTGTCTTGACGCACCCGCGAGCCCCTTTGAGTTACTTTTGATGTGTCTAAAGGGTTGACCGACAGCGATCAAGTCACTTATGAAGTCACCTGATTACCCAGCCATTAACGCGTGGAGCACTCATGGACATCTTCATTACCGGAGCCGCAGGATACATCGGCGGATCGCTCGCTCATGCTCTGGTGGCAGACGGGCATTCGCTTCGCGGGCTGGTGCGAAGCCCGGAGAAGGCTGAGGCTCTAGTGCAGCGTGGCGTGGTACCGGTGATCGGTGACCTTGATGACAACGAGCTGCTTCTCAGGGAGGCAGGGCGCTCGGACGTCATCATCAATGCGGCGAGCACGCTGCATTTAGGAGCAGCAAAGGCTCTGGTTGCGGGCGCTCGCCTAGGAACAAAGATTGTCCACACGAGCGGTATTGGAGCCTATTCTGAAGAGGTCGAGGGACTAAAGGCTGGGGCTCGCATCGTAGATGACCAGGTTCTTCCCGATGCTGGTCCGCACCCGATGCAGCAGCTGCTCAGAACCGTCGAGAACACCATCCTGAGTGCTGCCGGTGAAGGAAAGCATCCCATAGTGCTTTCAAATGCCCTCATCTACGGCGATGGCTTGGGCATGACGCGAGACAGCACCCAAGTGCCGATGATGCTGCGAGCGGCCCTGCAAGTCGGCTATGTCCCGGTGATCGGAACCGGTGCGAACATTTGGTCGACGATCCACATCCGCGACGTGGTCAATGCCTACATGCTGGCCATCGAGCGGGCTCCAGCAGGTTCGTTCTATTTCGTCGAGAGCGGCGAAGCTTCGTTTGCAGATATAGGCCAAGCGCTGGCAGCTCGACTGCAGCAGGAGCGACCCCGCCTTGTCTCCATCGGCACGGCATCTGAGCTCTATGGGGAGATGCCGGCGCGATATCTCCTGGCGACCAGCAGCCGCGTTCGTGGATCACGCCTGTCCCAAGAGCTTGGTTGGTCGCCGACGGAGCGGGCGATTGCCGAGTGGATCAACCATCGCATGCCAATGCCCTCAGCCGCTTAGCCCAACCTACTCTATTCGAGGTCACGATGACTCTTCTGCTCGACGCGGCGCCTCACCCTGTGCGGCGCATGACGCTTGTTGTCTTGCTTGCCGCCGCTGTCATGAACCTACTCGATGGAACAATCCTGAACGTCGCCCTGCCCTCGATTGCCGGAGACCTCCAAGCGTCTTCATCGCAGGTGAAGTGGATCAGTGTCCTACCTTCTAGCGTTCGCCGTTGGCCTGCTGCCGTTCGGGCGGTTTGGCGATATCTTTGGTCGGCGTAGGATCTTTGCCTTTGGTGTAGCCGGGTTCACTCTTGCTTCGGCAGTATGCGGGACAGCTCCCAATATTGAGGTTCTGCTGATTGCGCGCCTTGCGCAAGGCATCTCAGGAGTTGCGATGATCCCACAGATCCTAGCTCTAATCCGGGTTGCCTATCCGCCGGAGGAACAAGGCCGCGCTTTCGGCAAATTCACCCTCGTATCGTCCTTGTCGCTGTTTCGGGCCCCTTGCTTGGCGGGGTACTGATGCAGGCGGACGTTCTGGGCATGGGTTGGCGCGCGATCTTCCTGATCAATTTGCCGGTGGGTGTGGCGATCTTGTGCAGTCTGGCTCTGATCCCAAAGACTCCATTGGACGGGCGCCTCAAGGGTGACAAGCCAGGAACAATCCTCTTCGCCCTGGCAGTTGCTGCTGTCGTCGTACCTATGATCGAGGGCCGGTCCCTGGGGTGGCCCTGGTGGACCCTAGCTTTGCCTTTAGTGGGCCTCTTGATCGGTGTTGCGTTCGTCGCCTTCGGAGCTTGGGCGAGATCGCGAAGGGTTGTCCCAAATGCTGCCTGCAGCACTTCTTCAAAATCGACAGTTCATGTCCGGTCTGTTGCACGTCGCGCTGTTGTTTACCGTGCCACCGGGCCTGATCCTCGTCCTCGGTATTACCTGCAATCGGGTTTGCAGCTCTCTCCCTTTGAAGCAGGTCTGCTGATAAGCCCGTTCCCCGCAGGTGTCATGGTTGCATCCATAGTCACTGCCAGGTTGCCTACGAGCACACAGTCGCTCCGGATTGTTCTGGGAGCCGGCACCATCCTCTTTGGCTTGGTTGTGCTGAATGTCGCTTTCCGAATTGCAGGCGCGTCGTCTCACTGCTGGCAAATCGCGCCAGCTGCTATGGTGTGCGGATTCGGGATGGGGGTCGCAGTCGTTGCGCTATACCCAAAGGTCCTGTCGGTCGTCGCAAGGACCGATGCCGGGGCTGGCTCGGGAACCCTTCAAGCACTTCAACATGTTGGTGTCGTGCTGGGAATAGCCGCGATGAGCGAGGTCTTCTTCGCCAGCCTTGAGGCCGGGGAAGTAGCCGTGGGCCGATCGAACTGGTCCAATGCAGCTGCCAATACAACTGTTCTAGGCATGGTCATTCTCATTGTGCTGTTGGCCGCCCTCGGGTGGCAATCTCGACAAGGCAGCGCCAGAGAAACCACCGTTCCTTGAACGACGGACAACACCACTGCGAGCAAGTTTGGCGACGAGCAGCGAACACGCATGCGACTCGGTCCGCAGCAATACCTTCAACCAACACATCATCGAGGATCACTCATGTCGGCCGTGCAGACATCGGAACAATTCTGGGAAGAGCGCTATCGTACCGCGACGAGGCAACCCACGGGTTTGCCCACGGCGAAGCTCATTGAACACGCAAGCGATCTCAAGCCGGGACGATCGCTGGACCTTGGATGCTCAAGGGGAGATGATGTTCTTTGGCTTGCTCGGTAGGGTTGGGTGGCGCTCGGCGTCGATATTTCGGAGACTGCCGTCCAAACCGCTGCTTTAAGAGCACAAGAAGCAGGGCTGGCCGACAAAGCCCGGTTCGAACGGCATGACCTGGCTGAGACCTTCCCGCAAGGTGAGTTCGACTTGGTCACGGCCCTGTATTTTCAATCACCAATCGAATTCCCTCGAGCTGAAGTGCTTCGGAACGCTGCAGCGGCAGTTGCACGGGGCGGCCACTTCCTCCTCGTTGAGCATGCAACAGCGGCGCCATGGTCCTACAAGGGGATCACCGCCTTCAGCACCGTTGAGGAAACCTTTGCTTCTTTGCAGCTCGATGCCACCTGGCAGACTGTTTGGATGGGGGCAGCACACCGGCAAGCGACGGGTCCGAACCAAGAGGTCGCCGACGTACTCGACAACGTGATCTTTGCTCGAAAGCGGTGATGGGGAGATTACTAACGATATCCAGATGCGGGATAACCGAGTGGCTCCACTAGGTACCTGCAATCTTGAGAACTCCGCACGCCCCGCTTCAAGAACCTGCTGGCGGGCCCTCGATAACCTGCATGGGCCGCTGCAATACGACCGGTTCCTTCATCACCGCGGAACAGTTGACTTCATTTCTGGCTTAGTGCCGTAGATGCCCAAGTGACTAAAGCGGAACCCCATCGGATACTTCAGTCCCGCCCCAATCATCCGATCGAAAGAGATGTGGGCGATCCAGATCAGGCCGATCTCCAGCGCCAGGAAAGAATAGCCGGCAGAACCTGCGGCCACCAGAATGAGCGGGGCGCCGTACCAATGCGCACCGTTATAGATGGCAGTGCCCACCCTGGAGCCGGCGAGATAGCCTAGCATGGATAGATCTGGGACAAGCACCAAACACAAGAACAGCAGCCAATTCCCACCGAGCCAAAAGTAGGTTCCGACGGCTCCTGCGAGCATGAGTACAGCTTCGGCTCGAAGCAACACGTTCGGCGCACCGGTCACGTAAGAAGGTTGGTTAGGCATTCTGGCTCATCTCCACAGTGGATGGAGGCAGCAGTAGACTCTTCGACTTCGAAGCGACATTCTCCGAATTCGGATTGGAGTGTTCCATATATGGAAGGCATCGACTGGACCTTGCTGCAGTCCTTCCTTGCGGTCGTGGACGCTGGGTCGCTGCGAGCTGCTGCAGCAAAGACTGGTGCCACAGAACCTACCCTGAGCCGACACATTCGCGATTTCGAGGCCAGGGTTGGTACCACCCTGTTCGTCCGGACGGCGCGAGGATTGGATCCAACGGACGCTGCCATCCGACTTGTAGATGATGCCCGTGCCATGGGGCTTGCTGCAGAAGCCTTGGCTCTCAAGATCCATGGTCGGTCACAGAAGCTTTCAGGCACGGTGCGGATCACGGCTTCCGTCGTCGTCGCCAATCTCGTGCTGCCATCTATTTTGACTGAGCTGCGCCAAGCCGAACCCGACATTCAGATTCAGCTCGTAGCATCGGATCAAACGCAAAACCTACTGCGGCGCGACGCGGACATCGCCATACGCATGGTTGACCCGGTACAAGCTCCGTTGCTGGCGCGGCAGATCGGGCATACCAAAATCGGAATGTTTGGTTCTCAATCGTATCTGAATCGACGCGGTCGGCCGCAGAAGACCGAGGATCTGCTCACACACGATCTCCTTGGATACGATCGAAGTGACGAGATTGTTCGTGGATTAGCTTCTAACGGCTTAAAGGTGAGCCACGACAATTTTGTTATCCGCTGCGACGACAAACTGGTGTCGTGGCATTTGCTGTTGGCAGGGGCCGGGCTTGGTTTCGCTCAAACACTGCTTGCCCGTCGGCACCCAGACCTTGAGGCCGTGGATGTCGGACTGAACGTTCCTCGGCTTCCAATTTGGCTGGTGATGCATGAGGACGTGCGAACAAATATCCGTATCAGACGGGTCGCAGACTTTTTGTACGGTGCCATTCAGCAAATTCTAAACGCCTGAACCGAGACATTGTGCAGAATTGCAAGGATTATTCGGCGCTGCAAATCCCCGGAAGCGACGATCGAGCTTGGCGGCACTCGGGCATTTGACCGAATGGTTTCCACTACCGATCTAACGTTCGGTTATCATACTGAGATTGCGCGGTGCCGATCACGTCCATGTTGTCGATCGCCCAGCCGTAAAGCATGGCAAACGGTGCTTCAAGCGATCGCCCAAGTGGTGTTAACGCGTATTCGACTCCCAGCGGCGGTCCGGGCAAGACACGACGGCTTATCATGCCGTTCCGCTCGAGCTTGCGAAGGGTTTGTGTCAGCACACGTTGCGTTATGCCGCCCAACCGACGTTTGATTTCGTTGAACCGCCTTGGCTCTCTTAGTACGAACAGGGTCATCATCGACCATTTGTCAGCGATCTGATCAAGGATTTGCCGGCTGGGGCAATCCACTCTGAAATGAGGATCTGTATCATCGATCATCGGTATGCTCCGGCATCCCTAATATACTTCAGGTGCGTAATTGACACTAGGTATCACGCGAATACTTAGGCTGCTCCATTTCTGCAAGAGCTGGAGCTCAAGATGTCTGCTGACTATCAAACCATCCGCGTAGCCACACAGGAGGGCATTGCGCGTGTTACAATCGACAATGCACCCGTCAACGTCCTCTCACTAAGAATGATGCAGGAGCTGACCGGATTTCTCGACACGGTTAAGGATGATCCGGCGACCAAGGTCGTGGTCTTTGACAGTGCCAATCCTGGGTTCTTCATAGCCCATGTGGACATGACACTGGCCCAGGATCCAGAGGTCTTCGAAAAGTTGGCCGCGCTTACCCTACCAGGCCTCAACCCCTTCCAAAGCCTTTCCGAACGTTTGCGCCGGCTGCCGCAGGTCACAATCGTCAAGCTAGAAGGCATAGCAAGGGGTGGCGGTGCCGAGTTCGTCACCGCCGCGGATATGAGCTTTGCCGCCATTGGGCGCGGCGCTATCAGCCAGGTCGAAGCATTGATGGGCATAGTTCCTGGGGGTGCGGGGACGCAGTATCTTCGTCACCGGGTCGGGCGGAATCGCGCCTTGGAGATCGTACTCGGTGCTGATCTGTTTGAAGCGGAAATGGCGGAACGTTACGGGTGGGTAAATCGTGCCTTGCCCGCAGAGGGTATCAGCGCCTTTGTCGATGACTTGGCCAAAAACATCGCGGCGTTGGCGGATGGCGTGATCGCTGCTGCAAAGCAGGCTCTGCCCGCTGACGACTTTGGCGAAGGACTTAAGATCGAAGATGCAGCGTGGGCCGGTCTTGTGGCATTACCCGCGGCGGGACACGCGATCCTTGGTGGTCTCGAACGCGGAGCGCAAACTCCCGAGGTCGAGCGCAACTTAGAACGCATGCTCCGCAATCTGAATTAGGGTAGAGAATTAACGGGACGAGCGTCCCGGTTGCGGCGTCGGACGATCAACTTGGTGACAAGCCATCGCCTGGCGCCGCGCCGAAACACTAAGAGCGGAAGAACCCCATTGAGGTCTCAGAAGCTATCCTCCGCTTTCAGGCCAAGTGCACAATGGCGAATTGCAGGGGTGGGTGACTACAGTCAGCTCCCGGTGTGTTCGAACCTACAGACTGTGTGCCAACCGCGAGCTGGCCAGCCTCATCTCCCACTTGCGAGGCAGTTTGCCGGAGACACGCCTCCGGCGATGGCGAACCGTCAAGCGCGCAGCGCCCCTGCGGTAAGTCACCAAGGCGGGTGTTCTATCTAATTTGTCGTTCGAGGGCTGGCTCCCGGCGGATCTGCATCACTTAAAACTGGCTGCTGCCAACTCTTTGATCTCGGCGAAGGCCCGGCCAAGATGCATTTCGAGAGAGGTGTCGGGTTCAGCAAACCACGAGGCCAGCGCATACGCCAAGGCACCCAGTGCAATATGAGATGCAAGGGTCGCACGGCGGCTGGGGGTGCCGCGCCTTTCAAGCGCATCCGACATAATCTTGGTCAGGGCCGCGTGTTTCGCTGCTTCCCGCTCTTGAAGGGCTGGCGTGGTCGCGATGATGCGCTGGCGTGGCTCCGAATATCGGCGATTGTCTTCAAGGATCGGCAGCACGGCTTCCATAGCCAGGATCAGAACCTCCATTGGGGACAAGGATGTCGATGCATTCTCTATAGCCTCGGCAAGCGCAGTGCCAAGGAGCGCCTGGCCATCGAACAGCACCTCCCGCTTGTCCACGAAATGCCGGAAGAATGTCCTTTCGGTCACCCCGGCACGGGCCGCGATCTGGACGGCGGTAGTTTGTTCGAAGCCGTTCTGGGCGAACAGTTCTAGAGCGGCTTGTGTCAGTTTCTTGCGAGCGTCATCGGAATTGCGAGGCATGTCTTCAACATAAAGGTATTGTCAGTCACTGTCACTACGTTTATATGTCAGTCACTGACATAACGTAGGAGTGTTTCATGCATGTCTTTATTACCGGGGGTACCGGCCTTGTCGGTTCTGCAGTTGTTGCCGAGCTCATAAACAATGGTCATCCCGTTCTCGCGCTCACCCGGTCGGACAAAGCTGCGGACGCTATCACCGCGGCAGGAGGCACCCCGTTGCGCGGATCCCTCTCCGATCTGGATATCCTGCGCGAAGGCGCTCGCCAGAGCGAGGGGGTTGTGCACTTGGCCTTTGCAAATGACTTCAGCAGTTCCGAAGCGCTCGCCGCAGGTATTGCTGAAGAAACGGCCGCCCTAACCGCCCTAGGCGAAGAGCTTGTCGGCACTAACCGCCCGCTCGTGACTGTATCGGGAACGCCCTGGGTCAAAGGCCGTCAGTCCACCGAACAAGACCCCGTTCCGACCGAAGGGCCAGTGGGCGGCCGTGGAGTAGCCGTTAATGCCACTCTTGCATTGGCATCCCGCGGGGTTCGGAGCATGTCCGTCCGACTGCCCCGCACGGTGCACAACAAGGGAAGCGGTGGCTTCGCGGGCATGCTGATCGACTTTGCGCGCCAGACCGGACAGGCGAGCTATCCAGGCGATGGCCAACAGCGGTGGCCGGCGGTCCATGCGTTGGATGCTGCAGTGCTGTTCCGGCTGGCACTCGAACGAGGTGAACCCGGTACCGCCTGGCATGCCGTGGCCGACGAGGGCGACAAGGTTCGAGACATCGCGACAGTCATCGGGCGCAAGCTAGGTCTGCCGGTGGCATCGGCAGCCGCCGAGACCTTTGGTGCACTTGGGCCGATCTTTGCCGCAGACCAGCCGGCGTCCAGCACTCATACCCGAAAGGCCCTGGGCTGGGACCCCAAGCAACCAAGCCTCCTGGCTGACCTCGAGAACATTATGGCCTGAGACTGATAGCAATTGGTCAGCCCGGCGCCTTCGTGTCGCCGGGCTAGTCTGGACACGCCGCTGATTGTTAATGCACGCGCTTGTCCAATTGGCTGATGGGTGTCTGCAGTCCGATTCCGAGCTGACGTCGCCCGTCAAACCAAAGATCTGGTTAGATCGGTCTAACCGTATCGCATCTTCTCAGATGAAAGCCGTATTTCCACCCCAAGCTTCTCAGTTGGCACGATCGACTTCATCAATGAATTCCAGGATAGCCTCGGCAAGGGCAACTGGAGCTTCCATGGCCACGTAGTGGCCCGTGTCTGGAATGCTGCGCGTCTTCAGTTGGCCGGCTACCGTGGCTGCGAAGGACTGGGCTGTGAAATTGGAACCGGCCTGGTCAATGGCCAACGTGGGGATGGCTAGCAGTTGGGCCGCGACTATGGCCTTGTAGTCCTCAACCTCAAAAAGATTGCTGGCGTAAAGTGACTGTGCGCCGGTCCATCCGCCGGGGCGGGCATAGCCGCTGATAAATTCGGCAATGTCAGCCGCTCCGATGGCGGTTGAAGTCGTGGTGGGTGGAGTGAAGATGAACTCGCTCAGTAGCGCCGTTTCACGCCCCTTGAAGAAGCGCTCGGCTGCGCCCGGCTTTGCAAGCGTTCCAAAATACCAGGCTATCGCTGGGTTTGCGAGAATCTCAAGACCAAAGCCGGGGAGCCCGGTTTCAATAGCGGTGAAGCTTCGGACGTCCTGGGGATAGGTGCTGGCCAGTCGGAACGCCAGCGGCCCTGAAAAGTCCTGCGCCGCCAGATGCACCGGACCTAGCCCGAGATGCCCGATCAATGCGCCGAGGTCTTCTGCCATTGTGACACTGCCATCTCCGGACTGCGCGATGTCCGAAGCGCCGAAGCCTCGAAGATCGACAGCAAACACCCGGTGGAAGCGTGCCAGTTCAGGGATGACTTTGTGGAAGGCCCACCAGGTTTCGGGCCAGCCGTGCACCAGCAAAATCGGACTGCCTCCTTGTCCTGCGGCAACATAATGCAAGGTGGTGCCGTTCACCGCAGCACGATGATGGGTGACTTCGGGAATGGTCGCTGGCGCCATGTCTTCTCTCCTGATGGACAACCGAGTTGTCATACATCGGAGATAGACATCCGGGTTGTCTATGTCAACGGCGATGGACACTTGGTTGTCCTTTTAGCTCGTTTGTTCTAGGAAGAGAGCATGAGCAGAAACGGTGCCGATCTCGCATTGCTCCTTCTTGGCGGCTTCCGGCAATTGGCGGACGGCGCCGGGAAGGAACTGCTGCGCCGGGGCTATCCGGAGCTTCGCCCTAGCCAGGAATTTGCCTTACGCGCCATTGCAGGTGGCGCTGACAGCGCATCCGAACTTGGCCGCCGTTTGTCTGTCTCCAAACAAGCGGCCGCCAAGGTCCTCAGCCTTCTGGAGGAGCGCGGCTATGTGGTGCGCCTCGACGACGCCAGCGACTCCCGACGCAAACTCCTGTCGGTCACGCCGCTCGGCCACGAGGTCATGGCCCAAGGGGAGGCGATTTTCGATGACCTGCGAGCCGCTTGGGCCCGCAAGATCGGTCAGTCCGAGCTGGATCGCCTGCAGCGCAATCTATCGGCCCTGGTGGGGGATGCGGGTGTCGATTTGGATGCACCGGGTATCACCGGCCTTACTGACGAGTAGCCGCTATAACGTCAGCTCTTGGGTGACACACAGGAGGCGGGCATTGTCCGAGTTGGGGTCGAACGCAGTCCCGCAGACCTCTATGTTGGTCGTAGTTGGAGAAGACGATGCAAAGTTTGGCGCTGCGAGATGCCGTTGTTGTCAGACTAACCGCGGTGTCTCTGGAGCCATGTTCTGAGGAGAGAGCAAGATGTTCAACGACATCACCATTGTGCCGGTACGCACGGATCGCAAAGCGGCCTATCTCGAGTTTTCTGCCCGTATCGCCAAGATTTATCGAGAGTATGGAGCTGTTCGTGTCATTGACTGTTGGCAGTCTGAGAACTCCGATGATGCCGACTTTCATGCTTCCGACGCCATGGACAATTACGCGGCTGGCGAACTGCCCAACATGAGAAGGCTGGCGGGTGCAGATGACGGCGAGACAGTCGTCATCTCGATAACCGAGTGGCCAAGCAAAGAAGTTCGTGACCGTGCCGTGAAAGCTGTCGTGGTCGATCCCCGTATTCACGCGACGATGAATGAAGAGCCGGTCTTCGATGGCCGACGACTGATTGCTGCAGGATTTGACGTCGAGTACGACCTACGCTGACTCAACCGTGGTGGCAGCTTCTGGGCGAACAAGACACGCAGCTGAACGTCCAGAATGGGGTCGTCTGCCGACGTCTTCGGCCAACCTCTGCTGGATAGCACGCAAGAACTGTCAGAACGCCTCACCAGACGCTTGCGCAACTTGCTCAACCAGCCAGGAGCAGAAAGTCACCTCGGCCTTGCCGAGCGTCTCGAACTTTCGCGCTAGCAGCCAGTATGCCCCATCGGGTAGGTCGTGTTGGAACGGGGCTATCAAGGCTCCACCTTCGAGAAGGTCCTTGGCGAGTACCCGGCTACCAAGAGCCATGCCCTGACCACTGGCAGCTCCTTGCAGCGCAACAGCGCTGTTGGAGAAGGTCGGTCCTCTTCGAGGCGCAAACGATGCACCGGCTGACTCGATCCACTCCAACCAGCTGTCAGTGCTCTCATCGTGTAGCAGTTGCACCTCACCTGACCAGGCGCGAGGATCCCTTGATTGCACCGCGGCATCGTTCCTGATCATTGGCGTCAATTGGACATCAAGAAGGTGACGCGCTTCGGACCTGGGCCAGACGCTTTGTGTGCGGCTATGCCGAATAGCAAGGTGGACCGCTTCCCCATCAAGCTCCGCCAGCGCCGAGCTGACTTCCAGATTGACCACTATACCCGGGTGAGCGGCCGAGAACGCCGCCAGCCGCGGGACCAGGAAAAGGGTGGCAAATGTCGGCTCTACGCTGACGGTGAACTCTCGCGTGCGTTTTCCAAGTTGTGTCTCGTTCAGCGCGGCATCGATGATGTCGAAACTTTTGGTGAGTTCCGTCAGGAGCCGCCTGCCCGTTGTTGTTAGATGGACTGCACGGTGCTGGCGGAGGAACAGCGGCTCACCCAGCATGGACTCAAGGTCTCGCACCTGCCGGCTGATAGCCGCCTCAGATACGGCCAGTTCTCCCGCTGCCAAGCGAAAACTCTCATGCCGGCCTGCAGCCTCGAACACTCTTAGAGCTGTGAGGGGAAGTCGGCTGCGGCGCAAAGGACAACCTCAAGTTGTGCAAGCCAACCTTATAGTCGTTTGAAGCCGCTTCACAACAGATCCTATTCTTGCTCCTCGAAAACGAGGAGAATGCCATGACCAAGCTTCTTGAACTGGCGCACGCCATTGTTTCCGAGTGGCAGCAGCGCTACGAGACAGCATGCTTGCTCGATCGCCTCAGCAAGGATCAGCGTACCCTTGACGACATCGGCTTCAGCTTTGACTGGCTCGCCACTGAAATCAAGCGGGGACAGCGCGATCAAAGCCCACTTCGTAATGCTTTGCATAGGGACCGCAAGGCTCAACCAACGCCGTTAAGGAGAGCAGCACATGACATCCGCTGATATCTCGACATCATTGACCGGCGGCTGCCAATGCGGAGCGATCCGATTTTCATGCGAGCTGCCGCCTGACAATGTTCACGTCTGCCACTGCCGCATGTGCCAGAAGGCGGTTGGAGGGCCGTTTGCTGTGATATGTCCGGTCCTCAAGACTGCGTTCTCAGTCACACGCGGTGAGATCTCCTGGTTCCATAGCTCGGACCTGGCACGCCGAGGCTTTTGCCGGGACTGTGGCACACCCATAATCTTTGACTACCCAGACTATCCCGATATTGGGGTGCTTGTGGGCTGCTTTGATGACCCAAGTGCCGTTCCGCCCGTCGTTCAATACGGCAATGAAAGTCGCGTCAGGTGGTTTGCAAGCCTCACCACATTGCCAGGTGACACCCCAACTTACTCGGAAGATCCAAATGGTTGTCTACCGCGGATCAAGGCGTCCAACCGGCAACATCCTGACCACGACACCTATGTTTGGCCCCCGGAGGAATGGCAGCTTTCTAGGAAGAGCTGATGATCTGCGAGCGACCGGAATGGGGTCGTCAGCTGCCGCTCAAATGCTAACACTAGAGCCAGCCTACGTGTTTGGCTCGAGCGACGCGGCGGCGCGATGGCGTCGGTCATCTCGGAAGGTGAAGAGATTCGGCGGAAGGTTGAAGCACGCAGGGACGAGGATGACGTTCTGTTGCTGCTCGAGCAGAGTCCAAAACTCTCTCAGTCTGAGATTGCTGAGCGTCTAGGCTGGCATGATGATGCAGGCAAACCGAAGAAGCGACGTGCACAAACTGCGTTGGCGAAGCTGGTCGGTCAGCAGCTCATTGAGCCGCTGCGTGCGGGCGGATACAAGCTTACCAAACAAGGCGAGTCAGAGACCTCCGATCTGCGCGGAGAGCGGTGGCGTGAAGAGATTGGATCAGCCAGCGCTGCTGCATTCGTCGGCTCCGCACATGGTTTAAATGACCGCACCGATACCGCACCGCACGGTTTTGCTGACGACTGATTTCGCGACCCATTTTCAGCAGATCGCACCGCGTGCGCACCGATCGCACCGCACCTAGTAAAAGAGGCAAAGACATTAGCAGAAACAATGCGCACGGTCGGTGCGGTTAAACTATAAAAACCACACTGGTGGAGGGGGCTTTAGCCCCTCTCCATGGTCGCACGCACCGAAGGATTCTCTAGTTCGGTGCGGCCTTGTTTCACCCGTTCACGCCAGGTTCAGCCCATTCCCTCTACAACACCACCAAAGAGGAGAAGCCAGATGTTCAAAACCAAAATCGTTGCGTTGGCCTGCGTCGTTACACGGTCCCTAGCTCATGGCACCGGCGCTGCGTCCGCCCAGGTGGTGGAAGGCGAGGAACATTGCGTGGTCAATGTAAAGTCTTCTGATGTTTTGAACGTCAGGGCTAAAGCCAACGCGAGCAGCAAAGTGGTCACGACACTGCGCTACGGTGAGTGTGGCGTGGTGGTCACTGGCAATTGCCAGGGTGGCTGGTGCCCTGTTGAAGACGGTCACGATGCTGGCTGGGTGAACAGCCGATATATCTCGATGGTTTCGCCTACCATGTATTGCGTTACCGGAGTTCAGCAGGGCGACACTCTGAACCTCAGGGGTTTTCCTTCAAGCGGCTCACGCGTCATCACGAAGCTACCGCGCCAGCGGTGTGACATTGCTTTTCTGCCGTACTCCACTGGAGCTTGGCAGAAAGTGCGAGTGGACGGTCACGAGGGTTGGGTCAACCGCAAGTATGTCTCTGGGGAGTGATCGGCTTGAGCTCGATAGGTTTTTGGCTGCACAATCGTAGTTTGGCTTGCGATGGAGCAACCATTGCGACTGCAGCGGATTGAATTCTTAGTGGCCGTTGCGGCCACCAGGAGTTCATCATGAACAAACGCCCAATCGCCACAGCTCTCGCCCTTGTACTACTCTCCGCCTCTTCGGTGGCTGTTATTGCGCAGGATGTCGCCACACCTGCTGCTCCAGCTACCACCGTCGACGCTGATGACAATGATGAGGGTCTAGACCTAGGATGGTTGGGTCTACTTGGTCTCGCTGGGCTGCTAGGCCTACGGAAACGCAATGACCATGTGCGCACCACGAACACGCGCACCACGACTGCTGGACACTAATCACTCCGACTATCGAGTGTAGAAGTCGCGCTCTCCCCCATGGAGGGCGCGGCTTTTCTTTGGGCTGCTGGTTGTCCGCTTATGCACAGGCGGCTTAGTTCAACTCGCCTTTGCCAAAGCTCGAGATCAAGCAACTTAGCGTAACGACATCTCGGCCGGCTTCATCAACCACAAACATTTGCCAGGAGTCGTGATCCCAAAAGTTTGGACCAATGTCGCGGATGGATTCACATGCTGCGCTTCGAGCTTCCGCGATTGCAGCCGCATCGTGAGGAAGCTCGGTACCAATGTTGTCGGGAATGTCCCGCCCATCAACGACATTGAAAAAGTAGCGTGGCATTGAGGTGCTCCAGTCAGGCGGGAGCACATCGTAACTCTCAATCACTGCATGCCATGATCAAGGCGGTGACTACGCGCGGTATAGGTCATGTTGACTGTTCGGACAATTGGACCTGCCGCATAGAAGGGGTGCGCTGCTCAAGCACTCGAGCGCAAAGCACGATCTAACCGCCCCATGGAAGGGGGTGACTCAATCCCTACGACCATCAAGGGTACTCACCGGCCGGGTCCAAGAACGCATTATCCCGCAGGTTTTGGGATCTTTTTTGCCGGAGGAAGAGGAACTGACATCCAACATTCTCCACCTATAATTGCAATGGGTGAAGTAAGCCACGGCCCCTGCCCCAGCCCACATAAAGGGTTGCCTGGTGTCTGTTCGGGGGTGGTCTGCTGCGCCTGGGACGATTACGCCCAGGCATCTGCTTCAGAAGCTTCCCTGTAGCCCTTGCCTACGCGGAGGACAGTCTTGGACTGTTGATGAGATCAGCCGCATGGATTACGGGTGTTCGTGGCTCGGCTACTCAAAAGCCAAATATTTGGCCCAGAAAACCTTCTTTCTTCTTTTTTGAGCGGTAGTCCGATTCCTGGTAACCGCGATCGTCAAAGCGCCTGGGCTTGTCATAGCTCCTCGGCTGAACAGGTTGCGCATCTGCGGAGCCGCTTGCCCGTTCGATTATTTTGTCGAGTTCACCCCTGTCTAGCCAAACTCCACGACAAGTGGGGCAATAGTCTATTTCAATTCCCTGACGTTCGCTCATAACGAGTTCAGCATTATCAATCGGGCACTTCATTCGGCTCTCCTCCATCTGGAATGTCAAACAGATGGGGATGGTTGTAGTCGATTGCGAGAGTAAGACCGTGCGGCTCAACCTTACTGATCCTGGTGTCAGCGCGCTTCTGGTTCAGCTGTCGCGGACCAATCGAACGGAGCGGGTCATGAAGAAACTGAGGAGGAGGACCTCTCTCTATACTTCAACGACCAAATCACATGCGGGGGGATATCGGGGTGGACAGCCGACTGGCGGCTTGCAGCTATGGATGGCAAGGAAGCAGACCCTTCGGCGAGATAATCTATTCACCTGCCTAGGCAAGTACTACACTGGCATCTAGGAGACGGGAGATGCGGGATGAGGGTACTGACACTTCTTTTCTTGATGCATTCATGGCCTGCCTTAGCGCAGTCCCCACCGGTTGAGGTGATTGCAATCCCCACGGTGACCGCAAGTGACACCGAATTCCTGCAGGGTACAGCCGGATCCGCGCCAGCTGCTTCGATCAATGGACGCCTATATCTGCCCGCTGGCGAGGGCACCTTCCCAGCCATGATCCTGCTTCATGGTTCGGGAGGCGACCGCGCCGGCTATGACGAGTGGGTGAAGCTCTTTGGACAAGCTGGCATCGAGGCTGCGCAACATGTTGTTTGGAGTTGCAGTGTCTGATGATCCGATGGGCTGGCCGGACGACCATTGCGAAGCCTTTTGCCTCTTTGAGCAAAGTACCGCTGTACTTCAGGCTCCGAATGCCTACGTATTGAGATCACTGTTAGCACCGCACATGTGAGCGGGAGACCCTCTATGCTCCCGTCCTCTTAAGGAATGCGGGATAATGAATAGCTACGAACAAGTTTTAGCAGCATCGTAGCCAACCGATGTCGTTATCGTGCACATCAACACAGAGGGTGCAACTTTCCTGGGTGAAGTTCACCGCCGTCTCGCCATTGTTCATTGATCGATGAGCGCGGAATGCAATGCGGGCCCATGCTCATTCCGGCAGCCTTGACCAAAGCAGGTGCAATTTTACTGACCATGCGGGGTCACGGGTTTAGTCGGGTAGGAATAGTTCTTTCCAGTTCGCCGAAGTGGGATCCGCTCCGGGGCCAGCTGGAGAAACTACATTAGCCTCTGCCCCGGTGAGCACTGGTGTGTGAAGTTACTTGACCCACGTAGAGGAGTTTTAACTGAATGCCTGATGATGAAACGTCAAATGCACCTGAGTTGCCCAAGCAATTCTCCGACCAACTCATGGAGGCAGCAGCTCGAGTGGCCGAGCTTCCACAGGACGAAGTGGCGCGCCTTCTTATGAAAGCTGCAATACGCCTGCGTGTGGTTCAGCAAACCGGTATCAAGCTCGAACACATACCCGTCCAAGCTTATCATTTGCTGCGGCGCATTTCTCGAGGTCCGATTAGTGCTGTGCAGGAGTTGGGGCGCGAAGGAGAGGAGGCGGTATCCTTCCTGCTGTCTCGTGACCTAGTTGTTAGATCCGAGGATGGCAGCCAATTCTCCATAACACCTGCAGGCGAAGAGCTCGGCGAGGTAGCTGACGAACGGTTATGAATTCCGCGTCCCTCCGCTCAGCCTCAAAATGGGCGGCATCATTGCAGGAGACTGGCCAGCAGCAAACGGTCAGAGCCCGACGAACGTCAGCTCCCAATCTGAACCCCGTGCCTTACCATTTTGGAACTTCATCTCTTGACATAGACTAGGATGGTTACGAGCTGCGCGTTTAGGCGCAGACATACCGCAGTTGAGACAGCCGGGCTGTCTTGTATGTCTGTGTGCGGAGGCCCACTTACGTTTAGTAGTGATGGTGGCGCTTATGGCGGCCAAACTCCCAGAATGGGAGCATCGTTTCGGCTGCAGCGCACGTGCAGTAATCGGTCCGAAGGTCTCCAGTGGCAAGAGGCTGAAGAAATCAGAAGCGAAACGATCAAGGGGTGCGCCCCTTGCAACAACGTCGCTTCGAGAAAGCCTACAGTCTCAGGAGGCCAAGATGAAGCAGTTCACATTCACAGTGTTGTCGGCGATTATGGTGTCAGGTTTTCTTACACCAATCGCGGCGCAAGAAACCGGCGTGCCGCAAAGTACGAGCCAGTACGAGAAGCTGGAGGCCGCCTCCACGGCGCGGGTCGTTCCGTATTCTAAACTGCTGTATCTGACGAAAGGGACGGAAGAGCGCGCTCTTAGCTTAGCCCAAGAGGGTGATCTTGCCGATCTGCGGCTTCGCGTTTCAAAGAGCCAAGCTGCTCAGGCGGCACTTCTTGCTGCTGGCCTCACCGAGCAAGACGTGGTCGCCGTCGCGTCGGGCCAAAATGGTGTTTTGTTGCTCTATGTTGATGACCTATGAGGACGGCTCACTCGGACGGGCTACCGCTGTGGATATTGGCTTTCTTGTGTGTTGTGCTTGTCGGAGTTGGAGCTGCGAACCGGTGGACAGGTAACGTCCCGCAGGCCTTTGCCGTTATTGTAGAATAAGCCAATCGCTTAGCCTAGGTGTGTCTGGTTCATCTACCTGTCAGCTACAATAATTGTGCTTCTAATATAGTATCAGATGATCCCGACATTGTGAACTACCGGTTTGTTTCCGACCGCGTTTGTGCCACGCGACCGCAGGATAACCTATAAAGCGGGCGGCTCAAATCTTAGGTCCTTTGACCCAAGAGGGTCTTGGAATGGCTCAATACCTTCAGCTTTTCGCCAGCTACCTCAGCCCAATCGCTGCAGGCAGAATCGTCAAGGATTGAGGTTTAGACTGCGGGTACGGATCACAATCCGAGCCGCGCCGCATTCTGGCGCGAGACTTGTTTTTTGCTCATGGTGCAGGAGAGCTATCGCGTGCTCTGGTGGGGAGTGCCGCTGAGCTGGCAAGATCTACCTTGGATAATCTATTCGCAAACATGTGCCAGCCTTGAAGGCGACGAGCTCTGTGGCCGGTCACAGCCGCTCCTGGGGCTGTTTGCTGTCCAGCTGCCGATCGCCCAGCAGGACGCCAGTGCGGCTCATGTTCTGATACGCCACAAGTTTGCGATGGAAACTGAACGATCCTTGAGCGTTGACCCGGTCGATAGCTCGAGGTGTATTGACCAGTTCAAATAATGTCGGTTTCCGCGGAGACCTGCCTTCAGCTGCTGATGTTGATGCGCTTCCAGACCGGAAGGAACTTGCCGCCACAGCGTTCGAACGGACGCGCATGCCCATGGTGGTGACGGATGCTCGAAGGCCCGACTACCCCATTGTTTTAGCCAATAACGCCTTTCTTCAGCTCACGGGATATCGCGGCGAAGAAGTGTTGGGGCGAAACTGTCGTTTCCTGCAAGGCGCGGGAACCTCGCCTGCGGCTATTGCTGAGATACGAACGGCGATCGAGGCTCAACGGGATGTGACTGTCGAGCTAATAAACTATCGCAAAGACGGTTCCGCGTTTTGGAACCAGTTGCATCTTACCCCTATCTTCGATGAAGCAGGTGAGCTCATCTACCACTTCGGGTCGCAGATAGATCAAACTCAGTACCGCCAGGTGCAGGCCCTTGAAGCATCCGAGCATCGCTTGCTGATGGAAGTCGACCATCGCGCGAAAAACGTTCTGGCGATCGTGGACAGTATTGTCCGCCTCAGCAGGGCAGATGACCCAGATCGATATGCTGCATCGGTTCAACAACGTGTGCAATCGCTGGCGGCTACCCACGCGCTGCTTTCCGAGACCAACTGGACGGGCGCCCGGCTTGCTGAGGTGCTGCGAAGTCAGCTGCGCTGGATCATGCCTGAGCAGCTGGCGATCGGAGGTCCGGACGTTCATATCCACGCTGAGGCGGTGCAGCCGCTTGGTCTGGTTAACCATGAGCTGGCGATCAATGCCGTTCAGCATGGCGCACTGACCGATAGCAGAGGACGCGTTCATGTGACCTAGACAAAGGCGTTTGAAGACGACAGCTTCACCTTGCAATGGGCCGAGGTCGGTGGCCCCCCAGTAACCGAGCCAAACGAACAAGGGTTCGGCTTGGTCATGTCAGATGGGCTCGTTCGGCTTCAGCTACTTGGTCATATACAGCGACACTGGCTTCCCAATGGGCTCTTGACGACCATCCAGGTTCCCGACACGCGTGTGTTTGTTGGCTAGTCCTGGGTTGAACGGCCGGAAATGGCAGAGTGATCCGTGATCTATCAGCTACGCTGTACCTCCACCGTAAGCGCGTAGGCGAGGCCGTTACTGGCTGAAGTTCCACGGCATGAGGTCGGCGATCTGGGTGTTTGGCCAGCCGCCGGCGATGCGCTGCAGGGTCAGGGTGAGCCAGGCATGGGGGTCGACAC
>JAESFT010000246.1_pt1 | contig 48386 bp, 36 predicted proteins | sample 9269451 | NCBI WGS metagenome assembly JAESFT01 (sample SAMN14502557, study PRJNA617106) | algae metagenome | isolation source: Scytonema hyalinum WJT4-NPBG1 and co-occurring heterotrophs from well... | place: USA: Mojave Desert, Joshua Tree National Park, California | collected 2006-05-25
CTACTGAAGGTAGAAGCATTTATTTTTGCTTTTACTCTCCGACAAGCATTTTTATAAAAAGTTAGATTTAATACTTGAACTCCAGTTAAGACTCTTCATTGGAACTAACTCTGAGTGACGGTTGCGCAGAGCGCAACCGCTAAATTGGCATTGGCGATCGCATTAATCTCAGACTGCGAAGCGCTCGAACTCAGATAACCCGCAACTTGGGTTACTATAAAAAACTAAGAGCCTACTGTGTAGATTGCATCCAAAAATAAGGTGCCATGCCTAAACGCCTTCTAGTGGTCGAATCCCCCGGTAAAGTCAAAAAGCTCAGTCAAATTCTGGGATCGGAGTGGATTGTTCGTGCTAGTTGTGGTCACATTCGAGAACTCAGCGATGAAGGTGAGGATTCGCTGGGTTTTACCCTGGATGGCAGCAGTGTAGAATGTCGCTATGTACCCCGCAACCAGCAAGCAAAGGAAACGATTCAACAACTTAAGGCTGCGGTTCGCCAGGTTAAGGAAGTTGTGTTAGCGACTGATCCAGATCGGGAGGGAGAAACGATCGCTTGGCATCTCAAGGAAGCTTTGGGTTTGAAGCAACCAAAACGAGTCGTCTACACTGAGATTACAGAGTCTGCGGTGAAAAGTGCGATCGCCAATCCCAGAGAACTTGATCTTAACTTGGTGGGAGCAGGATTGTGCCGCGATTGTCTCGACAAGCTTGTTGGTTACAAAGGAAGCCCGCTAGTTTGGGCGTTGAATAATGGCGCGAAGAGTGTCGGACGAGTTCAAAGCGCTACCCTGCACCTGATTTGCCAGCGCGAGAGGGAAATTCAGTCTTTTGTGCCGCAAGATTATTGGAGTGTCTGGGTTGATTATGCTGAAGGATTCCGCGCTTTCTACAAAGGTAAGGTGAATACCCCGTCGGAAGCACCACAGGAAGCTGAAGTTCATGATGACGCCGCAGTTAACAGCACACAAGCAACCGAGTCTACTCGCGTTCTTTCGGAACCAGAAGCAACACGCTTAGTTGAGGAAGCAAAACGCTATCCTCACCAAATTGTCCAATACGAGGGGAAAATCGCCAACCGCCAACCACCTCCACCGTTTATCACTTCTACTCTTCAGCAAGCTGCTGGTTCGAGGTTGAAATTTGCTCCTGAAAAAACGATGCAGGTGGCTCAAAAGTTGTATGAGGCGGGGTTAATTACATATATGCGCACAGATTCAGTTATGCTGAGTCCAGAGTTCTGCGCGAGTGCCCGCAAGTGGTTAGAGCAGAATGATCCGCAGAATGTGCCGCCTTCTGTTGCTAGACATCGTAGCAATAAAACCGCTCAGGAAGCTCATGAAGCAATCCGACCAACGGATGTGTTTCGTCCTTCAACTGAATTGCGAGTACAACTTTCTGGGGACGAGTTTAACTTGTATGTGTTGATTTGGAAACGGGCGATCGCCTCCCAATGTCGCCCAGCCCAACTCCGGAAAACTCTCGTCATCACTCAGTCTGGTCAAATTCTTTGGCAAGCGAGAGGACAAGTCATAGAGTTTTACGGTTATGCCCGGTACTGGTCGAACCTCAGCAAGGATACAATGCTGCCAAACTTGCAACAAGGGCAGATGCTGACTTTGGAGAATGCAGGTCACGAGAAGAAAAAGACCCAGCCGCCACCCCGCTACAGCGAACCAAAACTCGTACAACTGATGGAGCGTAAAGGCATTGGTCGTCCTAGTACTTATTCTCCCACAATTGCGACGCTTAAGAAACGAAGTTATGTCCAGCTTATAAAAGAAAACCTACACCCGACAACTTTAGGGCTAGAAGTTGATGCTTTTTTGCAGAAAGCATTACCAGATTTGTTGCAAACAGAATTCACTGCAAAGATGGAAGATGCCTTAGACGCAATTGCTTCAGGGAAACAGCCTTGGCAGCACTACCTGACAAATTGGAACCAGAATTATTTTGCACCAGCTTTGGCAAAAGCAAAAACTGTCGTTGTCAGCTCAGTTGTTAGTTCATCAAATGGGGCGAAAGCATCTCCTGTGGCTGAACGCAAATTTCAGACATCCAGAACTCGTTGCCCTCAGTGTAAGAATTACTTAGCGAAAATTCCCAGCAATAAAGTTACAAAGAAATACTTTCTCAAATGTCTTAGTGGGTGTGAAGATAGTGTTCTGTTTTGGAGCGATCGCACTAAGACTTGGGAAGCACCTCGTTCTCAAGCAGCCAAATCAGCAAATTCCGCTAAGCCTCCAGTCAAGATAACGACATATTCCTGTCCGGTGTGTAAGAAACCTCTGGAGGAGTACAGTTATACGAAAGACGGACAGAGTAAGACAATGCTTCGCTGTTCCGATTCTAAGTCTCGTAATGAGCAGAAACATAAGGATGTCGCTTATTTTACTACTGCAAAAGGGTGGTGGAGTCCCAAGTTTGGGGAGTTGAAGGGTTAACGCACTGCTTGTTATTAGTGATAAAGTAAATCTTAAATAGGGGCAATGAAAAGCAGAAACAGCTTTTAGCAAAGTTAAACAATGCACTTATTGAAACAGGCGATCGCCTGCTTACTCGCCTCATCTCCAGTAACCTTTCTGTTGAAGATTTATAGCGCAACTCAATTGAATGAAGTAATTATTTATCTGTGTCCATCTGTGTCCATCTGTGGTTCATTATTTCTTTGATGTACCTTACTCCGGGTTGCAAACCGCTATAAACATCCAATTCCCGCCCAGCATAACCGATTAGGAAGCTACAATCTAGAAGAAACGGTAAAATTCATGGATAAGGTAAGCTTTATGTTACAAACCATTCAAGGAACCTATAAAAACGGCAAAATTGAACTCGCTGAAACCCCACAAGGGATTACTGAAAGCGCAGTTTTCGTCACTTTCTTAGAAACAAAACCCACAACTTGGCCAGAAATGATCATGCAATATCAAGGTGTAAAAGAAAGTATCATCTTTGAATCGTATCGAGATGAACTTCTACCACCTAACGAAATAGAACTTTAATTATGGGTTATCTACTAGATACTTGCATAATTAGTGATTTTGTGAAAGGAGAAGAAAACACCTCAAGCAATTCAAATCAATCTCTCCTACTGATATTTTTATCTCATCTCTAACAGTAATGGAGGTGAAATATGGATTAGCCGTCAATCCACAACGCGCTATCAAAATCAAACCCTTGATTGAAACAATCTTCAACTCAATTACAATTCTACCATTTGCCTCAAAAGAAGCAGAACAAGCCGCCCAAATCAGAGGCATTCTCAAACTAGTAGGTTCACCTATCGGTGCTTATGATGTACTCATCGCAGCCACAGCAGTAACCCATAATCATATTGTAGTAACATCTAACGTCCGAGAATTTCAAAGAGTACCTAATTTGCAAATAGAAAATTGGCGTTCTACTTGAATAGCGATCGCCGTTTGCTGCGCTTTGCGCGATCGCCTGCTGACTCGCCTCATCTCCAGTAAGCTTTGTGTTGAAGATTTAGACATCCAATTGCCGCCCAGCAAGTTAAAACTCAATGGGCTAGGTAGTTAATGTGTTGAATTTTATCAAATTTTCGGCGATTCCCGATTTAGGTGCATAAGCCAACTAGAATTTTATCTATAAAAAGAAGTAAAGGCTTTGCTTTGGCTCAAGTTTTTTCTGCAATGATATTTTATTGAGTCTGTCAAAGCGTAAGCCCGTGCCACCAGCTCGATTGCTTTTTTATGAACGACAACACCCGTGTCAAAACCATTTTGATTCTGGCAGCCAATCCTGCAAGTACCTCAAGGCTACGGTTAGATGAGGAGGTGCGAGAAATTGAAGAAGGATTGCGACGAGCTAACAAACGGGAGCAGTTTAAGTTAGAGCAGAAGTGGGCGGTGCGCCAGCGTGACTTTTACCGGGCAATTTTAGACTACAAGCCCCAGATTGTCCATTTTAGCGGACATGGTGCGGGAGTTGATGGCATTGTTTTGGAAGATGAAACAGGACAACCAGCGCTTGTGACAGCAGATGTCCTCGCCAGCCAATTTGCGCTGTTTGCTACAAAGGGAGTGGAGTGTGTGGTGCTCAATGCTTGCTACAGTGCAGAGCAAGCACAAGCAATTCGCCAATATGTGAACTATGTCATTGGCATGAATACGACAGTTGGGGATAAAGCAGCTGTCGCGTTTGCTGTGGCGTTTTATGATGCAATAGCCGCAGGCGAAGAGGTGGAGTTTGCCTATAAGCTCGGTTGTTCTCAAATGATAAGTTTTGTGGAGCACGAAACTCCAGTTTTTTTAAAGAAAGAGAATATTACCGTCTCCACAGTACCTGTTATAGACATCATTCCTCCCAACCCTTACCAGGGATTGGCTGCTTTTGGGGAAGAAGATGCAGAATTCTTCTTTGGACGGGAAACATTTGTCAATGGCTTGGTTGAAGCAGTGCAAAAGCAGCCGTTAGTAGGTGTGATTGGTCCTAGTGGTAGTGGTAAATCATCTGTTGTCTATGCCGGACTCATTCCCCAGTTGCGAAAAGAAGGAAGTTGGCTGATTGAATCATTTCGTCCGGGAAATCAGCCGTTTTATCAGCTGGCTTCTGCCCTAGTACGTCAATTGGAACCGGAACTAGGTGAAACCGGACAACTGCGAGAAGCGGCTGGATTGGCAGGTGATATACAGCAGGGCAAAGTCACCTTAGAGCAGGTAGTGTCTCGCATCACACAACGCAACTCAGGCAAGCGTCTGTTGCTAGCCGCAGACCAATTTGAGGAACTCTACACCCTATGTCAGGATAAAGCAGAACAGGAACGCTTTGCCGATTTGTTGCTAAAATCGTTCGCGACCAAAAGTTTCACACTAGTTTTCACTTTACGGGCTGACTTTTACGGCTATGTCCTCTCCTATCGTCCTTGGAGGGATGCATTAGAGCAGTTTACACCCAAGCTGCTGAGTTCCATGAGTCGGGAAGAACTACAAAGGGCAATTGAGCAACCAGCACAAAAGCTGGAAGTGCAATTAGAACCACAACTAACCCAACGGATATTAGATGATGTTGGGAGTGAGCCTGGTAACTTACCTTTATTAGAATTTGCGCTGACGCGATTATGGTCAAAGCAGCAAAACCGCGTGCTAACTCATCAAGCGTACGAAGAGATAGGGGGTGTGAAAAAAGCGCTAGCTAATCATGCCGAGCAAATTTACCAACAATTGAGTGAAACAGAACAAAAAGCTGCACAGCGAATTTTTGTGCAATTAGTGCGCCCTGGGGAAGGGACAGAGGACACTCGGCGCATAGCAACTCGTGCAGAAGTTGGCGACGAAAACTGGGGATTGATAAGTTATTTAGCAGGATACCAAGCCCGTTTGGTCGTAACGGGACGCGATGATAAGTCACAGGAAGATACGGTAGAGGTTGTTCATGAAGCGCTGATTCGGGAATGGATCACCCTACGAGAATGGATGAATGCTAACCGTGAATTTCGCGTTTGGCAGGAGCGGTTAAAGGTGGCAATGAGAGAGTGGAAAAGTAATAACCATGACTCTGGGGCATTGTTGCGAGGTGGACCTTTGACTGTAGCCCAAGAATGGTTGCACAAGCGATCGCATGAAATGACTCAACTTGAGCAAGATTTTATTCGTGCCAGCACCGAACAACGGGATAAAGAGCAGGAAGAACTTAAACGCAGACAACGGCGTAGCAGAAACGTGCTTATTGGCGGCTTAGTTGGTGCGCTCTCACTAACTGGGTTCGCTTTAGGACAGTGGCGAAGCGCACAGCAGAGGCGGGTGGACTTAACTGCTGCAACAGCAAAACTTTTGCTATCAACAGAACCCGTACAAGGGATGGTCAACGCAATTAATGCAGCAGGACTTAGTCGCTCACCCATAATTAGTTTCCCTAACAAATTATTTCCCGCAGTACAAGACAGTTTGTTTAGTGCAGTTCAGAGTAGTTATGAAAAAAATGTTCTTAAAGGTCATTCGGGTTCTGTCTTGTCAGTAGCAATTAGCACAGACGGCAAAACCATCGTCAGTGGTGGACAAGATGGCACCGTCCGCTTGTGGAATCAGCAAGGACAGCCGATTGCTCAGCCTTTCAAAGGTCATTCAAATGCTGTCAGGTCCGTAGCAATCAGCATAGACGGCAAAACCATCGTCAGTGGTGGAGATGATGGCACCGTCCGCTTGTGGAATCAGCAAGGACAGCCGATTGCTCAGCCCTTCAAAGCTCATTCGGGTGCTGTCAGGTCCGTAGCAATCAGCACAGACGGCAAAACCATCGTCAGTGGTGGAGATGATGGCACCGTCCGCTTGTGGAATCAGCAAGGACAGCCAATTGCTCAGCCCTTCAAAGGTCATTCGGGTCTTGTCTGGTCAGTAGCAATCAGCACAGACGGCAAAACCATCGTCAGTGGTGGAGATGATGGCACCGTCCGCTTGTGGAATCAGCAAGGACAGCCGATTGCTCAGCCCTTGAAAGGTCATTCGGGTTCTGTCAATGAAGTAGCAATCAGCACAGACAGCAAAACCATCGTCAGTGGTGGAGATGATGGCACCGTCCGCTTGTGGAATCAGCAAGGACAGCCAATTGCTCAGCCCTTCAAAGGTCATTCGGATCCTGTCAGGTCAGTAGCAATCAGCACTGACGGCAAAACCATCGTCAGTGGTGGAGATGATGGCACCGTCGGCTTGTGGAATCAGCAAGGACAGCCGATTCCTCAGCCCTTAAAAGGTCATTCGGGTCCTGTCACTTCAGTAGCAATCAGCACAGACGGCAAAACCATCGTCAGTGGTGGAGATGATGGCACCGTCCGCTTGTGGAATCAGCAAGGACAGCCGATTGCTCAGCCCTTCAAAGGTCATGAGGAAACTGTCAGGTCAGTAGCAATCAGCACAGACGGCAAAACCATCGTCAGTGGTGGAGATGATGGCACCGTCCGCTTGTGGAATCAGCAAGGACAGCCAATTGCTCAGCCCTTAAAAGGTCATTCGGGTCCTGTCAGCTTAGTAGCAATCAGCACAGACGGCAAAAGCATCGTCAGTGGTGGAAATAACACCGTCCGCGTGTGGAATCAGCAAGGACAGCCGATTCCTCAGCCCTTGAAAGGTCATTCGGGTTCTGTCAATGAAGTAGCAATCAGCACAGACGGCAAAACCATCGTCAGTGGTGGAGTAGATGGCACCGTCGGCGTGTGGAATCAGCAAGGACAGCCGATTGCTCAGCCCTTCAAAGGTCATTCGGGGTATATCATGTCAGTAGCAATCAGCACAGACGGCAAAACCATCGTCAGTGGTGGAGTAGATGGCACCGTCGGCTTGTGGAATCAGCAAGGACAGCCGATTACTCAGCCTTTCAAAGGTCATTTGGGTTCTGTCAATTCAGTAGCAATCAGCACAGACGGCAAAACCATCGTCAGTGGTGGAGTAGATGGCACCGTCGGCTTGTGGAATCAGCAAGGACAGCCGATTGCTCAGCCTTTCAAAGGTCATTCGGGATATGTCTTGTCAGTAGCAATCAGCACGGACGGCAAAACCATCGTCAGTGGTGGACAAGATGGCACCGTCCGCTTGTGGAATCAGCAAGGACAGCTGATTGCTCAGCCCTTCAAAGGTCATTCGGATCCTGTCAGGTCAGTAGCAATCAGCACTGACGGCAAAACCATCGTCAGTGGTGGAGATGATGGTACCGTTCGGTTGTGGGATATCAATTTTGAGCATTGGTTGAAAATTGGTTGTGAACGGTTGCGCTTTCATCCCGCGCTGATTGGTGATGCCAAGGCAACTTGTCAGCCATATTTGCGTTAATTTCAGTAGACTGAAAACTTCTGCAGTTGTCCATTAAAGAATTATTGTCCAGTTTAAAGAATTAATGACCAAAAACCCAATCCTTTATTCAGAGCTAGTTTTAGCTGTGTAAGAGGTCATTTATAAAGTAAAAATAAAATTCTTGTAGGGTGTGTTAGGCGCATATTATTCGATCTGATTTGTAACGAAAAACATGACGGGAGCGCTATCACGCACCGCCACATAACATGGTGCGTGATAGCTAAAGCCGTAACGCACTCTACTTAAAATTTACTTTATAAATCAACTCTAAGGGGTACTAAAAAAGTGACAATAATTCTTTAAAAATTGGACAATAATTCTTTAATGTACATATGGAGAATACGAGATTCGAACTCGTGACCTCTGCGGTGCGATCGCAGCGCTCTACCAACTGAGCTAATTCCCCGATTAAACACAACCAACTGATTATATTATCATTCTCCTGGGGTAGGTTGCAAATCTTTTTGTGAATATATTTCCTGCACTCGTTCCAGTTCCAAGTCGCACAGATCATCCACCGTCCAGTTGCAGCAACGTTGAAGCATATGGAATGGATAAGTATTTGCCACACCAACCACTTGCATACCCGCTTTTTTCGCGGCTTGGATACCAGCAAGAGTATCTTCAATTGCTAGACACTCTTGTGGTTGAAGATTTAAATCAGGATATTCCTGGTTGAGGCGTTTTACGGCAAATAGATAACCATCTGGTTCTGGTTTAGTGGTGGTAACGTCATCACCTGCCACAATAGCTTGAAAGTATTCAGCCAGTTGAGCGCGATTAAGTACCACTTCTATTTCTTTGCGGATGGCATCACTGACTATTCCCAGTTTCAAATTGCAAGAACGCACTTGAGATAACAAATCATCTAAACCAGAGTACAAAGGCAGTTTTTCGATTTTTTCCAGTTCCAAAGCATATCCTCGTGCTTTGCGATGAAGCAACTGAGTTAAATAGGTATCATTAAGAATACGACCACGACTAGCAAGCAACTCAGACAGACAAGGGCGATCGCTACGTCCCAAGCACACCTTGTGATACTCACCAGGCTTGAGGGTGAGGTTTTCCTCAAGCAGAAGTTGCTCTATCAGTCGCTCGTGGAGTGGCTCATCATTAATGATGACACCATTAAAATCAAATAAAACTGCCTTTAAACTCATGCTGTTGTGTCAAAAGCTGGTGATGGAAAACCCTGCAAATGTTCATTATCCACTTTGTTGTCTACCTGTGCAGGAGTGTAACGCCCTACATTTGTTTGAACGCTACCATCTTCAGATAGAATTGGTTTCACCCCACTTGTAACTTGGTTTATCCACCATACATCCTGGGTTTGCACGGCTTCAAATCCTGCTGCACCCATCCAAGCATCTACACTTCCAGCAGTATATTCGCGAATGTACGGCTCCTCAAAAACATTATTTAACCAGTCTAACTGACGTAAGGTGTTCTGATTTCCATCCAAAATCAACACTTGTCCACCCGTCACCAGCAGCCGGAAGCACTCTCGTAAAATTGTCTGAGATACTGCTGTTGGTGTTTCATGGAATAACAAAGAAGCTGTTACCAAGTCAAAAGAAGCATCAGGCAAACCTGTCTTCTCTGCATTCCCATGTCGCCAGTGAATATCTAAACCAGCACTTTCCGCTTTATGGGAAGCCCGTAGTAACATATAAGGCGATAAGTCCAAGCCGATCACTTCCGCTTGGGGAAAAGCCTGCTTTAATATCAAAGTTGTGGAACCTGTACCGCACCCCAAGTCAAGAATTCGTCGCGGCTGTACTTTGATGTTATCAATTAAAGCCTGACGTACCAAACTTTCATTAGGGGCGAGAACGTATTGAGTAATCGGATCATAGGTAACCGCCGCACCAGAATTGAGATATCCACGCTCAATTCCATGAAAGTTTTGACTGCTGTAGTATGCCGGAATTGCCACATCACCGCGTCGAAAGCGGCTGCTTTCTTGTTCCCAGTCAACACTCTCGGCGTACCGCCGCAAAGACTCTTCATCAATCAACAGACGCACTACAGGGGAGAGAAAACGTTCCCAGATTGTATCTTGACGAACTGCCATAGGATTGTATTTGAGTTTATTGGGTTTTTTAAGGTAGTGTGATTTTGATTTTATTTACAAATTTTAATATATATCTTCAAACTAGCACGCCTCATCTAGCGAAAGAGTGGACATTAATAGATTTTATGTATTACATTTGTAATATGGCTATTGCTACCTGCTGGGAGTAGCAGTAGGTGATGCCCACCCTTTTCTGGTTCTGGTGGGCATTACACACAATATAGGTATACATCCATTAAGTAAGGAATTCGTAAATAAAATGAAAGACTATACAAGATTGAGATTGTTGTAACTAACTCATGTAAAAACTCGATTCGGACGAGTCAAATCTAAAATCCAAAATACAAAGAATTATGCCCTACGAAGAATTAGAAATTTCAACCCCATCACCCGTTCTGTCTTGGGCAAATCACCCCTTGGGATCAGAAGAAACTAAGATGGCGAAGAATGTAGCATCACTGCCATTTGTTTTTAAGCACGTCGCATTGATGCCAGATGTTCATTTAGGTAAAGGTGCCTTAGTGGGTTCTGTGATTGCGACAAAAGAAGCAATTATTCCCGCTGCTGTCGGCGTGGATATCGGTTGCTTTGTGGGCGATACCCTTATCCCACTAGTTGATGGTCAGTCTTATCCCATACAAGAACTCGCTCATCGGGATGAAGAGTTTATTGTCTATGCCTGCACCTCAACTGGAAGAATCGTAGCAGCTAAAGCAACTGCTAGGTTGACTAGACGTAATGCTGCGCTGGTAAAAGTGATTCTGGATAATGGTGAAGAGATTATTTGCACACCAGATCACCAATTCATGTTGCGGGATGGAACATATAAGGAAGCTCAACATCTTCAGCCAGAGACATCCGTCATGCCGTTCTACTCTAAAGTTGATAAAGATGGCTATACCCTAATTGCTCAACCCTACTCAGGTAAATGGCAAAAAGCACACTGGATCATTGCTAGATCGGGCTTATTAGGTAAGGTTCCCAAATTTGAAAGGCAGAGAACGGTCATTCATCATCGGAACTTTAATGAATCTGACAATAGACCCCAGAACCTCGAGTTCATGGGGAACTGCGACCATTCTGCATATCATCGTAACTTGGTTGAACGTAATCAACACTGGCAATCCCCAGAGTTTGAACAAAAGCGAGTAACTGCACTCGCCAGAAAAGCTCAAACTCCAGAAGGGTATGAGTACTACGCAGCTCGAGGGACTCAAAATATTCTTCAATATATGCAGCAAGAACCAGAACATTTTAGACAATCAGTTGCTGGCAATGGCGAACGTGGTAAGCAATACTTGAGAGCTTACAACCAAAGTGAAAAAGGTAGAGCAAAATCCAAGGAAATTGCAAATAGAAACTACACCTGTGATATTTGTGGTGCAGAGGTCAAAACTCCAATTGGGCTACACAACCACCGAAGGAAAGAACACCAGTGCAATCACAAAGTTACAGCTGTGTTGTCTCTGAACTATACACAGGATGTTTATTGTCTAACAGTACCGGGGTATCACAACTTCGCCTTGAAAGCTGGCGTCTTCGTTCACAATTGCGGGATGTGCGCCATTAAAACGCCATTTAATAGTGAGCAACTAGAAGGTAAGCTGAAGAAAATCCGCTTGGATATTGAAGCAGCAATTCCTACAGGTTTCAACGAAAATAAAGACGTTGAAAAAATTGCCACCAACTGGCAACGGTGGAGTGATTTCAAAGACTTGCATCGAGGCGTGCAAGATTTGCAAGCTAAAGCGATGAAGCAAATGGGTTCTCTCGGCGGAGGAAATCACTTCATCGAGGTTTGCCTCGATACAGAGAACCAAGTTTGGTTGATGCTGCATTCTGGTTCCCGCAACATCGGCAATAAATTAGCACAGTGCCACATTAACACAGCGAAAGAATTAGCAAAAATGGCGGGTAATAAATTGGCTGATCCCGATTTGGCTCATTTTATCGCTGGTACGCCGGAATTCCAAGCTTACTGGCATGATTTGCAGTGGGCGCAGAATTATGCGCGTTTCAACCGTGAGGTGATGATGGCGCGTTTTCGGCGCATTGTCGAGAAGCATCTAGCGGGTGGCAAAGCAATTAAGCCTTTATTAGAGGTGAATTGCCATCACAATTACGCTGAAAAAGAAGTGCATTTTGGCGAGGATGTCTACGTCACTCGCAAAGGTGCAGTCCGCGCAACAGAAGAAGACTATGGCATTATCCCTGGTTCAATGGGGGCTAAATCCTACATTGTTAAGGGTAAAGGTTCTGCCAATAGTTTTTGCAGTTGTTCGCACGGTGCAGGACGTTTACTATCTCGAAAAAAGGCAAAAAATGTCTACACGCTTGATGATTTGATTGAGCAAACAAAGGGCGTAGAGTGCCGTAAAGATACAGGTGTTTTGGATGAAATTCCAGGCGCTTACAAACCGATAGAAGAAGTTATGGAGAATCAAGCGGATTTAGTCGAAGTTGTAGCAACTCTCAAGCAAGTTGTTTGCGTGAAGGGTTAAATCATGGGGTGGGCATTGCCCATCCTACTTTTTCAAAATTTTTAATAAAAAGTTAGGATTTTTGATAAATGATTAACATAAAAAAAGGCATCGCAATTTTAACGAGGAGCAAAATGCAGGATGATGTCTGATAGTGTAAAGAGCCAATTTCCGCAACTAGAGACCAAAAATATCATATTGAGGGCAACCAATTTATCTGATGCAGAAGCTATCTTTCAGGTTTTTGCTAATGAAGACGTAACTAAATATCACGATCTAGAACCTCCTACAAGTATCGAACAAGTGAAAGGTTTGATTCATCGTAGGTCAGAACGTTTCCAAAGTAAACAGGGAATTCGTTGGGGAATAGCTAGAAAAAACGATAATGTCATCATTGGCTCTTGCGGTTATCGCTACAAGAACCCTTTTTTGGGAGAAATTGGTTATGAGCTTGCAAAAGCCCATTGGCGACAAGGTATTATGACAGAAGCACTGGGGGCTGTCATCAAGTTTGGATTTCAAGCGATCGCATTGAATCGAATTGAGGCGATGGTGATGCTGGAAAACACAGCATCTGTTAAGTTGTTGCAAAAATTAGGGTTTCTAGAGGAAGGTATTCTTAGAGAATATGGTTACTGGAAGGGTCAGTATCATGACTTGAGAATATTTTCTTTGTTGAAAAAAGATTATCAGTTATAAAACTCAGCTTTCAGGAGTGGCATAGCAGTTAGACAGAAAAACAATTTGGGAAATTATTCCAATGCTACAAGAAGTAGATATAAAAAAGTATAAACAGCAATTATTAACCGACTTCAATTCCCGAACTCATTACGACGAAGGCAGATTTTATACTCCTATTGGCGATCGCCTGATTGAATCCGCCCAACTCCAAAGTGGACAAACAATTCTAGATATTGCAACAGGTACAGGTATAGTCGCTCTTAATGCTGCCAAAATAGTTGGCGATGCAGGTAAAGTCATCGGCGTGGATATTTCCTCAGGAATGCTCAGTTATGCGAAACAGAAACTGGCGACGGAGGGTTTGAAAAATGTTGATTTTATGCAAGCAGATGCAGAGAATTTAACTTTTAGTAATCATAGTTTCGATGTCATCTTATGCTCTTTGGCTATCTGTTATTTAACTGATATTCCTAAAGCTTTATGCCAGTGGCATCGCTTTCTCAAAGCTAGTGGAATTTTGGCGTTTAATGCTTGGGCGGAAACAGCTTTTCCTCCGTCAGTTTTGTTTCGTGAAGTTGCCCAAAGATATGGTGTAAAAGTTCCCAACCCAAATGAACCGCTTGGTACAGTTGAGAGATGCCACAACCTGTTACAAGAGGCGGGTTTTCAAAATATTGAAGTGACACAAAAGCAGTTTGGTTGGTATTTTACTCCTGATGCTAAAACTGCTGAAGAATTATGGAAAATGAACTCCAAAAATGTTTTTGGCTATCAAGTATTTCAACTTTCACCAAATCAGTTGGAGCAATGCAGATCTGAATATATATCAGAAGTTCAGGCGTTAACCATGACAGAACAAGGTGCTTGGTGTGATGCTTCGATATTTTTTGTATTAGCTCACAAGTGAGGATATTTTAGAAATCAGGTTTGACAAAACCAGACTTCTGTCAAACCTGAACAATCCGAAAACGCTCGCAACTGATGAGATTAGCCATCTGTAGTACCCGTTAGTATTGGGTGCTAATCATCATACACATAGATGATTCACCCAATACGCAACACGCTTACAGGGTTTGAACCGGGTAAAGTTGTCCAGATCCAGATTGGGGGTTACTCACAAGCGTCGAAGTGTTGGTTCCTTGTAAGTTTGCCAGTGACTGACGCTGAGTGTTGTCCACATTCCAACTATCGCCACCTGGCTGGCTAGTTGACGATTGAGCTGGATTTAGAGCATCTAACAAGCTGATGCCGATGTAGTCTTTTCCAGAGTTGAAATTAGAATTCAACCCAGAAATTTGATCAGGAGTTAGTCTGAAGCTGTCAAGCCCGTTGCCTTGTGTGATTTGTTCCTTAAAACTGTTGTAGAGATTATCGTCCATAGTGATATTGCCACACAGCTGGCTATCGCTACCGCTAAGGACTGGGGTAAGACCACCATCTGAATCAGTGTTAATGGGGCTTCCACTAATATCTACAGGGGTATCCTTACCATTGGCGTTGTTACCTATGGTGTTTACAGGGAAGATACTACTTAACGTAGCGTTGGAGCTGTTACCAGTGGTGTCTACAACAGAAGTTGTGTTGCTTAAGGTATTGTCACTAACAACTGCTGGGCTGAGGTTATTCCCCGTACCAAGGGTGGGGTCATTGTTATCAATACCTACAGAATTTGCTGCTCTTGGGACAATATTTTGGGAACCACTCCCCTTGGGCTCTGCAATATTAATAGATGCTGTGACATTCAGGTCAGTGGGATCATTCGCGTTTTTGGCTGGCCATTGGGTATTTCCGCCACCATCGCTGAGTTGATCAGTAACTTGGTTCTTGATGTTCCAACCGTTACCTCCAACGTTATTTGCGAAGGTTGAGTCTTTGACAGTGGTGGATGAGCCACCTCCGGAAATACCTCCACCTTGAAAACCAGCGTAGTTGTCAGCAACGGTCGTACCATCAATAGTGACAGGATTGGAGTAATTGGCTAAAGAGATTGCTCCACCCAAACCAGTTTTGCCGTCTGTACTCTCGGCTCGATTACCAGTGAATGTACTTTTGCTAATAGTACCTGGGGCTTCTTCTCCTATCCATAAACCACCACCTTGCTGCAGTGATCGATTTTCCGTGAAGGTGGTGTTGTTGACGGTAAACTCAGCATTACCAATTCGCAGACCGCCACCGAGTGAATCGCCTCGAGAGTCCTCAATGACCTGATTGTTGGCAATTTTGGAATTTTCAACAGTCACTTTGTCTGGGGCATAAGCATACAGAAACAGTCCTCCCCCTTGTCCAGCAGCTTTGTTGCCTTCAAACTCGCTATTACGAATGGTAATTGTGCCCCCTACTGGACCATAATCGTAATTTGGTCCAGAGGCATTCGCGCCATCAGTATAGATGGCACCACCATAACCTATGGTATGAGGACCTACTGGACCTCCAGCTGTTGAGTCATTATTGCGGAAAGTAGAGTCTTCTACTGTGAGTTTGCTCAATACAGTGTTGATTGCACCGCCATTGGTTCCTTTGTTATTAGTGAAGTCACTATCTTTCACCGTCAGAGCACTGTTAGTATTAACAGCGATCGCACCGCCGCCACGTTCCGATCTACCAGCAGTACTGTCGTTCCCCTCAAATACACTGCCAGTGATGGTGTTATTGGTGTTAAAGCCTCCCCAAATTGCGCCTCCTCCTGCGCCCGAAGCGCTGTTATTCACAAATTTGCTGTTCTCTACATTGAGAGTGGTGAGCTTATCTCCACTAACTACGCGAACTGCGCCTCCAGCACCATTTTCCCAGTCACCACTGGCTTTTCCATCCGCAAGGGTCAAATTTCGCAATGTAAAACTTGAGCCAGGTACTGGTACATCAAAAATCCGGCTCGCATTATTGCCACTAATTGTTAGACCATTAGCACCTGCACCATCAATTGTTAGATCTTTGTTAACTGTGAGTTGACCTGAATTGAGGGTAATTGTTTGATTGGCGAGGTTGGAGCCAAATTGAATGGTATCACCTGATTTTGCCTGAGCGATCGCATCTCTAAGAGAACCAGCTCCATTGTCGGCAGTAGACGAAACGGTAATAGTAGCCATGTTGAATCAATCCTTGTTTGTTGTTTGTCTTGACCAATAACTTATGAACTATGACCAACAAAGTGGTCTAGAGATAGGTAAAGTAGCTATCACGATCAATGAAGTACCGATGGGCAACAAGCTTTGACGATGCCTATTAGGTCATGATCATATGAGTTGCACATATAGGCTCGTGCCGATTATGTCCATCACAGATATAGCCGTTTGCAACCCTTGTAAGGTACACCAAAGAAATAATGAACCACTCATGGGACACTCATGGGACACGAGATTTATCTGTACTTCATTCAATTGAGTTGCGCTATAGTTGCGGTCTCAGCACTACTAGTCCGCCAAGGTAAAGCCTGAGGGGTACGTAGTAAGCACGAAGAGTGCTTGCTTGAGCGATAAATCGCTCACTACAAACCCGCAAAGTTTGTCTGGTGGAGTACTAGTGCTTTATGTCATTAGTTTTGATAGGTTGTGAAAGTTCGTAGTAAAGGCTAAAGCCCTTGCCATTGAGCGATAAATCGCTCATGTGCGTTCCTATCAAAACTAATGCGACAGACCACTACTTAGCTCGTGCCAAGGCTTGCCGAAAGGCGGATCTAGTCGCCCTTAGCATAGCCGGAGCGACCATAAAGCTCGGCATTACCATCTCTATTTGATGCTCTTACCTACTCTTGTTGAGAGGCAGTGTGGTTTTTATTTAGGTTTTGTTTGCCCTCGTTAGGTTGTCCCTAATTGCAGACTTTCCGATTGTTGGTGGGAGATAGGGACCCTAGAGATATTGAGATGTGGGTTGAAGATTTTGGTAATTTGTGCGCTTTTGTTCTCTGTAGTGTCGAGGACAATCACCTTGGCTTTTGGTGTAACGCCTTTACTCAGGAAAGCGATCTCTGCTAGTTCAGAATCAATGAAAACTGGGCTAATGCTAGTGAAAGCCCGAAAGGTTTGGTTGTACATAGTAAATTCTTGTGATTACGGGTTAGCTGTAGAGACACTTGACGAAGCAAGAGTAAGCGTCTTTACATGGCGTTAGAATTCCAGCTATTAAAAAGCTTTTTAAGCTTTGGCTGGCGGTAGATACCCGCTATTCAGTCGATTTACTGTGGGTAAGCAAGTTTTTTAACTTCTCACCTGACACTGTCAAAAAACATCTTTTAGTCTGACTCACATGAAGCCTTAAAAGCTCTAATCATTGGAGTCGTTGTGCACCTTTAATATTATTTGCATCTTTTTCTACTATAAGATCAATTTGTTCCGAACTTCATGAAGCTTTTATATGATTTCGTAAAATCTTTATAATAACTTCTTAAAATCAGTCATTTAACCTGATTGACTGTAGTTTGGACTTAAGGTATGGACTTGGTAAAGGGGACATTAAGCCAACAAGGGAAACTTTGAGTTTGTTGTCGTTTCCTCGGATGCCACATTTGATATTACAGTCGCACGCAATTGGTTATCCACATAAGCAACAAAATGTTTCTCGATCAGCACAAACAGCACCCTTACTGCTGTGCTCAACAGCACAAATGTCTTAATCTTCAACATTTATCTTGCTCATTATGCCCATAAGCATTTATACTTATTTATAACCGTTGCCATTCAATAGAGTCGAAAGTGCAGCGTTTCATGCCATTTCAAACTGTCTAAAGACGGCTAAGAATGGCTGTAGTTCTCATGCAAATAACGATGTGAGGATAAAAACTCTCTTGGGAAAACTGGGTAAGAAAATAAACGTGCGGTGAGTTGATTGCAATCCACCATAACAATATAGATTCCCGTTGCAGTGTACCGTCAAAGAGGACGGTTCTCTCCCGTGTTAATGATTTACATACAGGAATATCAGCCATGACTATTGCTACAGCTAGCTTTTCTATTAACCTTGGTGGATACAAGCCACTGGCACTAGATCCTACCAATCCGAACCTCACGAATGAGCACCGGGAGACGCTAAAAGCTAACATTCAGCTGTGCCGCGATGCGATCGTTTTCTTCACCGCTACAGGTGCTGCCAAAGGTCTGGGCGGTCACACGGGTGGTGCTTACGACACAGTACCAGAGGTCGTCATTCTCGATGCATTTTTCCGGGGCGCACCAGATAAATTCGTGCCGATTTTCTTTGATGAAGCGGGACACCGCGTTGCCACGCAATACCTCATGGCTGTCTTGCACGGTGAGTTGTCTGCTGAAAGTCTTGTCCATTACCGCGAAGCTGGTGCAAAACTGCCTGGACACCCTGAACTCGGACTGACGCCCGGAGTGAAGTTCAGTTCTGGACGGTTGGGACATGTATGGCCGTACATTAATGGTGTGGCGCTGGCAAATCCGAATAAAGTGGTTATCTGCCTTGGATCTGATGGTTCGCAGCAGGAAGGTAATGATGCAGAAGCAGCACGTTTGGCGGTTGCCAAGAATCTGAATGTGAAGCTGATTATCGATGATAATGATGTTACGATCGCCGGGCATCCTTCTGATTATCTGCCAGGTTTCAGCGTTGCCAAAACACTCTCTGGTCACGGGCTGAATGTCAATGAGGGAGATGGCGAGGACTTGGATGATTTGTATCGTCGCATAAGTCAAGCAGTAACGACTGAGGGACCCGTCGCCTTGGTTAACAAGCGAAAAATGGCTGTAGGGATTGAAGGCATAGAAGGTTCAACGCATGGTCATGATGTTATCCCAGTGGACAAGGCGATCGCCTACTTGGAAAAGCGTGGACTCACCGAAGCCGTCAGATATCTCAAGAGCATCGAAAAACCCAAGCACAGCGACACCTTCACAGGTTCCGGTGACAAATGGGATTCTAACCGCAACGTGTTTGGTGATGCGGTGGTATCCGTCCTCAGCCGCCTGAGTGAAACAGAGCGCAAGGAAAAAGTAATATGTATCGATAGTGACCTCGAAGGCTCTTGCGGACTGAAGAAGATTCACGACGCCTATCCAGAAATCTTCATCAGTTCTGGCATTATGGAGAGAGGTAATTTCTCTGCCGCTGCCGGATTTGGCATGGAAAAAGGCAAGCAGGGCATCTTCGGAACCTTCAGCGCCTTCTTGGAAATGTGCATTTCGGAAATCACGATGGCGCGGCTGAACTACTCCAACGTTCTGTGTCACTTCTCTCACTCTGGCATAGATGACATGGCGGACAATACCTGTCACTTCGGTATAAACAATATGTTTGCCGACAACGGGTTGGATGACGCTTACGAAACGCGGTTGTACTTCCCCGCAGACGCCGCCCAAATGAAAGCTTGCGTTGAAGCAGTTTTCTTTGATCCAGGACTACGGTTTATTTTCTCCACCCGTTCCAAGACTCCAAACATTGTTGATGTCAATGGAAAGAACCTCTACGGCGAAGGTTATACCTTTACTCCTGGCAAGGATGAGGTAGTCCGTGAAGGAACTGCTGGTTACATCGTCAGCTTTGGTGAGGGATTATACCGCGCATTGGATGCTGTAGAACGTCTCAAACAGCAAGGGATTGACGTCGGCTTAATCAATAAGCCTACACTCAACGTTATTGACGAAGAAACGCTTGCGAAAGTTGGTAAAGCGCCCTTTGTATTGGTCGTTGAATCATTTAATCGCCGTACAGGATTGGGTAGCCGCTTTGGTACTTGGTTACTTGAGCGCGGACTAACACCAAAGTTCGCCCACCTCGGCACTCATAGAGAAGGTAGTGGCGGTTTATGGGAACAGTTCCCCCATCAGGGAATCGACCCTGAAGGCATCATCAACAAGGTGAAGGAACTCGTTGGCTAACCGCATATTGTTGGTAGTTTGTGGTAATTTGAAGCTCCTCGTCCATGCTTGCTCATGGGCGAGGATTTTTGTAGAAAATGAAATTAATCTAATTTTTCTGTCAAATATATAAGTGTTGCGAAAGGGACGAGAGCCAATCGCGCTCAAGTATTTAAGTTATTCCTTCTCGCTGATTTCGTATTCGTAAGCTGACATACTATGTTCACTAAGGTCAAGACCTTCGATCTCCTCGTGTTGTGAGACTCTTAGACCTATCGTGAGCTTAATTATTGACCAAGCAAATAGACTAAATAGAGCCGTGAAAACACCCACTGACACAATACCTATAACTTGAGCAAAGATTTGGTTTAAACCACCTCCCAGAAACAATCCCTTTCCAGGACCGTGATTTTCACCATACCAAGGATAAATATTAGGTCCTACACTGAATAGCCCGACTGCAAGTGTTCCCCAAATACCACAGATCAGGTGAACTGAGATAGCACCCACTGGATCATCAATTTCTAGCTTGTCTAAAAGAAGAGCTGAAAAAACAACAATGACCCCAGCAACCGTACCAATGATGGTTGCATGAGCGATGTTGACGAAGGCACAGGAGGCTGTAATCGATACCGCTCCTGCAAGGATTCCATTGATCAGGAATGAAAGGTCCGGTTTACCAAAATACACCCAAGAAGTTATGGTAGCTGCTAATCCGCCCGTTGCCGCTGCCATATTAGTTGTCAGAAGAATATGAGTAATGGCTGGGGGATCAGCAGCCAGCGTCGAGCCACAGTTAAAGCCAAACCAGCCGAGCCAAAGAATCAAGGCACCTAGAGTAGAGATACTGAGATTATGCCCAGGTATAGCAACAATTTTTTTACCAAAAACGCTACGGCTTTGGGGGGAATAGCTGAGCCTTTGTCTGTCAAGCTTACCGTCGTCTTGGTATTTGCCCAAGCGTGCTCCTAGCAACAAAGTTCCGATTAAACCAGCCCACCCGCCTACCGAGTGAACTACGGTTGAACCAGCAAAATCCCAAAAATCTAGATCTGATAGCCAACCTTTTCCCCAAATCCAGTGACCCGTAACGCTATAAGAAAGGCTTACAAATAAAAGACTGAAAATGAGAAATGCGCCATACTTGATGCGTTCGGCGACAGCGCCAGAAACAATGGTGGCTGCGATTCCCGCAAAGACTAATTGAAAGAAAAACTTTGCCTGGAGGGGTATGCCTGCCGAACTGAGGGACGTGTAAACTCCTCTGTAGTCACCTCCTGTTATCGGACTGTTGTCTAATGGACTTAAGAAAAACCCGTTCTGTCCATACAACCCATTCCCATCGCCAAACATGATTCCAAAACCAATTGCCCAAAAAGCTACTGTAGAAAGGGCAAAGACTATCAGGTTTTTGGATAACAGATTGACCGCATTCTTTTGGCGACAGAAACCTGTTTCTAGCATGGCAAAACCAGCGTTCATAAAGAACACTAGAGTACCTGTAAATATCACCCAAACGGTATCTGCAACTACTCGAATGCTCTGTTGACCTTTCTCTAATACCTCTAGACGCTGCTCTAGGCTTGGGGAAACGGCAACAGCAGCGTAGTTCCACATCAGCACAATCATGGCGACAAAGGCTAAGCAGGTTAACCAATTTGCCCAGAGTCGGCTTTTCTTATGCTTTGATTTCTTGAACTTCTTCCCAGACATGCAAATAGAGACTTTTTGTGGGGACAAATACATCCTCCGGCTATAGCTTAATACAAGGTTTAATCCAGATAATCCTGAAACTTTTTAGTAAGAAACTCCTCGATATCTCTTGGTTGGTTTTTTAGTAGATGCTTTGTCTTCGGTAGGTGACTGAGATAAAGGTATGTCAAACTCACCCCGTTCTTTTATGGGATTTGAATCGGAATCTTTTTCATTCTTTAGAGATAAATCTGGGGTAGAGCGTTCGGGATAAACAGAGTCTCTAAACTTCAACTCTATTTGAACATCAGCTTTATCTTGGGCTTGAGATGAAAGACTAGTAGAGACAGACTGCACACGATTTATTGAGATTTCAACTTCCTCAGGTTTATCTTTAGCTTGAGATGAAAGACTATGAGACACTGGCTGCACATAATTTATTGCGATTCCAGTTTCGCCTGTGAATTTCACTTGTTTCTTCTCGACCCAAACCGTCAAATATGACTGATTTTCTACGATCAAACAGAAAAGTTGCTCTTCAAGAAATTCTTGACAAAATTTGATGGCTCTTCGGTGATTTTGTGTGGGAAAATCTATAAATCTAGTCAAAATTTTATTCTGAAAAATAATTTGTGATGCTTCCTTGCAGAAAACACCTTGATTTTCTAGATCCTCTGGGGTAAGAAAGAGCATGGTAAAAATCCTGGTTTTGTTTCACTCCTCCTAAGAAGCCAACAGTGCCCAAGAACAGCACTGTCAAGTGTTAAGTTTTTTGGTTAATGCTCCCTGCTTGATCTAGTTCTCGCTTTAAATCAACAAAACTAGTATTGCTAAATTTAACAGTTTCTTAGGTATTTCCACGCTCTTTACATAAGCTTTATATTTGAATCCGGATATTATACGAGGGGTATCCGCTAGAACACTGAGACTTTAAAGTTTTTACTCCCTTTGGGCAAAGAAACTTTACAAAAGAGAGTTGTGCAGCTCTGATACTGATTAAATATCAAGAATGACCATCGCTGTCCAACCGTCATTGGTTTTTTCTAATTGGAAAAGGTGTAATGTCACAGCTTTGACATCTACTCGTTGTTGGTGGCGATCGCGATCCAGCGTTTCTCCTTGGAGTACAGCGCTTAGCTGGTGTTTGCCATCTTTCTCCTCAAACTCAATTTGAGAAGCTCGCAGTAGCAGTAGTTCGCTGTCTTTGTAGTAGACCAATTCTTGCAGAAAATTGAACAGCAGTAGGTCTAGTTCGTCATTTTCCAAGCTAAAGGTGCGCGTTTCCTTTGGTTCTATCGAATCCAAATCTTCAATCATAGTGTTAATTGTTGCATCACCTGCCGCTTTGAAAACTTCCTGTAAATCCTTTCCCGTTGCGCGAAAGGCAATATCAGCAGTGGCAATATCTTCGAGGAATTCGTATAACATAAATAACATTTAATATAAGTAAAAATACATTTTTTCTCTCTTAGCCCCCCTTAAAAAGGGGGGTTGGGGGGATCTACTGCTCACACTTGTTTAAACGACTGAGAATTTCTGCTTTTCGTTGACTCAACTGTTTACCAATAAAAACCAGTTCTGTCGCTTCTTGTTCAAATGGTTCCAATTCCCAGCGTCCAGCCACAAAATTAAATAGATAAATACCTTCGGGAAAGCGGATAAACCCTTTTGCCCGATATAGGTCTGTTTTCAAATTATCAGCAAATTCTTCAAAACATTCAAGATTAAAAGTAGCAGGAGATTTGTAGCTAAACGATTCAAATTCCACTTGGTGAACGTGGTGCGGTGGTGGTTGCACCCGTTCTCGACCGATACCAAACAACAAATCTGGATCTACCTGGCCCCGCACAGTATGTAAAATCGAAGCGATTTGGTTAATGGAATTTAACTTTTTTTCTATTGCTTGCAACTCGCTTTCAGAAACTAAATCTACCTTGTTTAGGAGGATGGTGTCTGCTGCTTCAATTTGTATGCGAGTTGTGTGTCCTACAGAGGGATATTTGACCATTGCATCGGCGTCAATAACCGTAACAACCCCATCCAGCCGCACTCTGGACAAACTCTCTTGAATGTCGAAAACCAGTGCATCCGGTTCTGCAACTCCAGTTGTTTCCACCACCATCTGGTCTGGGTCAACTGTATCAATGATTTCATTAACAGCGGCTTCAAACTCGCCCAGCAGCGAACAGCAGACGCAACCGCCACCGAGATCCGCCATCTCGACATTTTTGCCTTGAATGATTTTGGTATCAATCGCTATTTCGCCAAATTCGTTCATCAAAATCGCGATTTTTTTGGGGACAGTTTCGAGGATGTGACGCAGCAGTGTTGTTTTGCCGCTTCCCAACGGTCCTGTAATCACTGTAAGTGGTGTGCGTACTGCCATAACTTATTTGTTCTCTATTTTTGTTCTCTATTGAAGTTTCCTTGTACAAATGACTGTCCAGCTTTCAACATCATCTCGGTTTTGTACTTGCTCCGAAGTCGCAATAGCTTGAACTTCATCAAAAAACACTTCAGATTTTGGCAGACGAATCGAAGTTATTACATTTTTCTTTATTTCCTCACTTAAATGTTTGTAAATTAAGCTCAAGTGCGGATTAAGAGCAAAGTTAGATTGCTTTTGTGAACTGCAACGTATGGTTTCTGATATCTTACTAAGAATCGGATTCTGGTGAAATTGTACGAATAAAGTCTTAGTAAATTCCTCTGTATATAGGAGCTTATCCACTTTTAAACTAAAACTTTCAACTCCCTGTGTTGCCTTTTCTATAAGTTCAGAAGGAGATTCATCAAGGGCGTATTCACCAGAGTAGATAGTGACATGAGGGGTGAAAGTTGGAGCGTCATACTCTTGTGCAAGAGTATCTATAATTTTTTGGAAAAATGCTTTGTGTTCTGCCGAGGGAATAAGCCAGAATGATACCTTAGTGTTCAAGCAGAACCTCCTTGCTCAGCATAACCTACCCCTTAATATTCCCAATCGGAGTCAAGCGTACCACCCGTTTGCTAATCCCAGCTAACTCAGCTGCTTCGATGACATCATCTACATTCTTGTATGCTGCGCCGGCTTCCTCCGCCAATCCTTGGTAAGAGTTACTGCGGACATAAATCCCCCGCTTTTCCATATCCTTCTTGAGTGCTTCGCCACGATAGATTTTTCGTGCTTTCGCCCGACTCATTGTGCGTCCGCTACCATGAGCAGTACTGAAGAAAGTCTGGTCGCCGGTGGGTACACCCACTAACAAATAAGACCCAGTTTCCATACTGCCACCGATAATGACTGGCTGACCAATATCCTTGTACCGTTCAGGTACATCTTGCATCCCAGGTCCAAAAGCGCGAGTTGCACCTTTACGGTGGACGAGGAGCGATCGCTCTTTGCCATCTATAATATGACGCTCTAATTTCGCGGTATTATGGGCGACATCATAAACCATGTGCATACCCAATTCCTCTGCTGAGTATCCAAAAATTTCCGAAAACACCTCCCGGACGCGGTGCAAGATGACTTGACGATTTGCAAAAGACATATTGATACCGCACTTCATTGCGGTAAAATATGCCTGACCTTCAGGAGAGTTAAAAGGCGCACAGGCTAATTCTCTGTCCAGAATTTTGATGCCGTACTTGCTCTCCATCACTTTCAAAAAGACCTGCAGATAGTCAGTTGCGACTTGATGACCAAATCCTCGACTACCGCAGTGGAACATCACCACCACCTGATTTGGCATGGTAATTCCCATACTCGCAGCTAATTCTTTATCAAAAATATTTTCCGGTCGAGCAACTTGAATTTCTAGATAATGGTTACCAGAGCCCAAAGTGCCGATTTGGTTGAAACCTCTATCAATTGCCTTTTCACTGATTTTGGAAGAGTCAGCACCTTTAAGACATCCGTTTTCTTCCATCAGTGCTAAGTCTTCTTCCCAACCGTAGCCATTGCGGATACACCATTGTGCGCCCTGCTCAGCCACTTGGCGAAAATCATTCCGTGAAAGTTTGACAAAACCAGTGCTTCCCACCCCGGCGGGAACCCTTTGATAAAGCTTGTCTACAAGCTTTTTGATATCGGGTTTCACCTCATCGTAAGTGAGGTTAGTGACCATTAAGCGCATACCGCAATTGATATCGAAACCGATACCGCCAGGAGAAATCACACCCCCTTCCTCTATATCCATCGCCGCCACGCCACCGATGGGAAAACCATAGCCAAAGTGTCCATCAGGCATACATAACGCATACTTAGTTACCCCTGGAAGTGTCGCTACGTTGGTCACTTGGTCATATACGGCTTCGTCCAAGTCCTCAATTAACTTTTCTGTGGCATAGATCCGCGCGGGAACGCGCATCCCTTGTTTGTAGGAAATCGGCACTTCCCAGATTGTGTCAGAGATTTTGTTTAAAAATTCTTTAATAGCCATTTTAATATCCCAGTTCCTAGCTATTTTGCCGGGTACTTCCGCCCATACACTGTTCGATATAGATTTGAGCATAACCTTACTGCTTTGTCTCAACCTCTGCCTAAAGGAGATGCCTCAACTTAAGTCAGCCTGTCACTCGGAATACAAAAAAGCTGGGTCTTTGTGCTTTGTGTGAAATGCAAATTATTGGTGGCAGACTAATCTGAGTGGCGATCACCTTGTTACAACTAAGAAAACCCAAAACTCAGAATTACAGCTATTTTCAGTTAATTGAACCACAGATTTTCGTAGGGGCACGGCACTGCCCATTGGTGTCAACTTAAGGTCAAAACCAATATAGAACAAGCTTTAAGAGATTGCCTCGTTCCCAGCCTGAGGCTGGGAATGCAGCCTTGGCAGGCTCTGGCTGCCTTAAGAGCGGCAGAGCCGCTTTAAGGGCATTTCCAGGTGGAACCTGGAAACGAGATTTTAGAAGGGTTTTAGCTTAAGTTGACACGTCTGGGCACAGAACAGCCCCTACCCCGTGGTTTATTTACTTGAAAAGCGCTGTAATTGCAAAAGTCCATAAAAAAGCACGAAAAGTTGAAGTGACAGAGTTTGTCAATTAGCTTTCACTTTTAAATCTATTGTGCAACTAACTGCCATTCTGATGTAGCGTTAAACGTGGTTTTGGCAGAAAAGCGATACAGCTAGAATTTCTGCTCGTTTTGATACGGCTGATAATCTAAAAAGAAAAAAGAGCGCAAGATCGACTTTTCTGGAGGACTCCTGTCTATTGCTTTTTCTGGATCTGCTCTTTTTGTCCAAAGTTCACTTTTGGAGATCACAAATAAATGACTACTCAAACGCTATCTACAACCCTGCTTAGCCCTTTTGATTTGGGAGGGTTGATTCTCAAAAACAGAGTGGTAATGGCTCCCCTGACTCGAGCTCGCGCAGGCAACGAGCGTATGCCCAACGCCCTGATGGCGGAGTATTACGCTCAACGGGCTTCAGTTGGTTTGATGATTGCGGAAGCTACGGTAATCTCGAAACAGGCTAATGGTTGGGTAAATAGCCCTGGTATTTATTCAGACGAACAAGCGCAAGCCTGGAAGCAAGTTGTGGATGCAGTGCATAGTAAAGGAACGCCGTTCTTTCTACAGCTTTGGCACATGGGGCGAGCTTCTCACAGTAGTTTTCAGGAAAATGGTCAACTGCCGGTTTCCGCTTCTGCTGTGAAGCTGAATGGAGATTACATTTACACTCCGATTGGCAAACAACCCTACGAAACTCCCCGAGCCTTAGAGACGAACGAGATCCCTCTAGTGGTGGAGGATTATCGTCGCGCAGCCGGGCGTGCAAAAGATGCTGGTTTTGATGGAGTGGAAATTCATGCAGCTAACGGCTATTTAATCGATCAGTTTCTGCAATCTAAGACCAACCATCGGACAGACCAATATGGTGGTAGCCTTGAGAATCGCTATCGTTTTCTCAAAGAAATTGTGGAGGCTATCTTAACTGTATGGCCTGCTAACCGAATAGGAGTGAGGCTGTCTCCAAATGGCAATTATAATGACATGGGTTCACCAGATTTCCGGGAAACGTTTCTTTATGTCGCCCAGCAGTTGAATGCTTACGGTCTAACTTACTTGCATATACTAGATGGACTAGGATTTGGCTTTCACGAGTTGGGAGAGCCGATGACTTTGGCTGAATTTCGCTCTGTCTTTACAGGTTCGCTCATGGGTAACTGTGGCTATACACAAGAAACCGCCGAAGCCGCAATCAAGGATGGTAGTGCTGATTTGATTGCCTTTGGGCGACCCATAATTAGCAATCCGGATTTAGTTGAGCGTTTTACCAATGGCTGGCCTCTAAATCCACCACCCGATCCAAGTATCTGGTATTCGTTTGACAAAGAAGGCTACACTGATTTTCCGACTTACTCTTGAATCCTAAGTAGTTCAAGCTGAATCGACAACGCCCTCTCTTAGTTGCTAATAGCTAATGGCTCATGGCGCTACAGCAATTAGCAATGAGCCATTAGCAACAAAAGTCCAGTTACGTTTATTCCCACCCAGCTAAGTGGGGAAAATAAAACCGAAGATAGTTTTTAATAAGCGCTTAAGCGCTTACTACGTACGAAAGAATTTATGAATGTCAATCAGTATAAAAATATAAAAACGGAGAATAATTTAAATGCTAGATAAACCACATCTTGACGAATACAAGCAGCAATTAGCTGATTTCTACAATAATAGAACTGACTATGATAGTAGTGAATTAGCGTATAGACGCGCTATTCCTTTAGTAGAATTAGCAACACTACAAAGAGGACAAAAAATATTAGATGTCGCCACTGGTACGGGTATTGTTGCCATAGCTGCCGCTGAAATAGTGGGGAATGAAGGCAAAGTTATCGGCATAGATATTGCCTCAGTTCTCCTGAATCAAGCGCAACAAAAGATAGAAGCAGCAGGTTTAAAAAATATTGAATTAATTGAGGCAGATGTAGAATATTTAAGCTTTAACGAAAATAGCTTTGATGCAATTTTTTGTTCTTCAGCTATTGTATTGTTTACTGATATTCCTGCAATTTTGCACAAATGGTATCACTGGCTTAAACCTGGTGGGATTGTTGCTTTTCATGCTTGGGCGGAAACTTCTTTTATGACACCCGCAATTATTAAAGCCTGTGCTAAATATGGAGTTTCGCTGCCAAATATTCATGAACCACTTGGTACACCCCAAAGGTGTGAAAAGCTGTTACAACGAGCCGGGTTTGAAAATATCGAAGTGAAAATTGAACAGTTGGGTAAATATCTCAGCGTCGATGATGCGAAAAAGTGGTGGGGTGGTGGCTGGCTTCACCCCAAGAATCCATTGTTGGAATTATCAACAGAGAAAATGGAAAAAATTAAGGCTGAATATGCAAACCAAGTTGAAGTTTTTGCAACCGAGGAAGGTGTTTTGCTGGATATTACAACTTTTTTTATATTAGCTAGAAAGTGAGAAGATGGAAAGGTATGCGATCGCCCCAACGCTCTACTTATAAAACAGCAATTTTTTTAAAGTAAGGTTGCCCTAACTTCCCAATCTATTGAGCCAATTAATCAAATCAGCCTCAGTTGTAAAATCTAGCAAAGCTTCGCCCAAGTCCTCCAACTGTGCAAGCGACAACTCCTGAATTTGAAACTGTAATTCAGGGGTAATAGTGCCAATCCGAGGAGTTAGTTGACGCATAACTAGCCTCAGTTCTGATTGCCTTCCTTCCTCTCTCCCTTCTTGGAGAATTTCTTGATAGATCACAGATTCTCTCATGTCTTCTCTCCTAAAAAGCTGACGAATGAGTTCTTGGTCGAACAGTAACCCCGCCAGAAGTGGCGTACATACCGATATACTTTGCTTAGTCGCTGTTTCTTCAATCATACTCACTTGGGCTGCAACCTGTTCTAGCAAGCTTTGGGCTGAATCTGTGCGTGCCAGAGTTGCCAAAGGTAGCAAACCAGAATATGCTAACAACGGTTCAGGGTCTTGCTCCCACATACGAATAACTCGATAGCGGTGAGAGGTATTGCGGGCGGTAAATTGCTCGACAAATACAGCTTCTGAAGTCGTGGGTTTGAGAAAAATCACAACTTGCTCAATATCACAGTTGTACTGGCGATAAAGCCGCACCCAGTAGTCCAGCATCCGCAGTGGTAAAGGCGGAGTAGATGCAGCCAAGGTTTGAAACTCTAAATGCAGGATTTGATTGGCAGTTTGCAAAAAAGTTACTGAGTCAGCGCGGACGGGTTCCAGGTTCAATTCAGTTTTGAGGATTTGAATATCTGTCGGCTCAGATGCAAGTAGCTAGCGGATGTATTGTTCTGGATATTGCTCAACCAAATATTTTAAGGTGTTGTCGTAGGTCACGGTTCTTAACTCATTGAGGCATTGCCCGCACCAGATAAAAAAACTTGGAGCATTACCACTCCAAGTCTCAAGCTGAGTTAACTTATTACTCAAGCTACAGCGTCAAAGATTGAGCATTCGTCTCAATCAACTTCGCCAAATCTTGCAAGAACGCCGCAGCAGGCGCACCGTAAATAATCCGGTGGTCAGAGGTCATATTCACCTGCATTTGTTGCTTAACGCCAAATAAACCGTCGGCTGTGGCGACCACTTGCGGACGTGATGCCCCAATTGCCAATATAGAACCTTGTCCGGGTGGTAGAATTGCATCAAATCTATCTACGCCAAACATTCCCAAGTTTGTTACTGTAAAGGTGCCGCTATTGTACTCTTCTGGTTGCAGCTTTTTGGCTCTGGCGCGCTCAACTAAGGACTTCCAATCGCGCGACAGAGAATATATATCCACATTGTCTGCATTCTGCAACACTGGTGTAATCAATCCTCCATCATCCATTGCCACTGCCACGGCAACATTAATATGGTCGTGATACACAATGCCTTGTTCTGAGTAGCTGGCATTAAGCAGCGGATGTTTTTGCAACGTCACCGCTACCGCTTTTGCCAGTAGCGCTGTCATCGTCACGCCTTTAGACTTAATCTGTTTATAAAGCTTGTCTAGCCCATCTGTGGTAATGGTGTATCCTATATGGATTACAGGCACGGAGAGGCTGGCTACCATGTTCCGCGCTACGGCATTTTGGAAGGTAGTTAAAGGTACTATTTGACCCGGAACTGCAGCGGTGGCTGGCGTGGGTGCGGGTGCAGGTGCCATTTTCGTGGGTGTAGGTGCAACTGGGGTAATAGTTGGTGCTGGTTGGGTCGGTGCGACAGGGGTTACTGTGGCAGGTTGTTTGCTAGATTTTCCAGCAGCTGCTTCTACATCTTCGGCGACGATGCGACCGTGGGGACCACTACCAGAAATGCCACTCAAATCAACTTTCAGTTCCTTGGCTAACTTGCGGGCGCGGGGTGAAGCTACAAGCCGCCCATTTGTACGGCTAGAACTTCCGTTTTGAGAAGCAGCAGGCGTTGCGACTGTGGTTGTTTCTGCTATTTTTCCAGAAGTGGCAGCAGTTGCTTCTTGTTTAGCAGCACTACTTCCAGAATTGGCTTGTTGGATCGCAGTTTCGATTTCAGCTTCGGTTTCTGCTAACAGGGCGATCGCAGCTCCAATGGAGGCTGTTTCACCAGCTTGCACAAGGATTGTGGCAAGATATCCTTCATAAAAGGATTCCACATCCATATCTGCCTTATCTGACTCGACAACCACCACTGTTTCGCCTTTTTCCACTTTGTCTCCAGCAGATTTTACCCAGGAAACGATTTTACCTTCGGTCATGGTGGAACTTAGCGCCGGCATAAATACTTCGTAAATGCTCATATGGGTGGTTTGGTGAATCGAGAATTAATGGACTTTTACAGCTAGTGCCAGATCGAATTGTATCTTGACCTAGCTCCCTTCGGGACGGGGTATAGGGGAACAACGGTGTAGGATGTAGGGAAATAATTTTTAAATTTTGAGAAGAGAATACTAAATGACATTCTTATTTTTCCTGATACCCTGACACCCCTACATCCTTATTCCCAACTCTACTAGGATGTGAGGAACTATATTAAGACCACAAGGTCTATGAGTTTGTATTTCTGATCACGGCTGATCAAATTTGAATTCCACTCAAAAGCAAGAAGATGAAGGACGTTAACTCAATCTAAAATTCAAAATTGATATTTAGCCTGTTTGAATTAACTGTTAAATTTTATGTCGCCAAAGTTGAAGTGGTTTCTGATTGTGGTAGCTAGTATATTTGCCACCGCTGCCACTGGTGTTTACATCACCCAGCGTCAAACGACTGAAGCGGTTTCTCATACGAGCAATGGACAACCGCCGCAGTTTTCCGATGTGAACCTAACAGAGGAGATTGTCAACCCGGAGCGAGCCAATTATAATCCTGTACCTTTAGAAAAAATCAACTCTCCTCTGCAAGGCAGCGATCCTTCTGATCTTGCCCTCAATGCCTTTGATGAGGTGGACTCAACGCGAGCAACTCGCAAGGTTGAGGTATTTTATCCCGGAGCCAATCAAGCATTAGTGACGATTACGCAAATACAGCCAGCAAACAATTCTCTCAAAGCAGTTAAATATCGAGTCGAACTAGCAACCTTTGGGCGATCGCTTTTGGTGAACTCCCCTCGTGTGTGGCAAATTGTTTGGGCTGGCTCCCAGGTACAATGTATACCTGGAAGTAGCCTCAGTACAAAACAGCCAACCCAAACCTGTCAGTAGTTATTAGTCACTAGTGCAGCGGGTGTGGAAATCATCCAACTGTTAAAAAGACACAAAAAGCTTTTGTGGTTAACATTTGCGCCTTCTAACGAATTGTACTAGTCATGAATCACTGGTAAGAACCAAGGACAATTAGAGTTTGGACAAATTTAAATATCGCCGCGAATTTCTTCTACAACACCATCACGTAGCACAACTTCTACTTGTAATTTGCTTATCAAGTTATCACCTGGTTCCACGTTGAAAAAGCCTTCCATTTGGAATTGGTTGACTTCCTCATCTAACTGTAGAAGCTGTACTTGCTGGAGGTTTTGGAGACTTTGGTTTTTCTGTTCCAGGAGTTCGCTTTTCTTCTGATTAACTTGAACTTGGATATTTTCAATTTGTTGCAGGGTTTGGGGACCAGGTGGTTGCAGACTCTGCTTTTGAATTGCTGAAATCGCTCGCTGTCCTTCATTGTCTAGTTGTTGCAACTGCTGGTCAATTTGATTAATTTGAGTTTGCAGTTGCTGCTGCACTTCCTCTTTCCACAGGGGAGTGACAATCGCCTTGACGTTAACACCGCGTTTTAGGAGCAGTTGTTGAGGTTTGGAGAGGTTCATCATAGATGTTTCACGTTCACTCTATAGTTTGCAGGTGAAATAATTAGGCAAATATGCCGTTAATAATATCGCGATAGCGCTCCATCACCACGTGTCGCCTAATTTTCAAGGTTTGTGTCATCAAGCCATTTTCTACTGAAAACGGCTCCAGAATCAGCTTGAACGGACCAATGCGGTCATCCGGTCGATAGCCTGGACGATTTTGCACTTCCCGATTCAATTCTTGCCGAAATAAATCCTGAATTATTTTACTCTCCAGGCTGACTTCCGTTTTGTGTGCTGAGTCCTCCTTATTTTGTTCTTTGGCGGCTTCATCTGGTAAACGTAGATGCAGATTCTGAGTTTCGGCCCATTTTTCCAGGGCTGACAAATTGGGGACAATCAATGCACCGATACTGCGTTGGTCTTGTCCAACAAGCATTATCTGATCTATGTAGGGCGATCGCAAACACGCATCTTCAATTGGCTGCGGCTCGATATTTTCCCCATTGGTTAATACAATCGTATCTTTTGCCCGTCCGGTTAGTACCAAATCATTTTGCGGTGTTATCCAACCCAAATCCCCGCTATCAAACCAACCATCGGCGTCAATTGCTTTCGCTGTTGCTTCAGGGTTTTGGTAATAGCCTTGCATAATTTGTGGTCCTCGCAGCATCACCAAACCTCGCTCCCCAGTGGGTAAGGGTTTGCGAGTCTCAGGATCTACTATTTTCGTTTCTGTACCCGGTATTGGTTGCCCAACTGCACCACGCAAATTGCGCCAATAACGACGCCCATGAGTCACAGGAGAAGTTTCCGTTAAGCCATAGCCCTGCAAAATCTCCACACCAATAAGTTCAAAAAAGTCATCTATGTGCTTGGGAAGCGCACCACCACCGCTAAACATTAGCTTGATTCTCCCCCCTGTTGCTTCCCGTACCTTGGCATAAACTATTTGTTCTCCCAAAGCATGGAGTGGAAACAAAGCAGTTGCTTGCATACGAGCTGCGAATCGCTCAAATGTTGAGGGGTTGAGATTTGTTAAACTCAATCCTTGGGCAATTCGCTGCGCTTTGATATACTTTTCGCTAATGCCCAGAAAGTAGTTAATCAAGCGTTCCTTATTTGCAGGTTGTTCGCGGAACTGCTTTTGCACTCCCTCATAAATTGATTCCAATAAGCGCGGCACACACATCACATAATGGGGTTTAAATTCTTTCAAATCCCGTTTGATAGAGCGCAAGTTAGTGTAAATTTGGCTACAACCTTGAGAAAGTAAGAAATACTCACAAGTGCGTTCGTAGACGTGCCACGTGGGGAGGATACTAAGAGCCATGTCTCCCACTTCCGGTTGCACAACTGCCCCAAGTGCTAAAATTTGGTGCATCAAGTTGCTATGAGAAAGCATCGCGCCTTTGGGTTTGCCCGTCGTGCCAGAAGTATACATTAGGGTTGCCAGAGCGTCGGGGGTTTGCTCTACTGGTTCTAGAGTATGGTTTGCCCCTATTTCCATCAACTGAGTGAAGTTAAGTATTTTCAGGTTTTCGTCTGTTGGGGGTGCTTCATCGCAAAGCAAAATCACCAGTTGAATTGGTAAATCGTCAAGACGTGGTCTAAGCTTGTTGAAAGTTTTCAAATCTTCCACAACAAGCGCCCTGCTACCACTATTTGCCAAGATAAATAACAGTTCTTCCCGTTCTGCCTGGGAACTACGCACTGCATCAACTGCCCCAGCAGTCATAATACCTTGATCTGCAATCAACCACCGGGGACTGTTATCCGAAATCAGGGAAACGCGTTCTCCTGCTTTCACCCCCAATGCTTGCAATCCAGCAGCAAATTGTTGAATTTTTTGAAAGAGTTGCGTATATGTAATAACAACTTCTGGTTTAGCATGAGGATCGCGAAGGGCGACACTATCACCACATCGCTTTGCTACCAACGCCCAAATTTCTGGCAGCGACTTCAGATTAGAGTAATCTGTTAAACGCTGTAATTCCTGGCGTTCTCGATCAGTAAGATTAGATAATATGGCAGAAATCTCATGTGTTTTCGACATCACACATCTCCTAAATACACATTTGTTATATGTCCAGCATATTCCCATATGTGGATAAAATAGCTAATTTAAATGACACATTACCTTCTGTCTACAGCAATGTTCAAAAGTTCATGAAACTATATATTGATAAAAGTTTATGCTATAGTTAATTTATCTAAGATAGAAGCAATGTAAAAGTTTGCTTTCAATTTGTTGCATGAATTGTACTTTTGACTAAAAGCAGTAAGCACCAAATTTGTAGAAGAAAGTGATGACCTATGCGTTTGATGGATATTTTACTCTTAACGCTGATCAATGTTGCTGGCTGTGTTGCGTTTCCCAAGCTTCTATCTTTCATTTTGGCTCTGAAAAGTAGACGTAATGAATTCTCGCCAATTTCAACAATACACACAAAACAGAATAACAAAACTGAAATTACCAGTTTTCCATATTGTACAACTTACACCTTGACAAAAACTTCATTGTGTAAATTCTATCCGAGCTTTTGTGATAGGTGTTCCCCTGGTTAATAAGCTTCAGTCTTCAGTTGACGCTTGCAAAAGTCAATATTATTGAAAATCAAACCACAGATGCACACAGATGCACACAGATAAATTATCTTGTGTGCATCTGCGGTTTTAAACATCCATTGTAAGGATTCAGGTCGTAAAAAAAGGAATCAGCGAAGGATACGCATTTTCATGACGAAGATGTGCCCGCAATGTCGACGCAAAGAAGCCGATCACCGAACGTTCCTGACTTCGACACGTTTGTACTACCGTCAAAAGATTCGCTGTGTTTTGAAATCGAGACAGCGATCGCGACCCGCCACTGACTTTACGTTTAGTCACGGCTAATCGCAACGACCGTTCGGCCAAGTTATTATCCGGGGGAACTTCTGGGTGGTCAAGAAAATACCACCATTGGTCATACTTATCTCGTAATTTAGATAACAAGTTCAACGCCGTTGCACTTGCTTTTGGTATCCATGTTTTCAGGGCATGGCTTAACTTTGATTTGAACTGCGTCGCCCAATTGTTATACTGTGTCACCTGATTTGAGGTTTGAAATTCGCGGTAGTTGTCAAATGCATCATCAATCAAATCAACAAACGCATTACCAATCAAAGCATTATCCCGACCGGGACGTTGAATTAACCGCAGAAAATGCCGTCGTAAATGTGCAAGACACTTCTGTTGCGCCGCGACACAATACCCGTTGTAGACACTAAAATCATCGCTGCTAAGAACCCCGCGATATTCAGTTCCCAATAAGTGTTCGAGTTCGGCACGCGACCGTGTATCCGCAGCATGAAACAAACAAAAATTGGAATTGGCAATTACCCACAACCACTCCTTGACTCCCTTAACAGACCACGGGGTTTCGTCAACGTAGACATTTGGTTGCTCGTTTTGCACCCATGTACCCAATGCTTTAACTGGTGGTTCAATTGCCTGAGCGACACGTTCATTGGTCGCTACAAGCGTCCCCTCACCAATATCGATTCCACCCAATTCAAATAACAACTCGCGCATCTTGGCATATGGCATATGCGCGTAATTCCCTAACCATCCCAAAAGTGCTTGGAGTCGAACCCCCAAGTCTTGTCCAGGAATCATCTCGTCTGACCACGTGGCACTACATGACGTACCGCAATGTGTACATTGACAATGATGACGATCATATTCAACGATTTCAATCGGATTTGCCACCAACTGCGCGACTTGCTGAACTTCAACATTGATACCAGCTAGGTGCGTTCCTCCACAGTTGGGACATGCTTCGGGACGTAGAATCTCGATTCGGTCAAAGCGCCCAAATCCCTTACGGGTTTTCCCTTCGTGTCCGGGTTGTCCACCAGGTTTTCGTTTTGTCTTTGTTCCCTCAGTTTCAGGTTCTGGTTTTTTCTTCTCGGATTTTTTGAGTATGTCGCTTGAGGGTGGCTTTGATGATGTTTTGCTGTCGAGGTTTAAACTTTCTTTGAGCCGCGTGATTTCGTTTTGAAGCTTCTTGATGATTTCGACCAACTGTTCTTTTGACAATTGGTACAACTCATCTTCGTTTGATTCTTGGGGCACGCGATTTGTCATATTGGTGATGTTCCCCTACGGATGTAACCCCTGTCAACTCCCCCCACCTGAATCCTTACCATCCATTTATCATACTTTTGGAAGAAGTGTCTTGATAATTAATAACTGATTGGGCTATTTATAAAGTAGTCATTAAGTCTATGGTTAGAGTAAGAAAAATTTATATTAACAGTAACTTATATATCAAACAAGAAAATCAAATTTTCTTTTTCACTCGTTTCAATGAATTTTTTGTAAAAATAAGAAAATATAAAAAGCATCTTTATGAACAGAGGAATTATCTATGGGTTTGATGGATGGTTTACTCCTAACGTTGATAAATGCTGCCGCTTGCCTTACGTTTCCTAAATTACTGTCTGTCCTTTTGACTTTCAAGAACAAACACACTGAAGCAGTACAGGCTACTGTGTCCTCAAACAATGCAACATCTGAGGTGCCAAGTCTTTTGTATTAAACAACAATTAGGGACTGCAAATGCAGATAAAACCATTTGTGTGGATTTTTGTGTCTATCTGTAATTATTTTTTAATCGGATTCAGAGCAACCCAGTTTTTGTGAGAAACTGGGTTTTTAATTGCAAAAAAATCGGTCTACAGTCCAACACAGACTTGTGCATCTTTGAGATTGGCACGGCGATGGAAAAACTAAAATCGTTTAAACCGCTGAACTTATTTGAATACGAACAGTTAGCTACTAAGTGCCTGTCTCAAATGGCTTTGGACTACTATGCTAGCGGTGCTTGGGATGAAGTGACATTGCGGGATAACCGGGCTGCTTTTGAAAGATTTAAACTTCGTCCACGAGTGCTAGTAGATGTCAGCGATCGCAACTTAACAACCAAAGTCTTAGCTCAACCGCTGCAAATGCCTCTGTTTATTGCTCCGATGGCATTTCAATGTCTTGCCAATCCACAAGGAGAAGTTGCCACGGCAAGAGCAGCAGCATCCGGTGGCGTTGGCATGGTGTTGAGTACTCTTTTTACCAAGAGTATAGAGGAAGTGGCGGCAGTCTGTCACGACACAAATCTTCATACTCCCCAATGGTTCCAGCTTTATATACATAAAGACAGGGGATTAACTCGTGCTTTGGTAGAAAGGGCTTACGCCGCAGGCTATAAAGCACTTTGTATCACTGTAGACGCTCCTGTTTTGGGACGGCGGGAACGAGACAAACGGAATGAGTTTGCTTTGCCAGCAGGAATGGAACTTGCTAATTTTACAAATTTATCAGGGTTGAACATTCCTCACGAAGAAGGGGAATCTGGATTGTTTACTTATGTTGCCGAGCAACTCAACTCTGCGGTAACGTGGGATGATTTGGAATGGTTTCAGTCTTTATGTCCGCTCCCCTTGGTACTCAAAGGAATTTTACGGGGAGATGATGCGGCTCGTGCCGTGGAGTGTGGAGCCAAGGCAATTATTGTATCTAATCATGGCGGTCGTCAATTAGATGGAGCGATCGCATCTCTTGACGCTTTAGCTGAAGTGGTAAAAGCAGTGGATGGACGCGCTGAAGTCTTGTTCGATGGAGGCATTCGCAGAGGTACTGATATTCTTAAAGCTTTAGCATTGGGAGCAAAAGCTGTACTTTTGGGGCGTCCTGTGTTATGGGGATTAGCCGTAGCAGGAGAAGCTGGTGTTGCTCATGTTATTGAAATTGTGCGAGATGAGCTAGATGTGGCTATGGCGCTCAGTGGTTGTGCGAGTGTGGAAAAGATTGACTCTAGTTTGTTATTCTGCGTATGATGCTACAATTGCTGCCCTTGACCTTTAACACTTTGCTAAGGATAAGCGCCTTTTAGAACCTATTGAAGCAGTTTAGCGAATTCTCCCTGAGCAAATTTGCCACTTATAGGACGGCGTTCTCTTTGCTTGCTTGACAAGTAAATATAATCACAAATTACTTCATCAAGCCGTGTAGTACTGTCAATATCCCAAGATTCTATACAAGCTCCGGTAAGTCTCGCTCCGCTAAAGTCAGTTTTTTTTGCTTGAATTTTTGTCAAATTGGCTTGTTCTAAATAAGCCCCTTGTAGAGTTGCTTCACTCAGATTAGATCCGGTTAAATTAGCATTAGTTAGATCAGCTCCAACTAAGTTTGCCCCTTGAAAATTTAGCCGAATAAAGAATTCGCGCTGACCTTGCCCGGTAACAACTAAATCCTGCACTTCTGGTTGAATTAAAATAGTACCTTCAAGTTTTGAATAAGCAAGCTTTTGGGTTTGAAACCAACGAGTGCGAGTTATAGTAGCCTTCCTTAAGTCCGCGCCAAGAAGCGTTGCAGATGTGAACTCAGCATCTGTTAAATCAGCAGCACGAAAACTAGTACCACTTGTAGCAGTTATAAAGGTAATCGCAATTCGTTGAAAGGGGACTAACTTCTCATCTCCAGACAAGGCTTTCCAAGCAATATAACCAGACAAAATTGGCACAACTAAAGCTAGAGTAATTGCTGGAAGCTCAGTCCCAAGGAAAATGGTATTTGAGGACTCAGCAAGCAGTTTGGTCATCGCTTTGGAACCAACAGTAGCCAAAGCCCCAGACACGACTAATGATTCAGCCACAGCGATAATAGCAGCCTTAGTTCCACCTACAGAAATAGAAATAGCTACTGCTAACACTCCGACTAGAAATCCGAGTACAGCTATACTTCCAACTAAAGCTCCACTTAAAGCTACCACTGAAGCCACAATCAAGGTTACAGCTAAGGCTCCAAAAGCCGCCTTTATACCTTGCTGAATCAAGATAATCAAGAAAATTGCTAATACGGCTAAAATAATCAAACCAGGCGAAAAAGGATTCCTTAAAAGATTTGTAGGCTGAAAAAAGTACACTGTCAGATAGCTAGTGAATCCTGAAGCTAATCCTGATAGTGCAGCTAAAGCTAATGAGATAATTAACAAACCAATGACTGAGTAGTTGTTTAGCCCAGCTTGGGCATAGCTGAAGTTCGCACTCCTTAGAATGGCGTTGGTAAAGTTCGTGCCTCGGATGTCGGCTTCACTAAAATCTACGCCTGAAAGGTTTTGACCTTTGAAGGATTGACCTTTGAAGGTTTACACAACGGCAATCCCGTTTTCCTGCTGCATACTGTCTAAGAACCTCGTTCGCTTTCATATTAAACTAGCTATTGCATTATCCATCTGGGAGTCACTTAGCCGTCTGTACTTGTTAAGTATTTTTATCATTTTTTATTTTCCCGTCGCCATTTTCCTCTTACCAAGCGAATTTCATCAAAGCTGTAGCGATCGCCAAGATATTCTTTAATTGGCGTTAGGGAAATATCACCAAGAATTTCTAAGACTTGTAAAATTTTTTGCTGCTTCTCTACAGGAACTAACAGATTGAAATCTACCGACTGATTCTTCTCTATTAAATCGGAAAGATGACGAATAATTGTTGTCGAACGGAGGTTGCGTTTTACTGCAATTTCTGCAACGCTAAAACCTTGTTGGTGTAACTGTAAAGTCAATAATTCAGTTTCTGAAGGTAAGTCCTGAAAACGTGTGGAATTATCCTGTTGCTCTGGCAAACCTTGTTCTTGACGATAGGCGCGAATTTCGGCAAGGAACTTTTCACCATAGTTAGAAACTTTGTGACTGCCTACGCCAGAAAGTTTACTAAATTGGCTTAAGGTTTGGGGTTGCACCTGCGCCATCAATTTTAGGGTAGAATCGGCAAAGATGACGTAGGGTGGCACAGATTGAGCGTCAGCAATTTGTTTGCGTAAAGCTCGCAACCTCTGCAACAGCATTTCCACCTCGGCGGCTTTTTCATCCCCCTCTTCCCAAGTTATCTTTTGTGCTACAGGAACCGCAATGGAAACTGTTCGCTGTCGCCGCATCACTTCCCAACTCAGGGCGTTGAGTTTCAGTACGGCGTAACCATCGGCGGTTTGTTCAAGTAACCCTTGGTGCAACAGAGAACGTCCCAGCATTCGCCACTCATCTGGTGTTTTATCTTTGCCAATACCGTGGGTGGAAAGTTTGTCGTGTTCGTATTGGGTGATTTTTTGGCTTTTTGCTCCCCGCAACACATCTATAATATGACCCATACCAAATCTTTCTTTACATCGAGCCACACAAGATAAAAACTTCATGGCTTCAATTGTCCAGTCTTGTACTGGTTTAGGATAACGGCAGTTGTCACAGTTGCCACAATTCCCTGCAAAACGTTCCCCAAAATAACCTAACTGAATTGTACGTCGGCAGTCGGTTCCTTCGGTGTAGTCTATCATCTGCCGCAGTTGATGTTTGGAAATCAACTGTTCTTGGGGATCTGGTTTTTGGTTGATGAGAAATTCAATTGTTTTGACATCACCGTAACTGTAGAAAAGTGTACAGCGAGATGGTTCTCCGTCTCTTCCTGCTCTCCCTGATTCCTGATAGTAACTTTCTAAATTACGGGATATATCAAAGTGAATGACAAATCGCACATCCGGTTTGTTAATTCCCATGCCAAAGGCAATTGTTGCCACCATAACACGCACATCATCCCGAATAAACCGAGTTTGATTTTTGCTGCGTTCTTCATCAGTTAATCCGGCATGATAAGGCAAGACTGAAATCTTATCGTGTTGCAGTTTCAGAGTGATTTCATCAACTTTTTTGCGCGTCAAGCAATAGATAATTCCTGAACCTTCTGTTTCCCGGATGAGTTCCAACAATTCGGCGTAAGCATACTTCGTTTTGGAACGGACTTCATAGTAAAGGTTGTGACGGTTGAAGCTGGCAAGATGGACGCTTGGTTGGTTCAGCCCCAGTTGTTGGATAATATCAGTACGCACACGTTCGGTTGCTGTAGCTGTCAGGGCAAGAACGGGAATATCTCGGTAGCGTTTCCGCAGTAACTTTAGTTGGCGATATTCTGGACGAAAGTCGTGTCCCCACTCGGAGACACAGTGGGCTTCGTCAATAGCAAAGGCAGAAATACCGACTTGATGATGGACTAAGTCGAGAAACGGGAGAAATCTTTCACTAAGTAGGCGTTCTGGGGCGACGTACAGCAGTTTCACTTTACCGCTGAGGATGTATTCTTCGCGCGATCGCACTTTATACGCGTTCAGACTGCTATTAAGAAATGTTGCGGCAATTCCATTATCTTGCAGTGATTCCACTTGGTCTTGCATCAAGGCGATCAGCGGTGACACCACCACGGTTAAACCTTTTTTTAGCAATGCTGGTAGTTGAAAGCACAGAGACTTTCCTCCACCTGTGGGCATAACAATCATTAAATCCCGATTTTGTAGCGCTTGTTCGATAATTTGTCGCTGTCCGAGGCGAAAGCTGTCGTAGCCAAAGTAATATTTCAGCGCTTGTTCTAAATTGGGATTCTGTGACATAGGTGGGTGTGTTGCATAGGTCGGCATCGTGCCTGCCTTACATCATAATCAATAGTAAGCAAGAGAGTGAATAGCACTTTGCGCGTGCCTGTCTAATGTGTTATTGCAATTGAGTTAAATACAGTCCTCCCATTCATTTTTCATAGGAGAGAATGATGATTTTTGCAGGCAAACGACCGAATCATTTAGGTGTGCGCGACGGTCAATTAACACCATGTCCCTACACCCCTAACTGTGTTTCCAGTCAGAGTTCAGATGCAGTCCACAAAATCGAACCGCTTACCTACAACTCTACCCCAGAACAAGCGTTCACCGAGATCAAACGTCTTATTCAGTCGTTACCGAGAACCAAGATAATCACCGAGAGCGAGGATTATTTGCACGTAGAGTTCACCCTTCCGATTGTGGGATTTGTGGATGATGTAGAGTTCTATCTAGAGCGCAATGCCAATGTTATTCACGTTCGCTCAGCATCTCGCTTGGGTATGAGCGATTTGGGCGTCAATCGTAGACGAATAGAGACGATTAGAACTAAGTACACAAGTGCTTAAATAAACGCGCCCCTGACCTAACCCCCAATCCCCAGTCCCTTTTACCGCCCTCTTGAACTCTTGCTCCGACTGATGGCATTATTCCCATTATTGGCAGAGATTCAACGCTTAAAATATACCCGCCAAACGCTATGGTCTCGACGCCAGTACAAAAGCTGATGAGGAACGCTCATGGGTCTTTACCAACACAATTGGTTGTAACCATTTTGACGATTCCAAATAGTCTTTGTTTCGAGATAAGCTCTAAGTAGCGCTCAGACACGATGGATAGGAGATCTGATGGGGGTATGAAGAATCAAACCTGTTTTGGATGCTCAGGTGTCCGAGTCTATATGTCAAGGTTCCTGGTATTTAGCGCCTACGTTGCGATTACCGTCGCGGCTTTCTCGCTGTCCGGCTGCATGCGCGAGAAAACGAAAAAGATCGTGGGATTTTCGCAGACGGAGAACATCGGCCCGTGGCGCGTCGCCGAAACGAATAGCATCAAGGACGAAGCCGCCAAGCGTAAGGAAATTTACGATTTCCTGATGACGGACGCCCAGGGGCAGACGTCGAAGCAGTTCGCCGACATCGAGGATCTGATCGCACGGCAAGTTGACGCCATATTCCTCGCGCCACGCGAGTATGAGGGCCTCACGCCCGCTCTCGAAGCGGCGAGAGCGGCAAAAATACCGGTGTTTCTCATTGACCGTGAAGCTGCGGGAAGACCGGGCGAGCACTTCGTCAGCTTTCTCGGGTCGGATTTCATCGCGCAAGGCCGCCGCGTTGGCAAATGGCTGGCCCAGGCGACCGACGGCAAGGCGTCAATCGTGGAGCTCACCGGAACGGCGGGCTCGTCGGTGGCAATCGATCGGGCTAAGGGGTTTCGCGACGCCATCGGCAGTTATCCCAACATGAAGATCATCGCCACGCAGACGGCGGATTTTTCGCGGGCTGCGGCCCAGCGCGTAATGGAAAACATCATCCAGGCCAAGGGCTCCGACATCACCGCAGTGTATGCTCACAACGACGAAATGGCATTGGGTGCCATCCAGGCTCTCAAGTCCTATGGCATGAAGCCCGGCAAGGATGTAATGGTCGGTTCAATCGATGGTCAGAAAGCCGCGCTCGAGGCGATTATCCGCGGTGAGCTTGGCGTGAGTGTCGAGTCAAACCCGCGTTTTGGCCCACTTGTTTTCGCCACGATGGAGAAGTATTTTGCTGGCGAGAAAATTCCTCCTAGGATCATTCTCAAGGACAGACTCTTCGACGTGACCAACGCCAAGGATTTCGTGCATGAAGCATACTAGGTAGTTCCTATCCTAAAATAAAGAAAAGATAGCCAGGAACTATCCTGAGCCTCCAGGATGAACAAAAAAGATTACTATGGTGCAAAGTAAAGGATCTCCACTATAGGCAATCAGGACAAAAACTAGGTAAGGCCGATGAACCAGGCGACTCGAACTGTCCTGCGCATGACGGACATAAAGAAAAGTTTTTCCGGCGTGCCGGCGCTGCGGGGCGTGGATTTCGAGCTAAAAGCGGGCGAAATCCATGCGCTGGTCGGTGAAAACGGCGCTGGCAAATCGACGCTCATCAAGATCATAACGGGAGCATATCGACGGGATTCGGGCGTCATAGAGTACGACCACAACCGCGTTGCATTCCAGAACCCGACCGAAGCGCAGGCGGTAGGCATCGTAGCCGTCTACCAGGAGATCCAGCTCGTGGGTTTCCGAACCGTTGCCGAGAATATTTTTCTTGGCAGGGAGCCGCATCGCCTCGGCATCATCGATAGACGGCGCATGAACACCGGGGCGGCTGAGATCCTGGAGCGCCTGGGGTTGCATATCGACCCGCGCTCGGTGGTTGGTTCTCTCAATATTGCCCATCGCCAGATGGTGGCGATCGCGCGCGCCATATCCTTTGGGGCGCGGGTGCTCATCCTCGATGAACCCACGAGCTCGCTTACGGAAACCGAGGTCTCTGTTCTTTTTGACGTCATGCGTCGACTCAAGTCGGAAGGGACGTCCATCGTTTATGTCAGCCACCGTTTTGAAGAACTCTACGCCGTGTGCGATCGCGTGACGGTCCTGCGTGATGGGCGCAACATCGTGACGCAGTCGCTGACCACGCTCAATCGCCTGGATCTCGTCTGTCATATGCTGGGTCGCAAGCCCTCGGAGGTGAGCAAAGGAGTCACGGCGTTCGCGGGACGACCGCAAAACGCGACAGATCGGCCAGTGCTCCTGCAGGCGGAAGCTCTCAAATATCAGAACCGACTCGACGGCGTCTCAATTGAAGTGCGGCATGGCGAAATTGTCGGGCTTGCGGGTTTGCTCGGCTCAGGTCGCAGCGAAACGGCGCGCGCTCTGTTCGGGGCCGAACCAGTTGACGGTGGAACCGTAAAACTCGAAGGTAGCCTTCTCTCCCTGAGTGGTCCCCATGACGCCATCGACGCGGGGATGGCTTTCCTCTCAGAGGACCGCAAGGCGGACGGCATCATCCCTGAGCTTTCGGTGCGCGAAAACCTCACGCTCGCCGCACTACCAGCCCTGACGCAATGGGGCATCGTTTCCAGGAAACGACAGGGCGAGCTCGTCGCCCGTTTCATGCAGCGTCTTGGCATCAAGGCGGCTAGCGCGGAGCAAAAGATCCACGAACTCTCGGGCGGGAATCAGCAGAAGGTCCTTCTCGCGCGATGGCTGTGCAAGAATACGAAACTTCTTCTTCTCGACGAGCCGACTCGCGGTATCGACGTTGGTGCAAAGGGCGAGATCCAGCGGCTGATCGCCGAACTGGCGGAGCAAGGGCTGGGGGTTCTCATGATTTCATCAGAAGTGGAAGAGCTCGTTGAAGGCTCACAGCGTGTCGTCGTCCTGCGTGACGGGCGGTCAGTCGCAGAACTCAGTGGCGAGCAGAAGAACATAAAGGCAATTCTGCATGCCATGGCGGAAGGCGCAGATCCTAGGGGAGCCGTCGGTGGGCAGTATGAAACAAAGCAAGACGCAAATGAATAGCAAGAAGCGCGGTTCGGGTTGGGGAACTCTGTGGAACCCAAACTTTGGCGCACCTGCGGCGCTCCTCATTCTCTATGTAGCGAACGCCGTCTTTACTCCGCGTTTCGCTACAGTTAGCAACACCCTGAACATGTTGCTCCAGGTGTCTACGACGATGATCGTTGCCGTCGGGATGACGTTCGCCATTGCCTCACGTGGCATCGACCTCACGGTCGGCTCCACCATGGCATTGGTTTCAGTCATTGTGGCATTGCTTATCAATCACGGGATGGCGATCGCCATCTCGGTCGGCTTGGGGAGCGCCCTGTTGATTGGCCTTCTCAACGGCTTTCTCATCTCACGTCTGAAACTTGAGCCCCTGATCACCACCCTGGCCGCTCTGATCATGTGGCGTGGGGTCGCTCAGGTCGTCGGAGACGGTCAGCTCGTTCCCTTTGCCCATCCCACGTTTGAAGCGCTCGGAAAGGGCTATCTCGGGTCCATCCCGATTCAGGTTGTGATTGCGGGAGTTGTCATTGCGGGAGCTTTCTTCTGTATCCGCTCTACGCTTTTCGGGCGTCATATCGTTGCAGTCGGCGGCAACGAGGAGGCCGCACGGCTTGCGGGCATCCGTGCGGAGCGTGTGAAATACATCGTCTATATAATTACCGCCCTGCTTGCCGGGCTTGCCGGACTCGTCGAGACGGCGAGGCTCGCCATGGCTGATCCCAGCAAGGTCGGTGTCAACGCGGAATTCGACGCCATCGCGGCTGTTGTTGTTGGCGGCACGCCCTTCTCCGGTGGCCGCGCGAATGTGCTCGGAACTGTTGTCGGAGCCCTGATCATGCAGGTGATTTCCACGAGCTTCAATATGCTCCTCATTCCGTTCACCTGGTCATTGGTTTTGAAATCTGTAATAATTCTTTTCGCTGTTTTTCTGCAGCGTCCTAAGGAGGTCTAACGCGTCATGACTGCCACAAGGTCTCTTGCGCTTGCGGGTATGCAGCTCTCGAGGCGTCTCGCGAGACTCCTCACCTCGCAGGGCGCGCTGCTGCTGCTGTTTAGTTTGGCTCTGTTCGCATCGTTTCGTTATGAAACCTTCCTGACGCCTGTTAACCTCATGAACATCATGCGACAGAACAGCATGCTCGCGATCGTGGCGCTGGGCATGACCGTCGTGATCCTGAGCGGGGGAATTGATCTCTCCGTGGGTGCCCTCGTTGCTCTAGGCGGCGTCGTCGCAGCAATGCTCGCTCCTCAGGGAAGCCTCATGGCAATCCTCGGCGGCATTGCAACCACCACCTTGTTCGGTGTGGTAAACGGTCTTTTCGTGTCCCGCGCGAGGCTCCAGCCGTTCGTTGTTACGTTATTCACCGCGAGCGCTGCGCGCGGGCTTGCCCTGAGCATCACCGAGGAGAAGTCGATTGCCGTATCATCGGCAGCCTCGGGACTTGTTTGGCTGGGCAGGGGTTTCATTGGTCCCGTCCCTGTCCCCGTGCTTATAGTTGCGCTCCTATATTTTGCAGCCTGGTTCATGCTGCATAGGAGCTTATTAGGGTTGCACATATTCGCTGTCGGCGACAACGAGGAGGCCTCCCGGCTGATGGGCGTGATCCCGAACCGGGTGAAGCTCGCGGCCTACACGATAAGCGGTCTGCTTTCAGGGCTTGCCGGTGTCGTTCTCGCGGGTCGTCTAGGGGCGGGTCAGCCAGTAGCCGCCTTTGGCTGGGAGACGGATGCGATCGCCGCTGCTGTCATGGGAGGAACGTTTCTCGGAGGGGGGCAGGGGAGCGTGTTTCCGACGCTTGTCGGTGTCCTTCTGCTGGGAATGATATACAACCTTCTGAATCTCGAGGGGACCATTACCCCGTGGTGGCAGCTCGTGCTCCGGGGCGGCTTCCTGCTTCTGGTCGTGATCTTCCAGCAGCGCATCGCGCAGAGGACCCAAGGTTAGGCAAGCTGACATGGAGGGTTGTGTTGCAAAAACTTGTGGAGGACATGAAAAGTCCATTGGTGGGTCAAGTTTTATGCAGCAACTTTAAATAATGTGGTAATAAATTTTATAGCAACCGCCAGGTTGGTTAGGACGCTAAACTTAGGACATGCTCCATGGCTTCTGGCAGTGTTTCAAAATGCTCTAGTTGCTTGCGAATGCGGCTTTTTAGCCACGACCAGCATTTTTCAATCCGGTTCAAGTCTGGTGAATACGGTGGTAAGTATAGCAACCGCCAGGTTGGTTAGGACGCTAAACTTAGGACATGCTCCATGGCTTCTGGCAGTGTTTCAAAATGCTCTAGTTGCTCGCGAATGCGGCTTTTTAGCCACGACCAGCATTTTTCAATCCGGTTCAAGTCTAGTGAATAGGGTGGTAAGTACGCAACTACGAGCCTGCAGCCCGAACTAGTTGCGAGGGGGCGTCCGCCTTTATGAAAGGTGGCATTGTCAATCACCAGTTTTTGCCCAGGTGTCAGGGTGGGAATCAAGCACGTTTCTAACCAAGTTTCAAATACCTCACGATTGCACGCTCCTTCAATCGTGAACGGTGCGGTTCAGCTGTTGCCCACAAAGTGCGGCAATCATGTTGACTCGACCTATTCTGCGACCGGACTTCAGGTCATGAAAG
>JAESFT010000247.1_pt1 | contig 48337 bp, 46 predicted proteins | sample 9269451 | NCBI WGS metagenome assembly JAESFT01 (sample SAMN14502557, study PRJNA617106) | algae metagenome | isolation source: Scytonema hyalinum WJT4-NPBG1 and co-occurring heterotrophs from well... | place: USA: Mojave Desert, Joshua Tree National Park, California | collected 2006-05-25
CTTCGATCAGATATACCTGGGATGCACCGGCGCCGAGTGCGGATTCGCGGATGGCGCGACTCTCGACCTGGGTGGAACCGCAGGGAACGCAAATGATGATGCGTGGCGACGGCTTGAACAGTTTCGAGTCGTGCACCATGCGGATGAACTGCTTGAGCATCTGTTCGGTGACGGTGAAGTCGGCGATCACGCCATCCTTCATCGGACGAATCGCTTCGATATTGCCCGGAACCTTGCCCAGCATCTGTTTGGCTTCCTTGCCGACCGCCTGAATGGTCTTCTTGCCATTCGGACCGCCCTGCTGGCGGATCGCGACTACCGACGGCTCGTCCAGAACAATGCCCAGTCCACGCACATATATCAGGGTGTTGGCCGTGCCGAGATCGATTGCCAGGTCGTTAGAAAAATAACTGCGTAAGAATCCAAACATGTGTTGTCCCGATGCGCAACAATGATGCGCGAAGCATTGAAGGTTGAATGTCCGCCCACACGGCATACACTGGCGGCTGTGAGGCAGTAGCCCAGCATTCTACCTTATAATTTAGCTGAAATTAGCTGGCGGAAATACCAAAAATACGAGCTGAACACGCCTTTTTGATAAGCTTTTGCCAGAACTAAAACACTTTTGTTTTTAAAGATTATTTCTTATGCACGGCTTGCACGTGCCCTCCGACATGTCCCTCGAACTCAATGATGTAAAACGTCTTGCCCGTCTCGCGCAACTCGACCTGAATGAAGATCAGGCTTCCCGCACCCTCGACAAGCTCAACGGCATCTTTTCGCTCGTTGAACAAATGCGTGCCGTCGATACAACCGGCATCGAACCGCTCAATCATCCGATCGCTGCCCACCAGAACAATGTGGCGTTGCGTTTGCGCGACGACGCCGTCACGGAACCGGACCGACGCGACGACTATCAACAGGTAGCGCCCGCCACGCAGGACGGCCTATACCTCGTGCCGAAAGTCATCGAGTAACCGAATCGACAATAACGGCTTGCCGAAAGCACATCACGAAAGAACATCGGGCCCCTGTTGGCCATCCATTTATGCATACGAAATCCCTAAAAGAACTTTCCGGGCTGCTTCAAACAAGGCAGATCTCGTCCACCGAGCTGGCGAAGCTTTACCTCGATCGCATTGCAAGCAGCGACCTGAACGCCTTCATTGACATCAACGCGGACCTCACCTTGCAGCAAGCTGCAAAAGCGGACGAGCGACTGGCTGCAGGCGACACCACACCACTGACCGGCATCCCGATTGCGCACAAGGATATTTTTGTTACCCGGGGGTGGCGATCCACGGCCGGCTCGAAGATGCTCGCAAATTATGTCAGCCCCTTCGATGCAGCCGTCGTCGAACAGTTCCATGCAGCAGGCATGGTCACGCTTGGAAAGCTGAACTGCGATGAATTCGCCATGGGCTCATCCAACGAGAACTCGCACTTCGGTCCGGTGAAGAATCCATGGGACAAGTCAGCGGTGCCAGGCGGATCATCGGGTGGATCGGCGGCGGCCATCGCCGCGCGGCTTGCACCCGCGGCAACCGCGACCGACACCGGCGGCTCGATCCGCCAGCCCGCGTCCTTCTGCGGCGTGACCGGCATCAAGCCGACCTATGGCCGCGTATCCCGCTTCGGCATGATCGCTTTTGCATCATCGCTCGACCAGGGCGGCCCCATGGCGCAGTCGGCCGAGGACTGTGCGCTGCTGCTCAATGCGATGGCGGGTTTCGATGCGCGCGACTCGACCAGCCTCGAACCCGGCAAGGGCGGCGACAGGGAAGACTTCGGCCGCGACCTGGACAAGAGCCTGCAAGGGTTAAGAATCGGCGTGCCGCGTGAGTACTTCGGCAAGGGACTGGCGTCCGATGTCGAGCAGGCCGTCCGCGCGGCGCTTGCCGAATATGAAAAGCTCGGCGCGACGCTGGTCGACATCTCGCTGCCGAAAACCGAGCTGTCGATTCCTGTGTATTACGTCATCGCGCCTGCCGAAGCATCGTCCAACCTGAGCCGCTTCGACGGCGTGCGCTATGGCCACCGCGCCAGGGAATACAAGGACCTGGGCGACATGTACCGCAAATCGCGCGCTGAGGGCTTCGGCGACGAAGTCAAGCGACGCATTCTGGTTGGCGCCTACGTGCTGTCACACGGTTACTACGACGCCTACTACCTGCAAGCCCAGAAAATCCGCCGCCTGATTGCGCAGGACTTCAGTAACGCATTCCAGCAATGCGATGTCATCATGGGACCGGTCGCGCCGACAGTGGCGTGGGACCTTGGCGACAAGGCCGATGATCCGGTTGCCAACTATCTCGCCGATATCTTCACGCTGTCGACCAGCCTCGCGGGATTGCCCGGCATGTCGATACCCTGCGGTTTCGGACAGGGCGACAAGAACGGCAAGCGGCCGGTGGGTCTGCAGATCATCGGCAACTATTTCGAAGAAGCACGGTTGCTGAACGTCGCGCACCAATTCCAGCTCGCGACCGACTGGCATCTGCGCAAGCCGGAAGGCGTCAATTGAAAAAGCGCCGCGTTCGCTCGTTGCTGCCGATACTGCTGCTTGCATGCGGCACGGTCGCTGTCGCGCAGCAACTGGACGCCAGATTTTCCTGCAGCGTGACGCGCGACGAAGGCGGCGAGCGGGTTATCTATGCCGACAACGGCGAGATCCGGCTTCGCGGTGATCGCATCGATGCGTTTCGGTGGGAGTCGGCCCTGCATCGCAGTACGCATGGCTTTGATTGCAGCATCGAACAGGGCGACGGCTTGAAAGCCGAAGTGCGCGAGGATGCAAAGAACCCGAGCTGGCGCATTGCGCTTACCGATGCGCGCACCGCACGGGACCGGCGCGGATACGACTTCGATCGCGGACTCAATTGCACCATCCGGCTGGAACGGAACGGCGACATGCTGAACATCAAGCCGACCTGCCCTGCCCTGTGCGGATCGCGCATGAATTTTTCTGAGTTGTCGGTGGACCTGAAGACCGGCGACTGCCGCTACGAACAGTAGCAAACCAATTTTCATCCTTCCCTGACGGGGAAGGACATACAGATTACGAAGTGAGGTCACTATGCAATGGGAAGTCGTCATCGGTCTGGAGACGCATGCGCAGCTCTCGACCCAATCAAAAATATTCAGCGGCGCGTCGACCCGCTTCGGCGCCGAGCCGAACACCCAGGCAAGTCCGGTGGATCTGGCGCTGCCCGGCGTCCTTCCGGTCATGAACAAGGGCGCGGTGGAGCGTGCCATCCAGTTCGGCCTGGCAGTCGGCGCTACGATTGCGCCGCAGTCGATTTTCGCACGCAAGAATTACTTCTATCCCGACCTGCCCAAGGGTTATCAGATCAGCCAGTATGAAATACCGGTCGTGCAGGGCGGACGCGTTTCCTTCGTGCTGGAAAAGGACGGCAAGGCCGAGATGCGCTCGGTCCAGCTCACGCGTGCCCACCTCGAAGAGGACGCCGGAAAATCCCTGCATGAAGACTATCAGGGCATGTCAGGCATCGATCTCAACCGCGCCGGCACACCGCTGCTGGAAATCGTCACCGAGCCGGACATGCGCAGTGCGGCCGAAGCGGTGGGCTACGCCAAGGCGCTGCATTCGCTGGTGGTGTGGCTGGGTATCTGCGACGGCAACATGCAGGAAGGGTCGTTCCGCTGCGACGCCAACGTTTCGGTGCGGCCGGTCGGACAGAAGGAATACGGCACCCGCTGCGAAATCAAGAACCTGAACTCCTTCCGTTTTCTGGAAGACGCGATCAACTATGAAGTTCGACGCCAGATCGAACTGATCGAGGACGGCGGCAAGGTCGTGCAGGAAACCCGGCTCTACGATCCGGACCGCAAGGAAACACGGTCGATGCGCAGCAAGGAAGACGCGCAGGATTACCGCTACTTCCCCGACCCCGATCTGCCGCCGCTGGTGATCGCGCAGGAATGGATCGAGCGGGTCAGGACTTCGATGCCCGAGCTGCCGGGTGCAATGCGCGAGCGATTCACCCGCGACTACAGCCTGCCCGAGTACGATGCCGCGGTCCTGACGCAATCGAAAGCGATGGCGGCGTATTTCGAAGCGGTGGTCGCCAAGGCCGGCAAGGAGCAGGCCAAACCCGCCGCCAACTGGCTGATGGGCGATGTGTCATCCACGCTGAACCGCGAAAACGTCGACATCGCCGACGCGCCGGTGAAGGCGGAGCAGCTTGCGCTGCTGCTGCAGCGCATCGCCGACGGCACCATCTCCAACAAGATCGCCAAGGAAGTGTTCGCGGCGATGTGGGAGACGCCGTCCGACAAGCCGACGCTGGCCGACGACATCATCGAAGCCAAGGGCTTGAAGCAGATTTCCGACAGCGGCGCGCTGGAGAAGATCATTGACGAGGTGTTGGCGGCGAATGCGAAGTCGGTGGAGGAATTCCGCGCCGGCAAGGAAAAGGCATTCAATGCGCTGATCGGCCAGGCGATGAAGGCGACGAAGGGGAAAGCGAACCCGGCGCAACTGACGGAGCTGTTGAAGAGCAAGCTGGCGGGGTGATCTGGCTGGCGGCGCCGTCGGGAAAGCCAGGAAGATGATGAAGCCAGTCCCCTGCCAGCAGGGGCAGCCAGCCGAAAAGCGCTTAATTCGACGAAGCCGCCGCCTTCCCGCCTATTGCGGCATGCCCGGGCGCGGACGTCCCGCTGACCAACTCCCGATACCGTTTCAGGGTTTCATCGAACTTCACGTTGGTGAGCTGCATCTCGGCTTCCCGTTCGCTCTTGGCCTTCTGTGCCTTCACGACTGCCTCATTCGCCTCGTCAAGCCTGCGTTGCGCAACGGGAGGCAGCACCGGATTTTTCTTCCGGTACACCTCCAGATCGACATTTACCGACTTCAGATTCTTTTCCGCCGCAGCCAGCATCGCAGCGTCGTTCTTGGCCTGCTCTTCCAGCACGCCCAGGGCGCGCTTGCGTGCATGGTCGATATCGCTCTCACTGTGATAGCGCGAGCGCAGCAGCAGGTCACTCTTGCGCTGCGCTTCCAGGGCAGCTTCTTCGGCCTTGCGCCGTTCGGCCAGCAATTGCAGTTCCCGCTTCTGTTCCGGTGTGAGCGGCGCCTGGATTTCGCGGACCACGATGCCGGACTTGTTGAGTTCGCGCATCGGGCGATTGGCGCATTCCGGCATCGGGCGGTCGGAAGTGATCATGCGGCCGGATGCGTCCTTGCATGAAAAAATCTGCGCCTGGGCGGCGCCATGCGCGATCAGCAAACACAGGAAAACCCAGCCACTCCGCATCCCGCCTCCATTTGGCGCTGCGGAATGAAATCCGCAACTTTGTTATTGAATTATCAATTGATGCCATAACGGCGCCGGTAAGCGGCGACAGCATCCTTGTACTGCGCCTGTTCCGGATGGGCACCGGCATCGGAGATATATTCCAACAAATCGTCAAGGTTGCCAATAGAAATCACCGGCATGCCATACGCCTGTGTCACTTCCTGCACAGCGGAATGTGGGGAAAGCGCGTCGTCCTTGCCGGAACGTTCCATCCGGTCGAGGGCGATCAGCACCGCGCATGGCGTCGCGCCGGCGGCGCGGATCATGTCGACCGACTCCCGCACCGACGTGCCGGCGGAGATCACGTCGTCGATGATGACCACCCTTCCCTGCAGTTTCGCGCCTACCATGGTGCCGCCTTCGCCGTGGTCCTTGGCTTCCTTGCGGTTGAAGGCGAACGGCACGTTGCGTCCTCTTGCCGCCAGCGCGACGGCAGTGGCCGAGGCCAGGGTGATGCCCTTGTAGGCCGGGCCGAACAGCATGTCGAATTCAATGCCGGAATCGATCAGGGTCTGCGCGTAGAAATCGGCGAGCTTGCCGAGGTTGGCGCCATCGTTGAACAGTCCGGCGTTGAAGAAATACGGCGAGGTGCGGCCGGCCTTGGTGATAAATTCACCGAAGCGCAGTACGCCGGCGGATACGGAGAATTCGATGAATTGTTGGCGAACGTTGGTCAAGATTACCTCGGAGGTGATGAAATGGCGACAGGGGATCCCCCTGTCGCCAGAAACACTGCGTCACAAAACATCGCTGGCCTGTTCCTCCCCCTGACAGAGGGAGGGGACCGTGCAATGTCGCTTGCAACACACTAGCGATAGGACGGGACTGAAACAAACCGGCATTGTAAATGCATATCGCCGGCCGCCGTTCTCATTCCCGGCTGCCGGACGATCGGTTATCCTTACCGGCGTCTTTTTCCTATCTCCCGCTATGCTGAAAATCATCTCCGCCAATCTCAACGGCATCCGCTCCGCCTCGAAAAAGGGCTTCTTCGACTGGATGCTGAAGCAATCCGCCGATTTCGTCTGCGTACAGGAATTGAAGGCCCAGGCCGGCGATATGACGCCCGATTTCCTGGCGCCGTCCGGCTATCACGGCCACTTCCATTATGCGGAGAAGAAAGGCTATTCCGGCGTGGGCATTTACTCCCGCTATGAGCCGGATGCGGTGCAGGTCGGCTTCGGCTGCACCGAGTTCGATGCGGAAGGCCGCTATATCCAGTGCGATTTTGGCAAGCTCAGCGTGATTTCGGTGTACTGCCCGTCCGGCTCCTCCAGCGAGGAGCGGCAGCTGGCGAAATTCCGCTTCATGGAGGTATTCCTGCCGCACCTGGAGAAGTTGAAGGCCTGCGGCCAGGAAGTGGTGCTGTGCGGCGACTGGAATATCGCGCACAAGGAAATCGATCTGAAGAACTGGAAGGGCAACAAGAAGAATTCCGGTTTCCTGCCCGAGGAACGGGCGTGGCTGACCCGCATTTTCGATGAAGTCGGCTTCGTCGACACCTTCCGCCGCGTGGATACGCGTCCGGAGCAATACACCTGGTGGAGCAACCGGGGGCAGGCTTGGGCAAAGAACGTCGGCTGGCGCATCGATTACCACATCACCACGCCGGAGATTGCGGCGAAGGCGAATGCGGTGTCCATCTACAAGGATGAGCGATTCTCAGACCACGCGCCGCTGATCATCGATTACGACGGCGCGTCATCCCTGCTGGCGGTTGCAAAGTAATCAGGGAGTGCGGAGCCGGGTTCTTATTTCACCGGCTCAATCCCTTTCACATTGCTTTCGTAAGGCGGCAACGACTTGACCGGCACGCCTTTCACCTTTGCATACAGCGGCAGCACCTGCGCCATGTGCTTTTCCATCTGTGCAATGCGCGCCGTGCCGGCCGGGTGGGTCGAGAGCCATTGCGGCGGCCCATTCTTGCTGACCATGCCCATTTTGCGCCACAAGGTGATGCCGGCGCGCGGATCGTAGCCGGCGCGCGCGGCGATATCGAGGCCGACCAGGTCGGCTTCCGTCTCGTCGCTGCGGGAAAATTTCAGGATGGCGAGACTCGCGCCTGCTTCGGCAACCGTATTGGTCACGTTGGGATCGATGCCGAACAGCGCCGATAGCCCGAAACCGAGCACACTTGCGCCCACATTCGTTATGCCGGATTTCGCAAGGCGTTCGCGGCTGTGCTCGCGCAGCGCATGGGCAGCCTCATGGCCCATGATGATGGCGGCTTCGTCATCCGTCAATTTCAGCTTGGTCAGGATGCCGCTGAAGAAGGCGATCTTCCCGCCGGGCATGCAGAAGGCATTGATGTCTTCGGTGTTGATCAGGTTGATTTCCCATTGCCATCCGGGGGCGCTTTCGTTCCAGCGCTTTGCCTGCGGGATAATCCTTTCTCCGATTGCGCGCAAGCGCTGCACCTGCGGATGCGAGTCCGGCACGAGCACGCCTTTCTGCTTCGCCTGCTGGAGCAATTCGGCGTATTGCTGTCCGGCGGCGGCATTGAGTTCGGATTCGGGTACGAGCGTACGCAGCCGCGACATCTTCTCCACCTTGACCCCGTCCGGGGAGACGGACTCCTTGGCGGCCAGCGCCGGCTGCGAACAGGTAAATATTGCCGCAATGACGGCCATTGAGAGAAAACGGTTCATGCCTTATTGTCCTCCAACAAAACCAGAATCATCTTGATTGCCGACAGCAGTTCGCACCCTTGGCGCATGATGGCAGCCGCCGCCGATATCCCTGGCGCGTTGGCGACGACCGTCAGGGCGTGTCGGCCTGTGCCGCTCCCCCATCCAGCTTCACCCTCGGCAGGAGCCAGAAGAAAAGAATGACGGCCGGAACGATCGCCAGCGTGGTGATCCAGAAGTACGGCGCATACCCGACCGCCTCGACGATGCGGCCGGAATAAAACCCCAGCACCTTGCCCGGCAAGGTAATCAGCGAACTGAACAGCGCATACTGGGTGGCCGTGTAGCGCTGGTTCACCAGTGCCGAGAGATAGGCAACAGCGGTAGTACCAAGCAAGCCTTGCGCCAGGTTCTCGGCGGAGATGACCAGCGTCAGCATGCCGACGTTGCCGTTGGCGCCGATCAGCCATAAATACATCAGATTGCTGAGCGCTCCCAGCACGATGCCCGCCAGCAGCGCGCGCTCCACGCCCCACCGCACGACCGCGATGCCGCCGAGGAAAGCGCCGGCGATGCCGACCCAGATGCCGTACACTTTGGAAATCGTGGCAATTTCCGTCTTGGTGAATCCCTGGTCCAGGTAGAACGGGCCCATGATGCCGCCGACCAGCGCCTGGTCGGAAATCTTGAATAGCAGGATGAACAGCAGGATCAGCAAACCTACCCGACCGCCGAAGCGTCGGAAGAAGTCGGCGAATGGCTCAACGACACCCTCGCGCAAACCCTGCGACCAGCTTTGCACCTGGATACGCAACACTTCCGGTTCACGCGCCATCAGGTTGGTGATGACGGGAATGAGCATGCATGCCGCCATGACCCGGTACACATTCGGCCAGACGGCATGGTCGGCCAGCACCAGCGCCAGCGCGCCGGTGACGATCAGCGCAATCCGGTAACCGAGCGAATAGGTGGCGACCAAAGCACCTTGCGCCTCGACGGGGGCGATCTCGATGCGGTAGGCGTCCACCACGATGTCCAGCGTCGCGCCGGCGACTGCCACCAGCAGCGTCAGGCCGACGAACAGTCCGAGTTGCGACGGCGTGACCGACGCCATCGCCATTAATCCGAGCATCACGAGCACCTGCGTCAGCAGCAGCCAGCTGCGGCGCTGACCCAGCCGTCCCAGCAGGGGTAGCCGCAGGCGGTCCACCAGCGGCGCCCAAAGGAACTTGAACGAATACGCCATGCCGGCGCTGGCGATCATGGTGATGTCCTTCAGCGTGATGCCGTTTTCCCGCAGCCAGTAAGCCAGGGTGCCCGCCACCAGCAGGAAAGGCAGGCCGGAAGCGAAGCCGAAGAAGAACATGGTCCACGCGGACGGATGCAGGAAGGCATCCCGGATGCGCGGCGCTGCCTTGGCGCCGCTGTCCTTGGCTTTCATCACGGCGCTCATTCAGCGCCGCCCGCGTCAGTTGGCCGATTGATCAGCACGGCTTGCAAACGAGGCAACACGCAGATCGGGAGCAGCTGGAGACAAGGGAATTTCGGTTGGTCTCCGGCGGATGCCGGGACCTGACTCGCGGGAACACTCATGCAGGGGTCTTTTTACGTAATCGGAACACGGCAAGACTACCACGCCAGTTCGGCAGAAAAGTCACGGGCTTGCCGTTGTGCAATGCGATGCACTCGAGCACTTCGAGCCCGACCCGGTTCGCAAGTTCCTCAAAATCACTAATTGTTGCGTAGCGTACATTCGGCGTGTCATACCACTCATACGGCAGGTGCTTGGACACCGGCATGCGGCCCCGGAAAATGGAGATGCGGTGCGGCCAGTAGGCGAAATTGGGGAATGACACGATGGCTTCACGCCCGACACGTGCGATATCGGCAAGAATGCCTTCCACGTTTTTCATCATCTGCAGCGCGGATAGGCAAAGAACGGTGTCGAATGCATTGTCGGCGAAGATGCTCATCCCGCTTTCCAGGTCGCGCTGGATGACCGATACGCCGCGCGAGACGCAGACGGGAATTTTTGCATCGTCGATCTCGACGCCATAGCCGATGCAATGCTTGTCGGTTTGCAGATATTCCAGCATCACGCCGTCGCCGCAGCCGAGATCGAGCACATGCGAGGCATCGCGCACCCAGTGGGCGATGAAAGCAAGATCGGCGCGCAGCACGCTCAGTTCGCGGAAATTCATGCCGCCCTCCTTTGATCGATTTCCTGCCAGATGCGGTTGTAATACGCGCGCACGGTGTTCATGTAGCGCTCGTCCTCGAGCAGGAAGGCGTCATGCCCGTGCGGCGCATCGATCTCTGCGTAACTCACGCGGCGCTTGTTGCTGACCAGCGCCTCGACGATCTCGCGGCTGCGTTCGGGGGAGAAGCGCCAGTCGGTGGTGAAGGAGACCACGAGGAATTGTGCTTGCGTCACCGCCAGCGCCTTGCGCAGATCGCCGCCGTAAGCCTTGGCGGGATCGAAGTAATCGAGCGCCTTGGTGATCAGCAGGTACGTGTTGGCGTCGAAGTATTCCGAGAACTTGTCGCCCTGATAGCGCAGGTAGGATTCGATCTCGAAATCGATGCCGAAGCCGAATTGATAATCGCCGTTGCGCAGCTCGCGGCCGAATTTCTCGGCCATGCTGTCGTCGGACAGATAAGTGATATGGCCGATCATGCGCGCTACCCGCAAACCGTTTTTCGGCACCACGCCGTGCGCATAGAAATCGCCGCCGTGGAATTCGGGATCGGTCAGGATAGCCTGCCGGGCGACATCGTTGAACGCGATGTTCTGCGCGGACAGCTTGGGCGTGGATGCGATTACCACGCAGTGGCGCAGACGCTCGGGGAAGAGCATGCTCCAGGACATTGCCTGCATGCCGCCGAGCGAGCCGCCCATGACGGCGGCGAATTGCCGAATGCCGAGCGCGTCGGCAAGGCGGGCCTGCGCCCTCACCCAGTCTTCAACGGTCACGACGGGAAAGCCCGCGCCGTAAGGCTTGCCGGTGGCGGGATTGCTGTGCATCGGCCCGGTCGAGCCGAAGCAGGAGCCGATGTTGTTGACGCCGATGACGAAGAACCGGTCGGTGTCGACCGGCTTGCCAGGGCCCACCATGTTGTCCCACCAGCCGATGTTCTTGCGTCCACCGCTCTCGTAGATACCGGCTACATGATGCGATGCATTCAATGCGTGACAGATCAGTACAGCGTTCGATCGATCTGCGTTCAGGGTGCCGTAGGTTTCGTAGACGAGCGTGTAATCGGCGAGCGATGCGCCGCTTTGCAAGGGGAGCGGCGCCGGGAAGTGCATCGATTGGGGTGAAACGATTCCGACAGATGACATAGCGGTCCAAATAAGATGAGTCATGAAGGCCGGCAGGCCGGTAAGCCGATTGGGCAAATGTAAATTTAGCGGCCAACAAAAAAGCCCGACGGCTGGTCAGCTCGTCGGGCTAAATTCGGTTCTTGTATGCAACTTACATTCAAGTACGCTTTAGCCGTATTTATTACGCGCCCGCAAGCTGATTATCAAATCGGCGCAATGCCGTAAGAATAACGAAGTCGCCTGATGCCGTCAAACAGGCAAGCACGCCGCGCCTTGACGGACCGGATTCGACTGATATGCTGGCGTACATGCATGGCAATCTATCAATAGCAAGGCGACCGTGACCCTTCCTCTTTCCGGCATCCGTGTGCTCGACCTGTCCAACGTCCTGGCCGGTCCGTTTTGCGCCTACCAACTGGCCCTGCTCGGCGCCGAAGTGATCAAGATCGAGCAGCCGGACGGCGGCGACCTTGCCCGTCGCCTCGGTGCCGATCCGCAGGCGGCGGCGCGCGGCATGGGCATTTCATTCGTTGCCGTCAATGCGGGCAAGCAATCGATGACGATCAACCTGAAGCATCCGGAAGGCAAGCGGTTATTCCGGCGCATGGTTGCAGATGCCCAGGTGGTGATCGAAAATTTCCGTCCCGGCGTGATGGCGAGGCTCGAACTCGATTACACAACGCTGTCGGCCGACAATTCCGCCCTCGTGTATTGCGCGATTTCCGGATTCGGCCAGACCGGCCCGCTCGCGCAGCGTCCCGCCTACGACCAGATCATCCAGGGCATGGCGGGCGTCATGAGCGTGACCGGTGACGAGGACAGCGCCCCGTTGCGGGTCGGCTATCCGGTATGCGACACCATCGGCGGCATGACCGCCGCCTTCGCCGTCTGTGCGGCATTGGTCGATGCGCGTGCCAGCGGGCGGGGCCGGATGATCGATGTGTCGATGCTGGAGGCGACGCTTTCCACCATGGGCTGGCCCTTGTCGAATTATCTGAACACCGGCAACGCCCCGACGCCGATGGGCAACCAAAATTTCACCGCCGCGCCGTCGGGCGCCTTCCGTACCGGCAACGGCCTGCTGAACATCGCCGCCAATGAAGAGCGGCAATACCAGTCGCTGTGCGAATTGCTCGGTCGGGAAGATCTGAGAACCGACCCGCGTTTTTCCGACCGGCACAGCCGCAAGGTCAATCGTGCCGCGCTCAATGCGGAGATCGAAGCGGCGCTGGCATCGCGCGGTGCGCCCGAGTGGGAAGCGTTGCTGATCGACGCGGGCGTTCCGGCGGGACAGGTGATGAATGTACCGGACATTCTTGCGCATCCGCATGTCGGACAACGCGGCTTCATCAAACAATTCGACACATCGACAGGACCGCAGCAGGTCGCCGGTGCGGGCTTTCATATCGATGGCGGGCCGGTTGCCCCGGCATCGCCGGCGCCCGCCCTGTCCGCCGACACCGAACGCTGGCTCAGGCATCTCGGCTATGACGATGCCGGCATCCACACATTACATGAACAGGGAGTGATATGACCGATAGCGAACTCGCCGCGGATTACTGGCGCACCGACATCATCGACATCGCGCCGGGCGTGATCCGCACGCGCGGCTATCCGATCGAGGAACTGATCGGCCGGGTCGGCTTTGCCGACATGGTGTGGATGATGCTGTGCGGCGAGTTGCCGGCACCGGCGCAGGCACGCTTGCTGGAAGCGGCGCTGGTGGCCTCGGTCGATCACGGCCCGCACGCGCCGTCGATTGCCGTGGCACGCATGGCGGTGAGCTGCGGCCTGCCGCTGAACGGCGCGATGGCCTCGGCGCTCAACACGCTGGACGATGTCCATGGCGGCGCCGGACAGCAGGCGGTCGAACTGTTTCTCGATGTGGATAGCCGCATCCGGCAAGGCGTGCCGATGGTCGCCGCGGTCGCCGCCGGGCTGGACTCATTCATCGCCACCCATGGCAAATTCATCCCCGGCTTCGGCCACCGCTTCCATCCGGTCGATCCCCGCGCGCCGCGGCTGCTTGAATTAGTGGACACGGCAACGGGCGAAGGCACCGTCGAAGGACGCTTCGCTGCGATCGCACGCGCCATCGAAGCGGAATTGCACCGTCGGAAGGGGAAGCCGATACCGATGAACATCGATGGCGCCACCGCCGTGATCTACGCCGAGCTCGGCTTTGCCGCGCCGTTGGCGCGCGGCATCTTCTGCCTCTCGCGCGCGGTCGGCATCCTTGCCCATGCATGGGAACAAAGCGGGCGTGGCGAACGCAACAAGGGGCCGATGCCGCGACAGCTTGCCTATCGCTACACCGGTCATGCGCCGCGCACATTGCTCAAAGACCAGACAGACCATTGAAACACCTCAATCTTCGTGTGCATTAGAAAATCGCAAAGACTGAAAGCGGATTGCAAGCTATGTTGGTTAAGGTAAGCGCGCACGGCGTTCAAATCCGTACGCCCGAATGCCCCTGATACAACGCTGCCGCATCACAAGCATTCACTGCAGGGCACCTTGACGTTAAGGAAAAGGCGCGAATCGGCGGCGTATTGCGGCAGCGCCATTGCAGGCACATACTTCACAGGAGAGAGACATGGATCACATCAAACGCACTTCGCTCGGCCGCTGGCTTCTTCCGGCGGTTACTGCCATCAGCCTTCTTGCAAGCGCGCCGGCGCTCGCGGTCGACAGCCTGAAAATCCTCGTGCCGGCCAACCCGGGCGGCGGCTGGGACCAGACCGGCCGCGCGTTGGGACAGGCAATGCAGACCGGCGAGATCGTCAAGAAAGTGCAGATCGACAACAAGGGCGGCGCCGCAGGCACCATCGGGCTGGCGCAATTCGTCAATTCATCCAAGGGCAAGGGCGACGCCCTGCTGGTGGGCGGCAGCGTGATGGTAGGCGGCATCGCGCTCAATAAATCACCGGTGAGCCTGTCGCAGGTCACACCGATCGCGCGCCTGACCGGCGAATACGATGTGCTGGTGGTGCCGGCCAATTCGCCGATCAAGTCGGTCAAGGATCTGGTGGCCAAATTCAAGGCCGATCCCGGCAGCGTATCCTGGGGCGGCGGCTCGGCTGGCGGCACCGACCATATCATCGTCGGCATGATCGCCCAGGCCACCGGCGTCGATGTCAGCAAGATCAATTACATTCCCTTCGCCGGCGGCGGCGAGGCGCAGGCCGCCATCCTCGGCGGCCATGTCACCGTGGGCTTGTCGGGCTATAACGAATTCGAAGGCCAGATCAAGACCGGCAAGATGCGTCCGCTGGCCGTCACGTCCGACAAGCGCTTGCCCGGCCTCGACATCCCCACGTTGAAGGAACAGGGCGTCGATGTCGTGCTGGCCAACTGGCGCGGCGTGTTCGGCGCACCCGGCATCAGCGACGCCCAAAAGAAAGAGCTGATCGCAGTGGTGGAAAAGACGGCCAAGAGCAAGACCTGGCAGGAAACGCTGGCCAAAAACGGCTGGGCCGATTCCTACCTGGCAGGCGACGCATTTAAGGACTACCTTGATAAAGAGATCAAGGAGACGGAGAAGATCATCGCCGGTCTTGGATTGGTCAAGAAGTAAGAGACACCGCAAACAGCGCATGAGCGGCCCGTACAGCGGCACCGCTCATGCGCAGGCCGTATAGCGGTCACGCGCGCACGACTACTGGCTACGCCGGAGACCCGGCAAGAATCCGCCGCAAGAATAATAAAGAGGTGACACATGGCATCCCGATCACGGATCAATACCGGGGAATTGCTGATTTCCCTTGCATTCGTCGCTCTCGGCGTCTATACGCTGATCGGCGCGCAATCCATCGGCAGCGGCACCGGCTATTCGCAGATCGGCCCCCGTGCCTTCCCCATGGGGATCGGCGCCGGGCTGGTAATACTCGGCGGCATCCTTGCCTGGCAGGCCATTTCCGGCGGATGGCGCAATGTGCCGATGGACGAGTCGCACGATACGCCCGACTGGCTTGCCTTCGCCATCCTGAGCGGCGCGGTGTTGCTGCACATGGCGGCGATCGGCTGGGCCGGCTTCATCCTGGCGTCCACCTTCCTGTTCATCCTGATCGCACGCGGCTTCGGCAGCCGCAAGCTGCTGCGCGACATCGTGGTCGGCGCGGTACTATCCACCGCCGCGTTTTTTATCTTCACTTCCGGCCTCGGCCTGCAGTTGCCCAACGGCCTGCTGGGAGGTGATTGATCATGGAAACCTTTAACGCATTGCTGGCCGGTTTTTCGGTCGCGCTGACGCTGCAGAACCTGCTGCTCGGCTTCATCGGCGTCACCCTCGGCACTCTTGTCGGCGTGCTGCCCGGCGTCGGGCCGGCGCTCACCGTGGCGCTGCTGTTGCCCGCCACCGCCAGCTTCGACCCGACCGGCGCACTGATCATGTTCTCCGGCATTTACTACGGTGCCATGTACGGCGGGTCCACCACGTCCATCCTGCTCAACACCCCCGGCGAATCCGCTACCATCGTCACCGCCCTCGAAGGCAACATGATGGCCAAGCGCGGCCGAGCCGGTCCGGCACTGTCGACGTCCGCCATCGGCTCCTTCGTCGCCGGCTCCATCTCGGTGGTGCTGCTTACCCTGGTCGCGCCGCTGGTGGTCAATCTCGCGCTGCAGTTCGGCCCGGCCGAATACTTCGCCATCATGGTGCTGGCCTTCGTCACCGTCTCCACCCTGCTCGGATCGTCGATGGCGCGCGGACTGGCCAGCCTGTTTTTCGGGTTGTGGATCGGCCTCATCGGCATCGACGGCCAGACCGGGCAGGCGCGCTTCACCATGGGCATCCCGGAACTGCTCGACGGCATCGACGTGGTGGTCGCGGCGGTCGGCCTGTTCGCCGTCGGCGAAACCCTGTACCTCGCAACGTATCTCAACCGCGAGCAGGACAAGCTGGAGCAGGTGAAGGGATCGATCTGGATGTCCGCTTCCGATTGGGCGCGCTCATGGAAGCCTTGGCTGCGCGGGACCTTCCTCGGCTTCCCACTGGGCGCGATGCCCGCCGGCGGCGCCGAGATCCCGACCTTCCTGTCCTATGCGATCGAGAAGAAGCTGAGCAAACATCCGGAGGAATTCGGCAAAGGTGCCATCGAAGGCGTGGCCGGACCGGAAGCGGCGAACAATGCGGCAAGCACCGGCACGCTGACGATGCTGCTCACGCTCGGCCTGCCGACCTCGGCCACGGCGGCCATCGTGCTGGCGGCATTCCAGCAATACGGCCTGCAGCCGGGGCCGCTGCTGTTCGAGACCCAGCCGCTGCTGGTATGGGGTCTGATCGCCAGCATGTACATCGGCAATGTGTTGCTGCTGGTGCTGAATCTGCCGCTGGTAGGCCTGTGGATCAAGCTGCTCAGCATTCCGAGGCCTTTGCTTTACGGCGGCATTTTGATCTTCGCTACGCTTGGAGCCTATGGCTTGCGCAATTCCTGGTTCGATCTGCTGTTGCTGTACCTGATCGGGCTGGCCGGATTCCTGATGCGCCGCTACGACATCCCTGTTGCGCCGACGATCGTCGGCATGATCCTCGGGCCGGTGGCGGAGCAGCAGCTGCGGCGCGCGCTGTCGATCAGCCAGGGGGATGCATCCATCTTCTTCACCAAGCCGATTTCGGCATCGGTGCTGGTGCTGGCGGTGGTGTTGCTGGTGGCGCCGACGCTGTGGAAGTGGTATGCGGCGCGGCGGAGGATGGGGGTTGTGGCGGGATGAATTACATGTGGTTGCAAATATCAATGTAAGTTGCCTTCCCACTCTCAGGGTAAGGGTTAGGGGTGTAGCAGGGAATTCGGGCAGCAGGCTGCCCGCCTGCGGAACGATCAGCGCCTGCAAGCGCTGATGCGTCCTGCAAGGAGGGATAGTAAAGTTCAGCTATCGCATACAGACGGTCAATTTCGCTACCCTTGCGCAGACTGCCCCACCCCTGCTTTCCGCCTAAGAGGGGGAAGGTACGTTACGGTAATCTGAACACGCTGACACCAAATCAAACACAGCATTGCCCTACAACGCCCGCAACTGCTCCACCGCCTCGACAATCGACTTCTGCTCCATCATCCGCAAAATCTTCCTCACCTGCGGCATGATGACCTCCAGATCGCTGTTCAATATCTCCTGCTTCACCGTCAGCAACTGCGTCGGATGCATCGAGAATTCACGCAGCCCCATGCCCAGCAATACCCGCGTCAAGCGCGCATCGCCTGCCATCTCCCCGCATACCGAGACCGGTATGCCGGCCTTGGCGCCGACGGCGATCGTGGTCGACAGCAGGTAGAGCACCGCCGGGTGCAGCGGATCGTAGAGATGCGCGACCTCATGGTCGGCGCGGTCGATCGCCAGCGTGTACTGAATCAGGTCGTTGGTGCCGATCGACAGGAAATCCAGGCGTTTGACGAATACCGGCAGGGTCAGCGCCGCAGCCGGGATTTCGATCATTGCGCCCACCGGCACCAGGGGGTCGAACTTCTTGTTGGCTTCCCGCAGCTGCGACTTGGCCTGTTCGATCATTGCCAGCGCCTGGTCGATTTCGAAGGAATGCGCCAGCATCGGAATGAGCAGCTTGACCGGCCCGAAGGCAGAGGCGCGCAGGATGGCGCGCAGCTGGGCGAGGAACATCTGCGGCTCGGCCAGGCAGAAGCGGATGGCGCGCAGGCCGAGCGCCGGATTGAGGGCGGTATGTTCAACCGTGTCGAGCGGCTTGTCGGCGCCGATATCCAGGGTGCGGATGGTGACGGGGCGGCCCTTCATCGCGACGACTGCCTTGCGATAGGACTCGAATTGTTCGTCTTCCGACGGCAGCTTGCTGACGTATCCGGCACGTCCCATGAACAGGAATTCGGAACGGAACAGGCCGACGCCGGACGCGCCCGCTTCCATCGCCGCCGGGCAGTCGTCCGGCAATTCGATGTTCGCGCACAGGGTGATTTCCGTTCCGTCGCGGGTGACCGCCGGGGTCTTGCGCAGCTTGCTGAGCTTCTTGCGGTCGCGCACCAGGCGCGCCTGCCGCTCGCGGTATTGCTCCAGCACCTTCGATGGCGGATCGACGATTACCACGCCGGCGTCGCCGTCGATGATGATCCAATCGTCCTGCTCGATCAGCGCCGATGCGTTGGTAACGCCGACCGCCGCCGGGATATCGAGACTGCGGGCGACGATCGCCGTATGGGAATTCTGGCCGCCGAGATCGGTGACGAAGCCGCCGAAGGCGCGGTCCTTGAACTGCAGCATGTCGGCCGGCGAGATGTCATGCGCGACGACAATCATGCGCCCCGCCGACTCCTCTGCTCCGTCGGTCGTCGGCAGCACACTGGGACTGCCGGTAAGGATTTTCAATACCCGCTCACCGACCTGCTGGATGTCCGCCTTGCGCTCGCGCAGGTAGGTATCTTCGATTTCATCGAACTGCGCCGACAACTCATCGATCTGGGTTACGAGCGCCCATTCTGCGTTGTAATAGCGGCTGCGGATGATATCGAGCGGCACTTCCGAAATCATCGGATCGGACAGGATCAGCGCATGCACATCGATGAAGGCGCCCAGTTCGGCCGGCGAGTCCTTCGGCAATTCGTTCCAGATGGTTTGCAGTTCCTTGTGCACGGCGGCAATGGCTTTCTGCAGCCGCTGCACTTCCGCTTCCACCTGCTCCTCGGGGATGAGGTAATGCTTGACGTCCAGCGCCGCCGGCGCGAGCAAATGCGCGCGGCCGATAGCGATACCGCGCGAAACCGGAATGCCGTGTAGCGTGAACGAAGCCATGTGTCTTATTCGCCCTCGCCAAACTTGTTGTTGATCAGCTCGGTCAACGCATCGACGCACTCTTTTTCGTCGGCGCCGTCGGCTTCGAGCAACAGGGTCGCCCCCTTGCCCGCCGCCAGCATCATCACACCCATGATGGATTTCGCGTTCACCCGCCGCTGGTTGCGGGTCAGCCAGACTTCGCTTTTGAATTTTGCCGCCAGTTGGGTGAGCTTGGCCGATGCCCGTGCATGCAGTCCGAGCTTGTTGACGATTTCGATTTCCTTTTGGATCATTTTTGTTGTTTGTGGTTGCGAAATAAGATTGAACTGCGAGGTTTGAAGCGACATCTGGATGCCGCGGTCCAGCGTGCATGGACCGCTAGTGCTTGTGCATCAACTCGGTCCGAGGCGCACCCTGTTATCCACGCGCACCGCGCCGCTTTGTCCGCCGGCCAGCGCCATTTCGACCACCACGTCCAGCGTGTCGTTGCGGTAGGTCAGTGCGCGCAGCAGCATCGGCAGGCTGATGCCGGCGATGATATCGATATGGCCGGGATCGCAGAGCCGCAGCGTGCAGTTGGACGGGGTGCCGCCCATCACATCGGTGATCACCAGCACGCCGGCGCCGACATCCAGCCGGCGGATGGCTTCGCTTGCCAGTTTGTTGACCTCGACCGGGTCCTGATCTGCGCGCACATCGATTGCTTCGAGTCGCTCAGGCCGCCCGCGAAAGACGTGCGTTGCCGCCTCGATGAAGGCGTTGCCGAGCGGTGCATGCGTCAGGAGAAGAATACCAACCATGTTTTAGTAAATTGTAAATTGCAGATGCCCGCTTATCGGGTCATCCGATCCGTCCGTCATGCAGCTTTTTCCAGCGCATCGATGAACATGCCCGCCACATCGAAGCCCGTCTGCTGTTTGATTTCCTGGAAACAGGTCGGGCTGGTCACGTTCACCTCGGTGAGGTAGTCGCCGATGACGTCCAATCCTACCAGCAATAAGCCGCGCTTTGACAACACCGGACCCAGCGCCTCGCCGATCTCGCGGTCGCGTGCCGAGATCGGCTGCGCCACGCCGAGGCCGCCGGCAGCCAGGTTGCCGCGCACTTCCCCGTTCTGCGGGATGCGCGCCAGGCAGAACGGCACCACCTGCCCGCCGATCAGCAGGATGCGCTTGTCGCCCTTGTCGATTTCCGGAATGAAGCGCTGCGCCATGATGGTCCGCCTGCCGTTGTTGGTCAGCGTCTCGATGATGGAGCCGAGGTTCATTCCGTCCTGCTTCACGCGAAAGATGCCGGCGCCGCCCATGCCGTCCAGCGGCTTGAGGATTACATCCTTGTGCAGCGCGTGGAAGGCCCGCACCTTGGCGGTATCGCTGGTCACCAGCGTCGGCGAGGTGAACTGCGGGAACTGGGCGATCGCAAGCTTTTCGTTATGGCTGCGGATCGCTTCCGGCCGGTTGACAATGCGCGCCCCCTGGGCTTCGGCGACTTCCAGCAGATAAGTAAGGTACACATATTCCATGTCGAACGGCGGGTCCTTGCGCACCAGCACCGCATCGAATTCGCTCAGCTTCGTCACCGCCGGCGCATCGGTCTTGTACCAATCCTTTTCATCGCCGGTCAGCGTGACGCGCGTGATGGCGGCGCTCACCGCGCCGTCTTCGAGCGACATGTCCTTCTGCTGGAACGCGTAGACCTCGTGCCCGCGCCGACCGGCTTCCGCCATCATGGCGTAGGTGGTGTCCTTGTAGGTTTTGAAGGTATCGAGGGGATCGGCTAGGAAGGCGAATTTCATGGTTGTTTTGGTTGGATTTGTGTACAAGAGCTGCGCAGGAGTTATGGAAGCATGGTGTCGCGAGATCGCTTATGCGTAAGACTTAAGCATTGAGTCTTCGCTCGCATATTGCGATGCGTCCGCACACACTGTGCAAGGTCCCCTCCCCCTCTCAGGGGGAGGGCTAGGGTGGGGGTAGTGAGGTTGAGCGACTACATAATTTGATTCGACCTCACTACCTCCTTCCCAACCTTCCCCCTGACAGGGGGAAGGGGCCAGACTGCGACCTTAAGCCGGCATCCATACTGCCATTACCGCGCATCTATTTTTTCGCAATTGCGGAAACCCGACGTTCGTGAACTTCGTTTGACGATAAATCAATAAATTTCCGGATTCGGATCCGTCTTTTCCATCTCCACCGAGGCCGCCAGCAATGCCAGCCGCGCCACGACGCCGTACATGTAGAACCGGTTCGGCGCGGCCGTACCCGGCTTGGCCTGCAGGTCCGGCAGCGCGTGCTGCTGCGCGAACGCCAGCGGAACGAAATGCGCACCCGGTGAATTCAGGTTTTCATCGACGCCCCGCTCCGCATGCACGCGGTAGAAACCGCCGACAACGTAACGGTCGATCATGTACACCACCGGCTCGGCCACGGCATCGTTGATATGCTCGAACGTATGCACGCCTTCCTGGATGATGACGTCGCTGACTTCCAGCCCTTCCTTGACCACCGACATCTTGTTGCGCTGCTTGCGGTTCAGGTCCTTCACCTCGCTCGCATCCTTGACCGTCATGATGCCCATGCCATACGTGCCGGCATCGGCCTTCACGATCACAAACGGCGTTTCCTTGATGCCGTATTCCTTGTATTTTTTCCGGATCTTGGTCAGCAGCATGTCGACATTGCTTGCCAGGCAGTCCTCGCCGGTACGCTCCTGAAAATTGATCTCACCGCATTTTGCGAAATACGGATTCAGCATCCATTGGTCGACATCGATCAGCTTGGCGAACTTTTTGACCACTTCGTCATAGGCCGCGAAGTGATTGGTCTTGCGCCGCACCGCCCAGCCGGCGTGCAACGGCGGCAGCAGGTTTTGCTCATGCAGGTTTTCCAGCACCGACGGGATGCCGGACGACAGGTCGTTGTTGAGCAGGATGGTGCACGGATCGAAATTCTTCAAGCCGAGGCGGCGGCCGTTGTTCTGGCGTTCCAGTGGCTCCAGCGTGAGCGACGTGCCGTCCGGCAGGTCGATCTGCGTCGGTTCCTTGACGTCGTCCGACAATGAGCCGAGCCGCACATTCAGGCCGGTCTGGCGGAAGATCTGGATCAGACGGGAAACGTTTTGCAGGTAAAACGTGTTGCGGGTATGGCGCTCCGGGATGAGCAAAAGGTTTTTTGCATCCGGGCAGTACTTTTCAATGGCCGCCATTGCCGCCTGCACTGCGAGCGGCAGCATTTCCGCCGATAAGTTGTTGAAGCCGCCGGGAAAAAGATTCGTATCGACAGGCGCCAGCTTGAAACCGGCATTACGGAGGTCGACCGAACAGTAAAACGGCGGGGTGTGTTCCTGCCATTCCAGCCGGAACCAGCGCTCGATGGCGGGCGTGGCAGCCAGAATTTTCTTCTCCAGATCGAGAAGCGGGCCATTCAGGGCCGTGACGAGATGCGGAACCATATAAGCCTTAGATAAATGACATTGACGCCAATGCGGAAAACGTTATCGATTCTAACGGGAATCGCCGATCCGCGTCCGTCTCCTGTTGCATGCCTGATCATGCATTTGATGCATCTTTTGCAACACCATGACGCCAGCGACCACCGCATGAATCGGGCTATGTCCGGCCAACTTGGGGCTCGATCCGCTTTTTTAAAGCCGGGAACAAAAAAAAGCGCCTCCCGTGGGAGGCGCTCGAAAAACCGCTTGGAGAAACAATATGTTTGAATCAGTGCATCAAGCGTGGTAAGCGGATTCGCCGTGGCTGGAGATATCCAGGCCTTCGCGCTCTTCCTCTTCCGGTACGCGCAGACCCACCAGCAGGTCCACCAGCTTGTAGGCGATGAAAGCCACCACGCCGGACCAGATGACCGTGGTGATTACGCCCTGGAACTGGATCCAGACCTGCCCGGCGATTGAGTAGTCTTCCGCAACCTTGTTGGCGACATAGTCGTAGATGCCGGTGCCGCCGAGTGCCGGCGAAGCAAATACGCCGGTCAGCAGGGCGCCGAGGATACCGCCGACGCCATGCACGCCGAACACGTCGAGCGAGTCGTCCGCACCAAGCATGCGCTTGAGGCCATTGACACCCCACAGGCAGGTAATGCCGGACAGCAGGCCGATCACGATGGCGCCCATCGGGCCGACGAAACCGGCGGCAGGCGTTACCGCGACCAGGCCGGCAACCGCGCCGGAAGCAGCGCCCAGCATCGACGGCTTGCCCTTGCCCATCCACTCGCCGAAGGACCAGGACAGCGTTGCAGCGGCAGTGGCGAAGATGGTGTTGACGATCGCCAGTCCGGCCGCGCCGTTGGCTTCATAGGCGGAACCGCCGTTGAAACCGAACCAGCCCACCCACAGCAGCGAAGCGCCGATCATCGTCATGGTCAGCGAGTGCGGCGCCATGGATTCACGGCCGTAACCGACACGCTTGCCGATGACGTAAGCACCCACCAGGCCGGCGACGGCGGCGTTGATGTGAACCACGGTACCGCCGGCGAAGTCGAGCGCGCCCTTCTGGAACAGCCATCCGGCCGCGGCAGTCGCTTTTTCAGCGGCAGCGGCATCCGTGTAAGCATCCGGGCCGGCCCAGAACCAGACCATGTGTGCGATCGGCAGGTACGAGAACGTAAACCACAGCACGACGAACAGCAGCACGGCGGAGAACTTCACGCGCTCGGCGAACGCGCCGACGATCAGGCCGCAGGTGATGGCGGCGAAGGTTGCCTGGAAGGCGACGAAGATGAATTCCGGGATCACCACGCCCTTGCTGAAGGTCGCCGCGACGGAATCGACGGTGATGCCCTTCAGGAACAGGCGGTCAAGTGAGCCGATGAAACTGCCTCCTTCGGTGAACGCCAGCGAGTACCCGTACACCGCCCACAGCACCGTGATCAGGGAGAAGATCATGAAGACCTGCATCAGCACCGACAGCATGTTCTTCGAGCGGACCAGTCCACCGTAGAACAGGGCGAGACCGGGAATGGTCATGAGGATGACCAGCACCGTCGCCATGATCATCCAGGAGGTATCGCCCTTGTTGGGCACCGGCGTTGCCGCGGCAGGCGCTGCGGCCGCAGCGGCAGGCGCAGTCGTGGCGCCGGAGGAAGCAGCGGCTCCGGCGGCAGGAGCGGCGGCATCGCTGCCGGCCGGCGCAGCGGAGGGGGATGACGGCGTCGTGGTCAGCGCGACTGTGTCGCCGGCGGCCGGCGCATCGGCCGCCAGCGCCGGCTGGCCGAAACCGACTGCGAACAGCAAGGTGCTGGCCGCAATGAAGCTGAGTATCTGTTTTTTCATGTTGGTATCTCCGCGTTAGAGTGCATCTTTGCCGGTCTCGCCGGTACGGATACGCACTACCTGCTGCAGGTCGTATACGAATATTTTTCCGTCGCCGATCTTGCCAGTACGGGCCGCTGCCTCGATCGCTTCGATCACGCGATCGACGATAGCCTCGTCAACGGCCACCTCGATCTTTGTCTTCGGCAGGAAATCGACGACATACTCGGCGCCGCGATACAGCTCGGTATGGCCTTTTTGCCGGCCAAAGCCCTTGACCTCGGTCACGGTGATGCCCTGCACGCCGATGGCGGACAGCGCTTCGCGGACTTCGTCCAGCTTGAAGGGTTTGATGATCGCAGTGATCAGTTTCATGATGTCCTCGGTTTAGAAAGTTTTGCTGAGCGACAGCACTGCGCGGCCCTTGCCGAGATTTTTCCCGTTTGGACCGACATAGGCGTCGGTGTTGGTGTCGATGTAGGCAAGGCTGCCGGTCATGAAGCCGAAATCCTTGGTGACGCCGACCTTGTAGTCGGTGTAGCTGGCGGCGGAGTTGTTTCTCACGCGCTGGCGGCCGGCATGCAGGTTGACGGTGAAACCGTTGCCGACGTCGATGTTGGCGCCGATATCGAGATAGCCGCTGTTCTTGCTGTCGGCGAAGCCGAACAGGTTGGTCACCGAATGCGAATACTTCAGATAGGCCGGGCCATAGCCGATCTGCCCGTAAAGCTCGGTCGTGTTGGCGCTCGGATTCAGGTTATTCGATGGATAGATATAAGTGAGGACGCCGACGTCGTAGGACACGTCCGGTACAATCTCGCCGCGCTTGCCGGCATAGATGTCCCATTCGATGTTGGCGTCGCCGCCCGGAACGTCCTTGATCCATTTAATGGTGGAAAGCCATGTGCCGACATAGAAGCCGCTCGGGTTGTTGACGTAGTCCGCGCCGCCTTGCAAAGCGGGGTCGAGACGGGTTTGCGAGATGCCGCGATAGCGGTAGTCGCTGACAACGGCGGCGTTGAAGCTGACTTCGTGGTCCGGCTTCTTATCCTGCGCCTGGGCGGTACTGCTCATAAAAGCGGCGGTAACAGCCGTAGCAAGAATCAGTTTTTTCATGGCGCTTCCCTTAGTTATGTTGGATAAAACAAGAACATCAAATGTCGATGGAACTTGTTTCGTGATTAGCAGGACTCATGCCACCCAATTTCGCCATGGATACGTTATATTTTTTGCACCAAACCCGCGCCGGGGTATTGTTATTTTGTGAGACGGGCTAGGATATGCACACCGCCGCACCTCGCTTCACCCTCGGCGCACCAAATTGATGCGCACCAGATTGAAGCGAACAAATGTAATCGCACTAGCGCGGTGCCGATTCCCCGTAAATAAAGGTCCAATATGGAACGCAATAACTTTTTTAATGATTTGCAGGCAAAGATCAGCCAGGCAATCGAGAACTCTCCTGCCAAGGACCTCGAAAAGAACGTCAAGGCAATGCTGAACCAGGGCTTCTCCAAGCTCGACCTCGTGACCCGCGAGGAATTCGACGTGCAGAGCCAGGTGCTGGCCAAGACCAGGGCCAAGCTGGAGGCACTGGAAGCGCGTGTTGCCGAACTGGAAGCACGCCTGGGCAAGTAAACCGATGCGCCGGGCGCATCGCCGATAGCCGGCGGCTAAGTCCGCCGGACCTAACAAAAACAATAAACGAGGTATGGGATGAGCCTAGCCGTCTTGAAAAGCCGTGTCCTGGCAGGCATGCAGGCGCCGGAAGTGACCGTCGAAGTGCATCTGGCCAACGGACTGCCGCAATTCACGATCGTCGGATTGCCGGAAACCGAGGTGAAGGAATCGAAGGACCGGGTACGGGCGGCGCTGCAGAATGCGCGTTTCGAGTTTCCTGCGCGCCGGATCACCGTCAATCTCGCGCCGGCCGACCTGCCGAAGGAATCCGGCCGCTTCGATCTGCCGATCGCGCTCGGCATCCTGGCGGCATCGGGCCAGATGCCTGCCGATGACCTGGCGAAATACGAGTTCGCCGGCGAACTTTCCCTGTCGGGGGACCTCCGCCCCATCCGTGGCGCGCTCGCCATGACTTTCGCGATGCACCGCGCCGCCGGCGCATCCGGCACGCAACGCGCCTTCATTCTGCCGCGCGCCAATGCCGATGAAGCGGCCCTGGTGACCGATGCGGCCATTTTTCCAGCCGATTCTTTACTGCAGGTATGCGCCCACTTCGCCGCCGCCGACGCGGATGCGCGACTCGCCCACCATGTCGCAGGCGCCGCGCCGGCGGCCGCATCCCATCCGGACTTTGCCGACGTCAAGGGGCAGGCGCAGGTGAAACGGGCGCTCGAAGTCGCGGCCGCAGGCGGACACAGCGTCCTGATGATGGGTCCGCCCGGCACCGGCAAGTCGATGCTGGCCTCGCGGTTTCCCGGCATTCTGCCGCCAATGACGGACGAGGAAGCGCTGGAATCGGCGGCGGTGCAATCGCTGAACGGCGGCTTCTCGATTTCGAAATGGAAGGCACGTCCCTACCGCGCGCCGCACCACACCGCCTCCGGCGTGGCGCTCGTCGGCGGTGGCAGCGCACCGCGTCCCGGGGAAATCTCGCTCGCCCATCGCGGCGTGCTCTTCCTCGACGAATTACCTGAATTCGACCGCCGTGTGCTGGAGGTCTTGCGCGAGCCGCTGGAGTCCGGCCACATCACGATCTCGCGGGCCGCGCGGCAGGCCGACTATCCAGCGCGCTTCCAGCTGATCGCCGCGATGAACCCCTGCCCTTGCGGCTATCTGGGCCACCCTTCCAACAAATGCCGCTGCACACCGGAGGTGGTGGCACGCTATCAGGGCAAGATCTCCGGCCCGCTGCTGGACCGCATCGACATGCAGATCCAGGTCGGCGCGCTTGCGCAGGAGGACTTGCTGAAGCAGGCGGATGGCGAGCCATCCGTCGCCATCGCCGCGCGGGTCGGGGAAGCTTATGCGCTTCAGTTGAGACGCCAGGGAAAAGGCAACCATCTGCTGTCACCTGTCGATATCGATGAACACTGCAAGCCGGACGCCGGCGGCGAGCAATTGCTGCGCACGGCGATGACGCGCCTGAACTGGTCGGCGCGGGCGTATCACCGCGTGCTGAAGGTGGCGCGCACGATTGCCGATCTGGCGGGCAGGCCGACGATCGGGCAGGCGCATGTGGCGGAGGCGATTCAGTATCGAAGGGCGTTGCGGGAGCAGTTGCGGGAGCAATAAGTTTGATGTCTTGACAAGCTGTGTTGCCGCAAACCTTCGTGTTCAGGCAATAAGATCGATAACGCCTTATCATTCAGCCATCCGCGTTCGTCCATTCCTCAACCGAACATGTTCCACCATCCCTCCGAATTCGTCACCTTCAAAGCCACCCCGCATCTGCCGGGCGTGGAGCTGTATTCGGCGCGGCTCGTCGATCATGCGTTCGCGCCGCATGTGCATGACGGCTATTCAATGGGAGCAATCGAAGCGGGCGTCGAGCGCTTCCGTTATCGCGGCACCGAACACGTAGCTCCGGCAGGCACCTTGGTACTGCTGAACCCGGATGAGCTGCACACAGGCCAGGCGGAGATCGACGCCGGCTGGACCTACCAGATGCTGTACATCGAACCGCAGGCGCTGCGCGAACTGACCGGCAGCGAGGCATTCTTTCCCGAGGCGGCGGTGCATGATCCGCAACTCGCCGTGGCCTATCGCGCGCTGTTCCGCCGGATGTGGGATGCCCCGGACGACCTGGCATTCATTTCCGATTTCACGCAATTGGTCGATACGATGATCGCCCGCTACGGCAGGCATGCGAGCGCACTGCAACCGGCATCGCCGCAGCGGCGGCATCGCACGGCGTCGATGCAAAGAGTGCTCGATTGCATCGAGGCCCATCTCGACCAAGCTCTCGGCATTGAGGCGCTGGCCGCCGAGGCGGGCTTGTCGGTGTTTCACTTCGTCCGGACCTTCTCCGCACAGTTTCATGCCACGCCGCACCAGTACGTGCAGGCGCGCCGCGCGGCGCGGGCGAAGTCCCTGCTGGCGCAGAGGACGACGCCGTCCGATACCGCGGCGGCCGTCGGCCTGACCGACCAGAGCCACCTGAACCGTTGGTTCAAGCGGACCTACGGCGTCACGCCGGCGCAGTACCAACAGCAAATCGGTACAAGACCCACCGTCGCTGCCCGCCGATAATGCATGGCGTCGGATGCCGCGTCGCGCATCCTTGTTGCCTTCCTTTCATTGATTGTTTCCTCATGCTGATCGGTTTTTTGTGCGCGCTCGGCGCCGGCCTGATGTGGGGCCTGGTGTTCGTTGCGCCGTTGATGTTGTGGGATTATCCCGGCCTGGTGCTGTCGTTCGGCCGTTATATCGGCTTCGGCCTGATCGCGCTGGTGCCGGCCCTGTTCGATCGCGAGCGTCTCGCCGCATTGTCGAAAGCCGACTGGATGGCCGCCCTCCGCCTCGCCCTGGTAGGCAACATCCTGTACTACGCCGCGCTGGCGACCGCGATCCAATTGGCCGATGCACCCTTGCCGGCGATGCTGATCGGCACGCTGCCCGTCGTCATCGCGGTCTGTTCGAACTGGTCGCCTGGACACCCGTCGGAAACCATCGCATGGCACAGGCTGGCGCCGTCACTGATCATTATTTTCATCGGTCTGATGCTGGTGAACATAAGCGAACTGGAACACCTGGACGGCAAGCGTCCGCTGGCGGATTACGTCATCGGTTGCGTGATCGCACTGGGCGCTGTTGCCGCCTGGACCTGGTATCCGATCATGAATGCGCGCCACCTGAAACGAAACACGCATATCCGTTCATCGACATGGGCCACCGCACAGGGACTGGCGACCTTGCCACTGGCGCTGGCTGGTTTTGCCGTCTATGGCATCTACGTGCATGCCGGCGACAGCACGTATGCCTTCCCTCTCGGTCCGCGTCCGCTGCCGTTCATCGGCCTGATGCTGACGCTCGGCCTGTGCGCTTCCTGGCTTGGCACGCTGCTGTGGAATCGCGCCAGTCAGAAGCTGCCGACGTCGCTCACGGGCCAGCTGATCGTGTTCGAAACCCTGTCGGCACTGCTGTATGCCTTCGTCTTGCGTGGCCAGGCGCCGGCGTCGCAAGTGGTGGCGGGAATCGTGATGCTGTGCGTCGGCGTCGTGCTGGGCATACGCGCTTTCCGCAATGCCTGACCGCCTTTTCGCGCATCACAGGCATCACGTTGCCGCTGCTGTTACCATGCCGTCATGCCGAATTTTCTTTCCTCCCTCCTGCCCGCCACCGTACTGTTCCTGTCGGCCTGCAGCCCGACCTTCGACTGGCGCGAAGTGCGCGGCCCGGATGCTTCCTATACGGTGTTGCTGCCTGCAAAACCGGCGACGGTGTCACGCGAGATCAATCTCGACGGCACACCAGTCAACATGACGATGACCGCTGCCGAAACGGCAGGTGTCACCTTCGCTGTCGGTACGGCGAAGATGGCGGATGCCGCTGCCGCAGGCAAAGCGGTCACCGCGATGAAAACGGCCCTGGTAAAGAATATCAACGGCACCGTCCGGCAGGAGAAGCCCCTGGATAACGGCCTGTATATCGAAGCGGCCGGCCCGGCAGCCGCGGGCGGTGAGCCCCGGTTGCTGTATGCCCGCTTCCTGTCGAAGGGCAACCGCATCTTCCAGGTCGTGATGACGGGCAAGGAAAAATCGATGTCGCGCGACGCGGCGGAGATGTTTTTCGGTTCCTTCAAGAACTGATATGCAGTTCCTGAGCGGCGCACTGGCGGTGCGCGTCTTTCTCTGCTTCGCCAGCGCCTACTTTCTGTCATATGCATTCCGCTCGATCAACGCGGTGATTGCGCCGGCGTTGATGGATGACGTCGGCTTGTCCGCCGCCGACCTCGGCCTGCTGTCGTCGGCTTATTTCCTGACCTTTGCCGCGCTGCAGCTCCCGCTTGGCATCTGGCTCGATAAATACGGGCCGCGCCGCACCGAGACCGCGCTGCTGATCTTCGCCGCCGCAGGGGCGGCATTGTTTGCGGTCAGCGACTCGTTATCGGGACTGTGGCTTGGCCGTGCGTTGATCGGCATCGGTGTATCAGCCTGCCTGATGGCGCCCTACAAGGCATATCGGCAATGGTTCGCGCCGGAAAGGCAGGCGCAGCTCGCCAGTTGGATGCTGGTGGCGGGCACGTCGGGCGCATTGGCGTCGACGGTGCCTGTTAATGCGGCTTTGCCATCGATCGGCTGGCGCGGCGTGTTCTGGATCATGAGCGGGATGATCCTGCTCTGCGCCGCGGCAATTTTCTTTCTGCTCAGAAAGGTGGAAATATCGTACGCCATCCCGCAAACGCCGACTGCGTCTGGTGCGAAAGCGGAGACGCCGGGATATTTGCAGGTTTTTCGCCATCCGTACTTCCGGCGCGTCGCCGTCCTCGGCGTGATCAATCATGGCAGCTTCATTGCACTGCAGACACTCTGGGCCGGCCCCTGGATGAATACGGTGCTCGGCATGGACAAGGATCAGACGGCCCAGATCCTCTTCATCTTCAATTTTTGCCTGATGCTGACTTATCTATGCCTTGCATGGTGGGCGCCGCGCAAAGTGTCGCAGGACGGCAGCCGTGGCTGGCCTGTCATCCGTGCCATCATCGTCGGACTGATCGGCACGGTGCTGACGCAAGCCGCCATCGTATTCATTACTGCGCCATGGGCATGGATGCTGTGGCTGCCGTTTGCCTTTTTCGTTACCGTGACGACGCTGGTGCAGACAAGTGTCAGCCTTTCCTTTCCGTCCGCGCTGGCGGGCCGTGCCAATAGCGCATTCAATTTCCTGCTGTTCGTCGGTGCCTTCATCATGCAATGGGGTGTCGGGCTCTTGATTGATTTACTGCAGGCAACAGGCGCCGCCCCTGCGGATGCCATGCGTGGGGCATTCGGTATTTGCCTGCTGTTGCAGATTGCAACCCTCATCGGGTTCATCGCCAATCGCTCCCAGCCGCGGCAGGCGTGACGATTGAGGCCCGTCTACGGCCGTTAGTTGAGTCGTGTGCTATGGTTAATATATTAAACAACCATGGAGGCGCCATGCTAGTGAGATTCAAATCCAAGGCCGCTGCGGAAGTCCTGATGTATGAAGCACATGCCAAACGCATCCTCGACTTGCTGCACAAGGATGTGAAGATGGGCATCATTACCGCCGCGGAAGCACCGCATGCGGTGGCAAGACTCGAGGAAGAAATCGCCGAGAGCCGCAAGCACCCGGCGTCCGAGGAAGTCGAACACGATATTGAAATGCATCACAACGAAAAAGGCGACGACAACGAACATGAACAAATCCAGGTCGTGACCTTTGCCACACGCGCCTATCCGCTCCTTGAAATGCTGCGCGCGGCGCAGCGAGGCGGATATGACGTGATGTGGGGCGTTTAGTGACGTCGCCGGTCGAGCGCAGGCTGAGCGCCACGGACGGAACGCCGCTTCAGGTGGTGGACTGGCCGGTCGACGGCCCTCAACGAAACGGCCGCGGCGTTGTGTTGATGCATGGACTCGGCGAGCATTGCGGCCGCTATCCGCATGTCGCAAAGTTCTTCAATGACAACGGCTGGTCGGTGCGCAGTTATGATCACCGTGGCCATGGCCGCTCCGGCGGCGCTCGCGGCGATGTGCCGGACAACGAGGCACTGGTGCGCGATGCCAAAGTCGTGATCGATGATTTCGCGCGGCAATTCGATGCGCCGCCGATGCTGTTTGGTCATAGCATGGGCGGACTCTTCGCGACACGTTTTGCCATCGCCGGCCTGTCACCGTTGCGGGCGCTTATCCTATCCTCTCCCGCACTGGCATTGCCGTTGTCGGGGCCGCAAAAAATATTGCTTGGCGTACTGCGCGCCGCATCGCCCGGTTTCGGCGTGCCGAACGGCTTGCAAACCCGATATCTCTCCCATGATCCCGCCGTCGAGGCGGCCTACAGGAATGACCCGCTAGTCCATCCAAAGATCAGTGCCCGCCTGTTGACCGCCATGCTGTCGGCTATCGATTTTGCCCATGCACATGCTCCGACGCTTGCCATCCCGACGCTGATGGTCGTCGCCGGGGATGATCGGCTGGTCGATGCATCGGGCAGTGATGCGTTTTTTGCACGGCTTCCATCCGGCATCGGCACCTTCCGCCGCTATCCGAATTTTTACCACGAGTTATTGAATGAAACTGGTGCGCAACAGGTGTTCGACGACATGCGCAACTGGATGAGCATGCTTCGCTCCTGAGCGACCGTGGCCGGACTGCGGCTACAATCACGGGTATCATCGCCCGTCCGGACCGTTGCACATCTACCATGAATTTTCTCGGCATTTCCGATTTTGGCCTCTTTTGCGCCGCCGTGCTGCTGCTGAACGCCACGCCAGGCCCCGACACGGCCTATATCGTGGGGCGCAGCATCGCGCAGGGGCGCGCCGCCGGCATCATGTCGGCGCTCGGCATCTCCGTCGGCTGCTGTGTGCATGCGCTTGCTTCGGCGCTGGGACTGAGCGCCATCCTCGCCGCGTCATCCGCCGCATTCCTCGTCATCAAGCTGGCCGGCGGCGCCTATCTGATCTATCTCGGCATCCGCATGCTGATGGTCAAGCCGGCCGCTGACACCGGCGCCGACGGCGCAAGCGCGGCCGCGCTTCGCGATAATCGCGCGCCGGCCACGATTTTCTGGCAGGCGATGATCACCAATGTGCTGAATCCGAAAGTCATTCTCTTCTTCCTCGCTTTCATCCCGCAGTTCGTGCAGGGCGACTCGTCGCAGAAGACCATCGCCTTCCTCGTTCTCGGCCTGGCGTTCGCGGCCATCAGCATGTGCTGGAACAGTGGCACCGCGCTGCTGGCAGGCACGCTGGCGCGTCGCGCCGGACGCAGTCCCCACGTCAGGTTGTGGCTCGAACGCGGCGTCGGCGCCGCCTTCGTCGCGCTGGGCGCAAAACTCATGCTCACCAAGAATTGATCTTTCCTTGTCCAAACCGTCACTTCCTCAACTGAAACCGGATTCGCTCGCCTATGCACTCGTGGGCGCGGCGCACGCCGTGGTCCGGGTCCGTGCCGGCACCGCCCTGCCGCAGGCATTGGCCGCCATCTTCGACGACCTCGCCCCGCCCGCAGCGGCGCGCGGCGCGATCCAGGACATCGCCTACCGCAGCATGCGCACGCTCGGCAGGGCCGAAGCGCTGCTGGCAAGGCTGGCGAACAAGGCGCCATCGCCGCCCCTGCTGCACGGCTTGCTGTGCTGCGCCCTCGGACTGATTTCAAATGCCGACGACGAAGCCGCCGATATGCCCTATGAGGCGTTCACCGTGGTCAACCAGGCGGTGCACGCTGCCGCATCCGGTCCCGATACCGCGCATGCGAAAGGCATGGTGAACGCGGTACTGCGGCGCTTCCTGCGCGAACGCGACAGCCTGCTGGCACTGGTCCTGAAGGAACCGCAGGCGCGCTGGAATTATCCCGACTGGTGGATCGGCGCAACGAAGGCCGCCTATCCGCAGCAATGGCAAGCCATCCTGAACGCCGGCAACAGCGCACCACCATTGACATTGCGGGTCAATCGCCGCCGTACCGACACTGCGGGCTATCTGCACACCCTGGCCGCGGCCGGCATGCCCGCCGACCGGATCGGACCGGATGCGGTGCGCCTTGCGCAACCGGTCCCGGTCTCGCGCATTCCCGGGTTCTCGGACGGACTGGTATCCGTACAGGATGCAGCGGCCCAACTAGCCGCACCGTTGCTGGATCTGCACGATGGCATGCGGGTGCTGGACGCTTGCGCCGCGCCCGGCGGCAAGACCGGCCACATACTGGAATGCGCCGACGTCGCACTGACGGCGCTCGACAACGACGCGCAGCGATTGTTGCGGATTAAAGACAATCTGCTCAGGCTCGGATTGCAGGCCGATCTCCGGGCCGGCGATGCGGCCGATGCGGACTGGTGGGACAAGCAGCCGTTTGACCGTATCCTGGCGGACGTTCCTTGCACCGCGTCGGGCATCATGCGCCGGCATCCGGATATACGCTGGCTGCGCCGGAAAGGCGATGCAATGCAACTGGCAACCATGTCCGGGCGGATTCTCGACAACCTGTGGCAGATGCTTCGACCGGGTGGTAAATTCCTGTTTGTGACTTGCTCGCTCTGGCCGCAGGAGTCGGAAATGCAAGCCGCCGCTTTCGCGTCCCGCACCAAGGCGTTGCGCCTGCCTGCGCCCGGCCAGTTGCTGCCCGCGTCGGGCGCTGAGCAAGATCACGACGGTTTGTTTTACGCTCTGTTCGAAAAGGCCGCGTGATAGTATCCCCTCAAACAATTTCAGGGCGGAGGCGATGATTTCCCTCATGCGCCGGCCCACCACTCGAGTGACACGTCGATTCTTTCATTCATTGATCTGCCGGTTCATGACCTTGCTGTTCCTTGCCGCTTTCCTGGGGCCGGTACCGGCGCGTGCGGCGGAAATCGAGATCAGCCGGGTGAGCTTGGAAAATGCCGACGAAGGTTACAAGCTTGGCATCAGCTTCGCATTCGAATTGCCGCGCACGCTGGAGGACGCGATCATGCGCGGCTTCCCGCTCTATTTCACCACTGAAGTCGAACTGACACGGCCGCGCTGGTACTGGTTCGATGAAAAAGCGATCACCGCATCGCGGACGGTACGCATTTCCTACAACCTGTTGACACAGCAATATCATGCCGCCATCAGCGACGGCCTGCATCAGAGCTTCAATACGCTCGAGGAAGCGCTGTCGCTGGTAAAACGCCCGGGCCGCTGGCTGATCGCCGACCGGGGGGTGCTCAAGCCCGGCGAGGTCTACAATGTCGCGGTGCGCATGGGGCTCGATGTCGCGCGCCTGCCCAAGCCTTTTCAGGTGCACGCAATCAACAGCAGCGACTGGCGTTTCTCTTCTGACTGGAAACAGTTCAATTTCAAGGCGGAATAGCCGTGCCAAGGCATTTTCGATATTTCCTGGTGGTCGGCGGCGCGCTGGGCAGCATCCTGCTGTTCCTGCTGGCCTCCGCGGCTGAGAATTCAGCGTTCTTCGACAAGAACTATCCCTGGCTGCTCGGACTGAATGCAGCCATGGCGGTGGCCTTGCTGGGACTGGTCACGCTGCTGCTGGCGCGGCTGTACCGCCGCTACAAGCGCGGCGCATTCGGCTCGCGCCTGATGGCGCGGCTGGTGCTTCTTTTTGCCATCATCGGCATCTTGCCCGGACTGATCATCTATGTCGTGTCGGTGCAGTTCGTGTCGCGCTCGATCGAGTCGTGGTTCAACGTCCGGGTGGAGTCGGCGCTGGAGTCGGGATTGAATCTCGGACGCACGGCGCTCGATGCATCGCTGACCGACCTGAGTGCGAAGGCGCGCAATATCGCGCTCGAGCTTTCGGAAATGTCGGAGTCGGAACTCGTCACGCAATTGTCACGCTTGCGTGATCCGGGCCAGCAACAGGAAGCCACCATCATCACCTCTGGCGGTCAGATCGTCGCAACCGTCGGCGGGCGCTACGGCAGCCTGGTTCCGGACTTGCCCACTCCGGCGATGCTCAGGCAGGCGCGCATGACGCGGGGCTATGCGGCAATTGAAGGCGGAGTTGATCCTCCAAGCACGTCCCGGGACACGCTTGCCGGTGCCACCATGACGCCGGGCGCAAGCACGAAAGCGCCAAGTGCTCAAAACGAGCTGCGCCTGCGGACAGTGGTAGCGATACCGAATTCCGGCAGCGGCATGTCGCTGCAAGCCGACACCTACTACCTGCAATTGACGCAACCCGTACCGCCCAGCCTCGCCGCCAATGCCGAGGCGCTGCGCGCCGCCTACAGCGAATACCAGGAACGGGCTCTGGCGCGTACCGGCCTGCGCAAGATCTACATCACGACATTGACCCTCACGCTGCTGCTGGCGATCTTCGGCGCCATCACCGGCGCCTTCCTGATCGCCGGCGATCTGGCCAAGCCGCTTCTGCTGCTGGCGGAAGGCACCAAGGCGGTGGCCGAGGGCAACCTGTCGCCGCGCCCCATCGTCACCACTTCCGACGAACTCGGCACGCTGACGCAGTCCTTCAACACCATGACACGCCAGTTGTCGGAAGCCCGCGCCTCGGTCGAGAAGAACCGCGCCGAGCTGGAGAACGCGAAGGCATATCTGGAATCCGTGCTGGCCAACATGTCGGCCGGCGTGATGGTCCTGGACAAGCACTTCCGGCTGGTTACATGCAACGAATCGGTCGAGCGCATTCTGCGACACAACTTCGACGCGCACATCGGCCAGCCGCTGTCGTCCATCGGCGGCCTTGAGCCGTTGGCGAACGCATTCACCAAGGCCTTTTCCGAACAGAGCGCGCAGTCCGCCTCGGCGGATTCCGGCCTGAGTGGACACTGGCAACAGCAGATCGAAGTGCCGCGCAAGGATGCCGGCCCGGATGATGACAGCGGCATCACGCTGCTGGCGCGCGGCTCGCATCTGCCGGTTGCGGCAGGCACCGGCTATGTCGTGGTATTCGACGACATTTCCGACGTGATCTCGGCGCAGCGCTCGATCGCCTGGGGCGAAGTTGCGCGCCGCCTCGCACATGAGATCAAAAATCCGCTGACGCCGATCCAGTTGTCGGCCGAACGGCTGCAGATGAAACTGGAAAGCAAGCTGTCGCCGCAGGACGCCGCCATGCTGACGAAGGGAACCGGCACGATTGTCAATCAGGTGTCGGCGATGAAACGCATGGTGGACGATTTCCGCGATTACGCCAAGACACCGCCAGCGGTGCTCGAGCCGCTCGACCTGAATGCGCTGGTCGAGGAAATCCTGCACCTGTACCTGAGCGGCGACGACCGAGACATCATCAAAACGTCGCTTGCGCCGGCATTGCCCCGGGTGATGGGCGACGCCACCCAGCTCAGGCAAGTCATCCATAACCTGCTGCAGAACGCGCAGGACGCCGCAGACGATAAATCCGGCGACGGTCATGCGCCGCACATCGATGTCCGGACTGAAGCCATTCCCTACGACGGCTCTGATGGCAGCAGGCATGTTGCCGTCCGGCTCACGATCGTCGATAACGGCCCCGGTTTCTCATCCAAGATCCTGGCGCGGGCATTTGAGCCGTATGTCACGTCCAAGCCCAAAGGGACAGGTCTTGGGCTGGCCATGGTGAAAAAGATTATCGATGAGCATGGTGGCAGGGTAGATATTCAAAACCGCGCCGACGGTAATGGTGCAAAAGTGGCAATTTTGCTGCTAAAGTTAGCCCCGGCATAAAATAAAACTGGTGTTTGAGGGAATCAGCGTCGAACTTTTCTGGCAGGCAATACTCAATGGATCATCCTGCGTGTAGCCCCCTGACGATGACGATGGCGTTGATTGCATGACGTTATTGAAAGCGTTATTCAGGCATATGTGATGGATGCGATTTCATGCCCGAGAGCAGAAGGCGATGCCATGGTATGCAGAAGGTCTGGAAGCGATCTGACATAGGCAAAACCGCTCCGTTGGAGTGGTTTTCAGGAATGTGAAAAGTAGTCGGGATCGGGCTGAGAAGCGCAGCCGTACAAATGGTACGGCGAGCATCGCAGATCCGGGATCGCCCCCTTGCCTGTTTCTGGGAACCGCTCTGATAACACACTCTTACAAATATCCCGCTCCGTTTTAAGGTTTAGCCACCTCGACTGAGCGACAATTGACAGCGACATTGGCAGCAAAGAAGGCACGCAAATGGCAAATATTCTGGTAGTCGACGATGAAATGGGCATCCGCGAGTTGCTCTCCGAGATCCTGGGGGACGAAGGACATGTGGTGACCACCGCAGAAAATGCGCGGCAGGCAAGGGAAATACGCGCAGCCGGGGCTCCCGACCTGGTCCTCCTTGACATTTGGATGCCGGATACCGACGGCGTCACCTTGCTCAAGGAATGGCAGCGCGACGGCCTGCTTACCATGCCGGTCATCATGATGTCCGGACACGCGACCATTGACACCGCAGTCGAGGCGACCCGCATCGGCGCGCTGAACTTTCTCGAAAAGCCGATTGCCTTGCAAAAGCTTCTGAAAGCCGTTCAACAGGGACTCACGCGCAACCAGGAAGTTGCCCGGCCGGTACTTTACAGCGCGCATACTTCCCGTCCCGCACCGGTCGCGCATGAAGAACCGTCATCCGTGCATGTCGCCGCCTTTACGACGCAGGTCTCCGCTGTTTCCGCCATGGCGCCGCATGTATCCGTGATGTCGCCGCCGCAACCCGAGACGCCGGGCTTCATCTTGTCTTTCGATCTGCCGCTGCGGGAAGCGCGCGACGCGTTCGAACGCGCCTACTTCGAGCATCATCTCAATCGTGAAGGCGGGAGCATGACACGGGTCGCGGAACGAACCGGCCTGGAACGCACGCATCTTTACCGCAAACTCAAGCAGCTCGGTGTCGAACCGGGCAGGCTTGCCAGAAAGGGGTAAGGCTTGTCCGGTAAGCGCCGTACTGCGGAGCAGCTTATCAAACACAGCCTGATACGCGCGTGGCTTTAACGCTTACCACGCTCGTGACCGGCGGCCACGCCGCCGATCGTGAAGCCGCGATTGCCGAAGCCCTCGATCCGTCGATCGACACCGCCCTGATACTTGAAGGATTACCGAGCGGCACTTCGTCGCTCGCTGTCATTCCTGACCTTCCCTCTGTAGTTATTGCACGTGTTGCGCCGGGTTGCATGTGTTGTACCGGTAACCTGACAATGCGTGTTACATTGAACCGTATTCTGCGCAAGCGGCCGATGCGTTTATATATCGGACTCGCCAACGCTGCACATCTGGAACAGATACGCCATTTTTTGACACAAACTCCATACGACAGCTTTCTTGAATTGACTAAAGACATCGACATCGGCAACCGTTGAACACTACAAGACGAACATTGTTCCAGGAGGCAAGTCGATTTTTACAGCGGTGTCTTGAAACGGTTTTACTTGGCCCCATTTTTGCATCAGAGTGAACGGGTTTTCAGTAAACGTAGGTTGCACAAGGAGCGCAAGATGAACTTAATCTACAACAGCGAGCAGTACAGCGTGGTGGAGTTTGGCGCGGACGATGACCGCGAAGCGCTACGTTTTGGCGGCTATGAAATCATGGACAAGTCTGGCAAGCGCGAGATCTTTATCGGTGGAACGCTGGCCAGGTCCTTCAGGGAGGAAGTCGAAAACCTTATCGCCACCGAACCGACAGTAGAAGAAATCGACACCTATCTCGGCAAGTACGATGCGCTCATGCGTCAGCCGATGATTCTTCACTAGTCCCACCGCGCTGTCTGAAGTCTGTTTGAATTGACACTTGCTCCTTCACCGGAGCAAGTTGTTTTCAACCCGGACTTTCTGTCCCGGATCATGCGGCAGCAAGCGAAATGCATTGACATGCATGATCGTGTTGTTCAATGCCCGCGTCCTTTTCCGCCGGTTCGTCGTTTGCAGGCGAGCGCACATCAATTTTCCAGCGTTACTCTTTGTGCTGAATACCGTACAAGGTATGGCATCATGTCGTCCGCAGCAACGCTGCCCCAACAGAGTTGAACAGGGCGATACGCCGTGAGCGGATGTAAATATGGGTACATTCATTCCCAATAACGCAATCACCGCGGCAATGAAGTGATGCATTCCGTACAGACAAATTGAAAAAGCCGCCAGCATGCATGGCAACTCTCGTCACATCACCAGCACCCAGACCGCGGCACACCGCCAGTTAAGCGCGGTCGTCGAACGGCATGCAACGAGCATGTTCCGAAAACCGATCATGGACTTCAACCGCGCCGCATTCGACGGCAGCGTAGCCGCATGGAAAACCGCAGGCGCCATGCCGCTGATCCTGGATGCCGGATGCGGCGTTGGCATGTCTACCCGCAATCTGGCATTGCAGTTTCCGGATCATTTTGTAATCGGTGTCGATCAGTCCGCCGACCGGCTGGCGAGAAATACGCATTCAACCGGGGCGACTTTGAATAACTGCCTGCTGGTGCGGGCCGATCTCGTGGATTTCTGGCGGCTCATGCTGGAAGCGGAAATGCATCCCGCAAGGCATTATTTGCTGTATCCGAATCCGTGGCCGAAGATCGGCCATCTTGGGCGACGCTGGCATGGGCATGCAGTCTTTCCCACCGTTCTGGCGTTGGGCGGCATACTGGAATGCCGAAGCAACTGGCGGATTTATATCGAGGAAATGTCGAGCGCCATCCATCAGGTGACTGGGCTCGATGTCCTATGCGAAGCCTTCCACACCGCTGAACCGATCACGCCTTTCGAACAAAAATACCTGGCCTCGCGGCATTCGCTGTGGCGTTGCATTGCGGACTTGAACCTGCGCGAACATCGTTGAATCGTGGCGGTAACAAAGATGAATGACATGAAATGCGTATGGAATACAACGCTTTCATCGCACTAAAAATCCTTTCTTGACGCAGCACAAAGCCTCCCGCACTTCCCCGCGAATGGCGTGGAATTCCCATGTTTATGGCATTGTGATCGCCGCCGAAAGACAGTACTCTGATTGATCATTCAATTTGGGCCATATGATTTTTCATCCTGTCCGCATCCACGAACAATCACACACCGGAATCAAACTCTTCGATCAATGCGGTCTCGTTACCGCGGCAAGAGCCCTTGAATCCGGTTAATGCATAACACGATAGAGGTATCAGGCAATGCTTCATATCTCGGATTCAGCATCAACCAACCAGACAGTCATGGTTCTGCGTCCGTCAAGTCCTGTTGAATCACGCTGTGCGTATTCCCACATTCTCAGAAATCACGGCTTGACACTGGTTGAGTGCAACACACACGACGCCGCATACAGGGCAATGGCCAACGGCTGCCGTGTCGGTCTGCTGATTATCGACGAACACGCAGAACTGTCGCAACTCGACAAATACGAATCGCTGGTCAACAACAACCAGATTGCCTGGGTCGGTCTGGTGGCCCAGGGACTGATCTCGACGCCGCGCATGCGTGAGTTCATCGGCGAACATCTGTTCAACTTCATCACCACGCCAGCTGACCCGGACCACATCATTCTTACCCTTCGCCATGCATGGGGGATGGCAGTCATACGCGACGGCCATACCGGATTGCAGGAACGCGCGCAAGCAAGCGATGGGCTGTCGATGGTCGGCAACTCGCCACAGATGCAACGACTGTTCAATCAGATCCAGAAAGTCGCACGCACTGAAGCGTCGGTGCTGATCACGGGTCCGTCAGGCACCGGCAAAGAAATCGCCGCGCTGTCGATTCACCGCCAGTCAGCACGCGCCGCGGCACCATTCGTTGCGGTAAATTGCGGTGCTATTGCGCCGCAATTGTTTCAGTCGGAGCTGTTTGGCTATGAAAAAGGCGCATTCACCGGCGCCAGCCAGCGCAAGATAGGCCGGATTGAGGCAGCTCAAGGCGGCACGCTGTTTCTGGATGAAATCGGCGATATGCCGTTCGATATGCAAGTCAACCTGCTGCGCTTTCTGCAAGAAAAAACCATCGAGCGTGTCGGCGGCACGGACTCCATCGGTATCGATGTTCGTATTATTGCGGCCACCCACATTGATCTTGCGGAAGCGGTCAGACAGGGCGCTTTTCGAGAGGACTTGTATTACCGGATCAACGTCATTTGTCTTGAAACGCCGCCGCTGGCTGATCGCGGCCAGGATATTGAAGACATCGCCAAACATTATTTCACCCGATTCGCAAAAGTCCACAATCGCAGCCTGCGTGGCTTTTCCAAGGCGGCGATGAACGCAATGCTCAGCCATAGCTGGCCAGGCAACGTGCGTGAACTAGTCAATCGCGTACAGCGTGCAACCGTGATGGCAGAAGGTCGCTTCATACAGCCATCCGATCTGGGCTTCGAAAACCAGATGGAACAGTCACAGATTGTTTCCCTCGAAGACGCGCGTGCGCTCGCAGAAAGCACGGCGATCCGGCGCGCACTGTCGCAGGCGCGAAATCAGATATCTCGCGCGGCATCCTTGCTTGGCGTATCCCGCGTGACGTTGTATCGGCTCATGGAAAAGTACGACATACGCACCGAGGCATCGGCATGCGCCTCTTCGCCACCGGCTGTCCGACGACGCGTATTGGTAAATTTGGAAGCAAGGGCAAGCGAACGTGCACGCTAATCTTGTTCCAATGATGTGCAGAAAGTACATGAAGCACGACAGTGCGCCCGAGGCATATAAGGGCAAACCCGCAGGAAAAATCTTGCCATGCCACCTCAGGCAAAACCCGAACCTGCAAACAGAATGCGAATCTTGATATGCCTCGATCCGTCATGCCCGACAATCAAATAGTGAAGCTGCCGTATATTGAAGTCGGCATAAAGTAGCAGGTTGCTGTCCGAATGGAAAAACGGTGCCGATCCCGGCAGATTGTTGGTTTCCCCTTTCGTCCTGAACGCCTATGCAAGCCCAGCACACCGACGCAAATGCTTTGCGCGTATGTTTGATAACCCATGGACTCTCCCCGATCGTAGCGCCTCTGTATGCGGAACCGCGGGTCAAGCTGGTATCAATTGTCGAGTCTGCACCGCGACCCCAGCGTAGTACCTCGATGCCAAGGCGAACTGCGGAACGGATTTATCGCCGTGTTCGTTTTCGCGATTCGCTTGAATATTATGCAAAGGCGCGAAATCTTCCCTATTTTTCTCTTTCCAAAGAGAACCTGCCGAGCTTGGGCGAGCGGTTGAAAGAACAGCAATGTGATGTCCTCGTTGTACATTCGATGTCCCATTTGCTGCCTGCTTCCATACTGGAAATACCGAGGTTCGGCACATTGAATCTCCATCCGTCCAAATTACCCGCCTATCGGGGGCCCAATCCCATCTTCTGGATGTACTACAACACCGAGACTTCGGGTGGTGTCACGCTGCACTATCTCGATGCGGGCGAAGACACCGGGGACATCGTTTACCAAGCGTCGTTCGCAATTAATCCCGGCATGAGTTACCGGGAAATGCACGACACGGCGATAAAAAAGCATGGAATACAGCTGGTTCTGAATGCATTGCAAACATTAGCGGATGGAAGCCCGTTGCCTCGCACAAGGCAACCTAAGGAAAGCCCGACGGTGCGGGCACGGCGGGTAAAATCGGAAGAGTATAGGACGGCAATCGACTGGCAATCTTGGCCGGTTGAGCGGGTGTGGCACTTTCTTCGTGGCGCGGACAGTTGGATCAACGACGTCATCGGTCCGCCACCCGGATTCGCGCCCGGTCAGGATTGGACGGTGCTTGAATACGAAAGAAAGCGCACCGCCAGCCGACGGCTTGGTGCGATAGAAAAAGACCGGCACGGGCACTATCTTGTTTGCAAGGACGGTGTCGTTCGCCTGGAAACAGAATTCAAAACGTCGAACTTCCTGAAATTCATATATCGCAAGCTATAACGACAGCAGCCTGACCTTGTCGCTATACGGTGTGAGAATTATGCATTTGCAGGCCGTTGCATGGAGCCAGGCGATTTCGCCTTTCCCTGGCCATATTCTTCCTCGATCATTCCCATCCGGATCAGGTCAATGTAACGTCCGTCCTTGTACACTGCTTGTCGCAGGCGGCCTTCCTCGACGAACCCGACTTTTCGGTATAGCTTGAGCGCGCGCTCGTTCGTCGCCAGTACCGTGAGATGAAGCCGGTGCAAATTGAGATCGTTAAATGCATGACGCAGTACGCTTCTAGTCGCGAACTCCCCGGCACCTTTTCCTTGATAAGCCTTGTCACCGATCCAGATTGCCTTTTCGGCATTGCGGTTGATCCAGTCGATTTCGAGTAGGTACACCACACCGATGAATTTTTCCGAGCCGGCTTCGCAGATGGCGAGCCGAATGTTGTTGAAACGGTTGGCAATGTATTCGTTGAACCAGTCGAGATCGGTCTCCTGCCCGACATAGCGAAATACCGCGTTCAGCTGACTCATCAGTTCCCGCTCATTGCGCCATTTCGTCAGCCGGGCCAGGTCGGCCCTGCCCAACTCCCGCAAAAAATAAGGCATGGCATTCCTTTTTCCTGCAACAGTTAAGATGGACTCGGGGAGCGCGAACGCAGCTCTCTGGAAGCGCGAAACTGTCAATGAGAAACACCGTCGCGCTGTACTACCTTCCATGCGGTCATTCCCAATATGCGCAGATCGAACAGGAGGGAGCGCCGCTGAAGATACTGGACATCCAGCCCAACTTTCTCCGGCAGCGGCAGCTCGTCACGCCCGTTGACCTGCGCCCATCCGGTCAGCCCCGGCATCAGTTCATGCACGCCGCGGCTGGTACGCATCGCGATCAGGTCGTCCTGATTGAACAGCGCAGGCCGCGGTCCTACCAAGCTCATGTCGCCTCGCAGAATGCTCCATAGCTGAGGCAACTCGTCGAGGCTGCTTCGGCGCAGAAAACTGCCGATAGGCGTCAGGTAGGCATTCGGATCACTCAGAAGATGCGTAGCGACCACCGGCGTACCGGTGCGCATCGTACGGAACTTCGGCATGCGAAAGACGGTATTGCGGATGCCGATGCGATCCGACCAATACAGCACCGGCCCTTTGGATGACAGGGCGACCAGCGCCGCAACCAGCAGGATCGGTATCAGCAGCGCCAGCACGGCCGCGATGGCAACCAGCAGATCGAACAGGCGCTTCGATACTGCAGCCATGTCAAGCGGCCTTGCCGTTTTGGCGAACGGCATCTTGGGAAGTTTTAATACCGGCATGGCGGCTCAACCGTTGCTTACCGTGTCCAGTGCGCCGAAGGCAACAGGCGGCACGGCCTGCGCCGTACTGTGCGCCTTGGCGCGCAACAGCAGATCGGCGACACGGGTAAGCGAATACACATCGAGATACGGGCCCATCGGCAAGCTGAGCACCCGCTGGGCCATTTGCGCCGCCACCGGAAAATGCTCTTTGGTGAAGTGGCGATACGCCGGTTGCAGCGGAATCGGTATCGGATAGTGAACCGCGGTCGGAACGTTGGCCTTGTTGAGGGTATCGCGCACTGCCTCGCGGTGATCCAGGAAGACGGTGTACTGCGCATATACGCTGTCGCGGTCAGGCCGCTGAATAACCCGCTCGACCTTATGCCCCAGCAACTCGTCGTACTGCGCGGCGATATGCTGGCGTTGCTCCAGCTCCCAGTCGAAGCGGTCAAGCTTGGCGAGCACGATTGCGCATTGCAGTGTGTCCATTCTGCCGCCGACACCGATGCGTGAATGACGGTAGCGCTGTTCCTGACCATGCACGCGGATTTCCCGCATGGCCTGGGCAAGGTCATCGTCGCTGGTGAAGATGGCGCCGCCGTCCCCGTAGCAGCCGAGCGGCTTGCTGGGAAAGAAACTGGTACAGCCGATGGTAGACAGGTTGCAGCTCTTGCGCCCTTTATAGGTCGCGCCGAAGCTTTGCGCGGCATCCTCGATCACGGTCAAGCCATGCCGGTCAGCGATCGCGTTGATCGCATCCATATCCGACGCCTGGCCGAACAGCGATACCGGCAGGATGGCGCGGGTGCGCGGCGTGATTTTCCGCTCGATCAGCGTGGCGTCGATATTGCAGGTGTCCGGCTCGATATCGGCGAATACCGGAACTGCGCCGATCAGCGCAATCACTTCCGCGGTAGCGACGAACGAGAACGGCGTGGTGATCACTTCGTCGCCCGGGCGAACGCCGATCGCCATGAGCGCAATCAGGAGGGCTTCAGTGCCTGACGCGACGGTGATGCAATGGCGGGCGCCGGTGTAGTCGGACAGCCGCTCCTCCAGTTCCTGCACTTCCGGTCCCATGATGTAGTGGCCGTGTTCAAGCACGGTGCGAATGCGCGCGTTGATGCTTGGGCGCAGAGTGTGGTACTGGGCTTTCAGATCGATGAATTCCATTTTTAACGAACCTTCTCTCTCTCGTCTTCGGTTTCCAGGCAGCGTTCGCATACGCCGTCAGTCAGGACATAGCGCTCCCGCGTCGCCGGGCAACGCGCCTGCGCATCGCCGCGCAGCGGCAGTGACAGCCGTTCGCCGTGGCGGCTCATCCAGCCGATCTGGCGTGCCGGCACGCCGGCCATCAGGGCATAGGCCGGCACGTCGCGTACGATGACCGCGCCGGCTGCGACGAACGCATACTCGCGCACGGTCACGCCGCAGACGATGGTGGCGTTGGCGCCAATAGTTGCGCCGCGCCGCACCAGGGTGCGCAGGTACTCGCCCTTCCGGTTGACCGCAGAACGCGGGTTGTAGACATTGGTGAACACCATGCTCGGGCCGCAGAACACGTCATCCTCGATGGTGACTGCGTCATAAACGGATACGTTGTTCTGTATCTTCACGTTGTTGCCGATACGCACGTCGTTGCCGACGAAGACGTTCTGACCGAGCGAACACTCGCGGCCTATCGAAGCGCCTGCGCACACATGGGCGAAGTGCCACACGCGCGTGCCGTCGCCGAGCACCGCGCCCCGGTCCACGATCGCACTGGAATGTATGGATACATCCATGTCAATGCTCCAGCGGCAGCGCGATGCGCTTGCCTTCACAGGCGGAGCGATAGGCGGCAACCAGTATTTCGAGAGTCTTCAAGCCCTGCCGGCCATCGGTTTCCGGATTTGCTTCGCCGCGCAACGCCTTGATAACGTTGTCGTAGTATTGCGCGTGTCCAAACCCGTACACGGAATCGGTTGCGTAACTCGATTCCTTGACACGCTGGTCGTCCTCATTCGGCTCGGCAAACTCCCAATGCTGCACCTCGTTCAGCGCGACGCCGCCGATACGCACCGTCCCCTTGTCGCCGAGGATGGTAATGCTGCCCTCGAAGTTTTTTGGATAGGCCAGCATGGTGACGTTGATCGAGCCGAGCGCGCCGTTGCGCCATTGCAGATTGATGACGCCGGTGTCCTCCACCTCGATATCGCGCTCCAGTGTCGCGGCGTACGCATGCAGGCTTTGCACAGGACCGATGAGCCATTGCGCGAGGTCGATGTAATGGCTTGCCTGGTTCATGAACGCACCACCGTCGTATTCCCAGGTGCCGCGCCATCCGGCGCTGTCGTAATATGCCTGCGGCCTGGTCCAGAACACATTCATGTTCATCATGTGAATGCGGCCAAAGCGCTTGTCGTCGATCGCCTTTTTCAGCATTTGCATGGTTGCGTTCAGCCGATTCTGCTTGACGACGAAGAGACGCACCCGTGCTTCATCGCAGGCCGCCACCATCCGCTTGCCGTCTTCCCAGCGGGTGGCCATCGGCTTTTCAGTGATGACATGGCGTCCGGCATGCGCGACCTGTATTGCCTGACTTGAATGCAGCCCCGAAGGCGTGGTCAGGATCACTGCATCCGCCTGGCAGTCGTCCAGCATGCCGGCAAGATTCCTGTAGGCGCGCGCGCCGGTGCGATAGGAAGCTTCTTCAAGCGCGCGCGAATCGGTATCGCAGACGCCGGCCAGCTCGCACATGTCCTTGTGGCGCTCGAGGGCGGCGAAATGGTTTCCGGCGATCCGGCCGCAGCCGGCCAGCGCAAAGCGCAGCTTGCGCTGGATTGGCATGGTTGACATGGTTGACATGGTTGGATAAGAGATCATGATTACTTTCCACCGTTCAGGACTTCACGACATTGGGCCGTTGCTCGGAATAGACGCCGCGTGTATCGACGATCAGTTGCGCATGTTTCTGGATCATGTCGTAGTTGAAGGCGCTATGGTTGGTAGCCAGCAACACGAGATCGTAGGAAGCGATGCTGTCGCGCGTGAGCTCGACACTCTCCAGGTCGAAGCGATGTTCACGCATTTTCGGAAATACCGGCACATGTGGATCCGAATATGCAATGCGAGCGCCTTTTTCCCGCAGCAGCTCCATCAGTTTTACCGACGGCGACTCGCGCATATCGTCGACATCCTTCTTGTACGCAATGCCCAGCACCAGGACGCTGCTGCCCCGAATGGAACGACCGCGGTCGTTCAGCGCCTCGCTTACCTTGCTGATGACCCAGCGCGGCATGTCGCTGTTGATCTCACCGGCCAGTTCGATGAAACGCGTATTGAGCCCGTACTGTCGCGCTTTCCAGGTCAGGTAGAA